>PVBE012129553.1_pt1 | contig 101686 bp, 93 predicted proteins | sample 1631181 | NCBI WGS metagenome assembly PVBE01 (sample SAMN08397723, study PRJNA350692) | Marine metagenome, whole genome shotgun sequencing project. | isolation source: water | place: Pacific Ocean | collected 2012-04
CAGTCTCCGGACTGCTTCCTGGGGGCCGCGCAGGTTACAGGTACGAAACCTCTCATTGTCATTGCGAACGTTTCCAGCGACAGCTTCCCGGGCGGAGATAACGAGGCGATGTACAACGCGGTCGCCGGCTCCCGGGTGACTGCGCCCCCACCTCCTGGCACAGCTACCCCGACTCCGACGAGCACTCCAACCGTTCCTGGCGCGACGGCAACTATAACCCCTGTGAATGTCTTACCCACGCCAACGAGCACTCCCACACCGACTCCAACAAGCGCTCCTACGGAGACGCCAACGAGCACTCCTACGGCGACCAGCACACCGACAGCAACGAGCACTCCAACCGTCTAGGTTCTACACTGATAGCTTTGGAAGCCCCTCCTCGTCAGGGCTTGTGGAGCTCCATGTGTGGGTGGGCACCTACTACGTCGGCGGATTTACAGCGGCGATTCTGCCCTAGTCAACGGCGGGTAATCGCGACACGAAGGGTAGGGAGGGTTCTTGCGATCACTTCCGCCGACGTGTGAAATCGCGTTCAGATTTGGGGAATCATTTCTTCAAGCAAGGCACTGATGCGATGGAGCCAGACCTTTGCCGAGTCTCCTGACGGCAGCAGAGAGATCTACGTGATAAACGCCGACGGCTCCAACCAGACCCGCCTCACGAATAACCTCGGCCAAGATTACGGACTTTCCTGGTTACCGGTGGAGATGGGATCCTTGTCAACAACATGATTGACTTTCTGTTCTTCCTGATCCTCGCCACCTCCTTAGCCTCTGTCGCGCTCGGACTGGTGGTCTTAGGTGTGTCCTGGATTCGTGCCGGAACGCGTCCAGTATGGACGTTTACGTTGAGTGTCGTCGCCGTCGGCACGCTCGCGATTTTCCTTCTACTGACGCTCCAGATACCACCGAACGACGACCCCTTCTTCGCAGCGCGAATGGGCGAGGTGGTCCGTCCACACCTGGACGCGTCATTCGGCGCCGCAGTGGGCGGGCTGGCGGCGTTCGCGCTCGTTCTCGCCGGAGTGTACCTGACGAGAATCGGACGCAACCGCCTAGCAGTCGTTGTGCCCAGCGTCCTGCTCCTGCTGCTCATGTCTGCCAGCTCGTACGCTCTGGCAGAGCGCGACTCGCCTCGTGTACCCCGTGAGCTAGACGTCATCCAGCTAGACGCCATCCAGAGCTCGCTCCCAGACGGGCTAACGGCCTCGGCGGCAACTCCTGAGCACTTATTCCCGGGGGCTTTCGCCTTCACCTGGGGCGATGACGGGGCGCTCTACGTTGCGTTCGCGGAGGGCATCGCGAGCGCGCTGTACGATGCCGATCGAGGAACGGTGGAGGTGGGGTCTGCGTTCAGCGACACCAGTGGCCTCGGGCTGACTTGGTACCGGGATGGTCTGCTAGTTTCCTCCTACGGCAGTCTTCTCCACGTTGTTGACCGAAACAATGATGGGCGTGCGGACGAAGAGCGAGTCCTCGCGGAGGACCTCCCTTCCTTCGTCTACGACGGCCATTCCACCAACGGCGTCATCGTGGACGGCGAGGGAAATATCTTGCTGCTCGTAGGTGGCACATCCGACCATGGCCCGGAGGATAACTTACTGGCTGGGTCCGCTCTTTCTGTTACCGAGGACGGCGACGTCCAGGTATACGCCGCCGGGTTCCGCAATCCTTTTGACGTTACTGCATGCCCCGATGGCCGGATGTTCGTGACGGACAATGGCCCCGACCAACTTGGTTCTACGCTCGTCTTCCACCCGCCAGATGAGGTTAACGAGCTCGTAGCGGGGCAGGATTACGGCTACCCCTCGTACTTCGGGTGGGCCCCGCCAAGCTCGGGAACAATGTCGCCGTTCGCAATCCTCCCCATGTCCGGCGCTGCCACCGGCATCACCTGCTATTCCGTTGGAGCACTTGGCTCGGAGTTCGAACTCGGCCTGTTTGTCACTCTCTGGGGCACCCTAGTTTTACCCGAGGAGAATGGGCGTCGACTGATGTGGGTTGACCTGAATCAGAATGAACCTCGTACAGGGGTAGAATTCGCTGCCGGTTTCGTGCGCCCGATTGATGTTCTCGTAACGCCAGACGGTGCGCTGCTCATACTTGATCAGGCTGCTGGGCAGATTATCCGCATCGGCCGGGACGACTGAACCCATCACGGCGGAGTTTCCTACTGGCTTACTCACTGACGTATGCCAGAGCGCTCAGTGGCCGGTCGGGGATGCCCACGTCCGTCGCAGGAACAAACGCTCCCATCGGCGGGTCGCCAGAACGCGGGCGAACGGGGCTGGTATGAAGACGCTTCTAGGCTTTGTTCTTTCAGGATGCTCATCGTCCGTCATCAAATGTGTCGACAACAGCGCCGTTGCAATCGTGAAGTTCCGCATCGTCATTGCTGGAGTTGTTCCAGACGTTTGCTGAAGTCCACCATAGCTGACCCGGCGAATCAGGAAACTGGGCCGCGCCACTCCAAATCTGCACTACCCCGGCGCCAACAAAGTCGTAGGGGAAGTCGTATCGCTGACTGCCCCTCGTACTGATGACATACCACCCTGACATGGGTCCCTGCGCATTCACAGTCACGATCTCCGCCACCTTGTCGAGCCCCGTGATGGTTCCCGTCGCTCCCCCGCAGTTGCCAGCGGAGGTCGTTGGTGGTGTAGCTGCAGCCGTGGGTGATGCGGGCGGGGTGCCGGTGCCGACAGCAGGCTTCGCGTCGAAGCTGAACGTCTTGCAATCACTGGTCATCACGACGGTGTCATCTCCAGGGCCGATGTCTGTGTAGAGAAGCTGCACGCCGGCAGCCCCTAGGCGTGTCACAACCTCCGGATGGGGGTGCCCGTAGGAGTTGCCAAGCCCTGCACTGATGATCGCGAATTCCGGCGAAACGACGCCCAGAAAAGCCTGGGAAGTTGAAGAGGTGGACCCATGATGGCCAACCTTCAAGACGGCAACATCCTGCAGCACTTCGGCAGCCAGCATCGACCGCTCCCCTGCAATTTCTACGTCGCCGGTAAGCAGGACATCGACCGCGCCGCAGGTCAGGTTCAGAACCAGCGAGTCGTTATTGCTATCCCCGGTCAGCCCGTCCGGATGCAGCACTGATAGGAGGAGCCCTCCGAGCGGTATGTTCTGGCCCCGGGCGAGTGTCTCCACTTGAGCGCTTTCGTTGTTCACAGCGGCCATGAAATTCGCATACGTCAGAGATCCACTGGACCCGCCGTTAACGTAGATCCTCTCGACATCGAACATCGAAAGCACCTCGGCGAAGCCACCGATGTGATCGGCGTCAGGATGTGTCGCCAGGATTCCGTCCAGGTCGTCCACCCCGAGAGCTTCCAGGCGGATGCGGATGGTACTGGCGCGACGCCCAGAGTCGATGAGGAGACGTTCTGCTCCGATCGTGATCAGGGTTGCATCGCCCTGCCCAACGTCGATGAAGGCAATTTGAAATCCGGTCTCAGCGGCGGGTGGCGTGGTTGGTTCCTGCGTCGGCTGAGGCGTCGAAAGTGGCGTGCCAGAAGGCACCGCGTCTGTGGATTGCTCAAGTGATGGGGCCGGGCTGGCCAGCACGCTGGTGGGTACCGTGGTCGGACTGAGGGGGACCGTTTCCCTCACGTCGCCGCACGAAACAATCAGAAGCCCGATGAACAGTGCAGCTGATCGGATTACAGGTTTTCGCAAACGAGCCCGTCTTGATCTCCATCGAGGCCGTTCACGTCATTGGGGTCAAGTGTGTCGTGGAACCTTGCGCCCCTTCCCCGCCTCCGGCCCGGTCTGGACTCATCCTACTTGCACGGAATGTCGATCACTACCATCAAATGATTCTTCTTGACTACATCGGTCGGGCCGCCAATGCGGCTGAGAGCGCCAACCAATAAGGAAAGTAGCCGGGACCGATCAGTGCAGGTCGGCAGCCTGCAATCCCAGGTCACATCCAGTACCATCTCGGGGAGATAGGGGGGTAATGAGCCAAACAGTAGCTGCATCGAACGACTATCCGGTCATCTACGAGATCGAGTACCCCCAACGCCAATCGAGATGGCTCACCTTTTTCCGGGGCTTCCTAATCATCCCTGTGCTGCTGGTGGTCTCCAGCATGCATCTCATCAACATGCTGTATCTCGCAGCTTCTACATGCGCGTGGGTCAGCCTCATGAGCAACAGGCGCTACCCAAGCCTTATCTTCCCCTGGATGGTCTGGTGGAACAGATTGCTCACCCAAATGTCAGCGTACTTCCAGTTGCTCACGGACGACTTCCCGCTAGACGAGCGCGATTCCCCGCTGATATACGAGATCGAGTACACATTCCCGCATCGACGATGGACGGTGTTCTTCCGCTTCATCCTGATCATCCCGCACATCATCATCGTGGCAATCCTGGGCCTCCTGAAACTGGTCGTCACATGGATCGCGTGGTTCGCAATTCTCATCATCGGGAAGTATCCGAGGCCGCTATGGGATTTCTCTGTCGCTGTTGAGCGCTGGAACGCGAGAGTATCGGCGTACGCCTGGCTGTTCACCGATCGCTATCCGCCCTTCAGCTTCACGTAATCGAAACAGGGTGCTCGACCTTTTCTCACGGCATGTAAAGACCAGGAGGTCCGCGAAAGTGCCGGACCTAGGGCTCGCTCACGCGTCGCCGAGCGGTCTGTGTACCCCGTGTACGGCCCGGTCAAGCGCATCGAGCCTGAGCGCGGAGGTCAATGCAGCACCGCCGCGGACGCGCTGCGATCACATCCAGGTTTGAGTCCGTCATTACTTCGAGGCGGAGTGGGTGTGCTTGAGGCGTCTTCACAGGGCGCTTCGTGTCCGATCCGCTAGACTCCTGCAAGTCCGAACCGCGAACCCATATGCCCGAACCCATCGACGTCCCGCGGTTCTCAAGAGGGAGCGACTGTGCCTGCTTTGGATGGACCGGGACGTGTTGCCTCGTGAAGGTCGGCAACAGCTGTAGCGGTCTTCAGGAACTGCCAGTTGGTGAAAAACTGCAACCGACGGGGGCGCCCACCTCGTGAAGAACCCGTTCCGCAGATCCACCGACGCCCCCGGTAGCGTCAGCGCCGACACCTCGACCTCGACCACCGTTACCCCTTCTTCCCCGGCAGGCGAAACGGAAGAAGATTACCCAGCCTACCGGTGGGTCATTGTGGGGTTGATGTGGCTCACCCAGCAGGCGAGCACCCTAGCGGTCATGTCCTTGGGTTTACTGCTGCCGGCGATGCGTGAGGACCTGGGCTTTGGGCCCTTCGTTGCCGGCGTCGTGGGCGCTTCGGCTTACGCCAGCCAGCTGTTCCTGGGGATTCCCATCAGCCTCTGGATAGTGCAATTCCGCCCCAAGCCGGTCATGGTCCTGTCGAGCGTTGCGGGGGCCCTGTTCGCGTTTCTGCAGGGTGCCGCCTTCACGGTCTGGGTATTGATCGTAGCCCGATTCTTCTACGCGGCCACGAATACACCCAAGCAGGCCGCCCAGGTGATGTTGCGCGTTCAGTGGGTGCCACGGCGGGAACTGGGGTTCGTGATGGGCATGGGAATGGGAATGAGCAACATAAGCCAGGGGCTTGCGTTGATCCTGACCCCGGCTCTGCTCGTCGCTCTTGGATCATGGCGAAACACCCTGCACGTCTACGGGCTCATCATGTTCGCCACAGCAGTGCTCTGGCTGGTCCTGGGGCGCGAGCGTGAGGTGGCTTCTCCCCAGGCGGAAAGCACGGGGACCCAGGATTGGAGCCTGGTGTTCCGGCTGTTGCGACGCTCCGATGTGCGCCTTCTGTGCAGCTACTGGTTCTTTGCCCTCTTGCCCTTCACCGCGCTGCTTCTCTTCTACCCGACCTACCTGGTCGAGCAGCGGGGCCTCTCGCTGGGGACTGCGGGAGTGATCGTCGCAGTGACCTCCCTCACGGGGATAGGCATAGCACCCATCGGCGGATGGCTCTCCGATCGCATAGGGCTACGCCGCCCCTTGATCTGGCCATTCGGGATACTGGCCTTATTTGCTCAGATGGCCCTCTTTCTGCCGGTGTCTGCACCGTGGCTCGGCTTAATCGCTTTTGTGTATGGCGTTTGTCTGTGGATCCCGCCGGCGGTGATCATGACCGTTCCTTACGAGCTGGAGGGAATGGGCCCGGCTGACGTGGCAATCACTTCCTCAATCGCCCAGACGATGGGCACCGCGGGTTCCATCCTGGCCGCGCTGGGAGCGGGCCTGCTGTTCCAGCTCACCGGCTCGGTCACCATTCCGCTGTTTGTGAGTAGTTTCGGCTGGCTTACTCGGACGGCTGTCGGGTTGCTCTTGCCCGAGACAGGGCCGAAGGCCGACAGGCATCGTGCGGCGGCCGCCAACTCGGCCTAACCCCGGGGTCACCGAGGCATAATCGCGGCCCCCCGGATCACGAGACCTATGGAGTTAGCGCGAGCCGTGTCGAAGTGGGTGTGTTGGGCACGATGCCTGTCGGCACGCCGGTCGTGGTGAACAGGATCTTCTCAGCGGCCCGCCCCTGGTGGCTATGGTTGCCGGACGCCGGGGCTGGTCTAGGATGAGCGAATGTCGAATGAGCCCGTGGGTGTCCTGGTAATCGGCGCCGGCGCGTCTGGTGGCGCTTTCGCCTGGAGCATCGCCGACGCCGGGATGAGCGTCCTCTGCCTCGAGCAGGGGCCGTGGATGAAACAGCGAGACTTTCCGACCAACAACCTGGGTTGGGAAGCGCGCAGTACGGCGGAGTTCTCCCCCAGCCCGAATGTGCGTGGCCTCCCCGCCGACTATCCCGTCAGCGATGAGAACTCCCCGATCAAGCCTCTGATGTTCAACGCGGTGGGCGGCAGCACGATCCTCTGGGCCGCCCACTTCCCTCGCTTCACGCCCCGTGACTTCCGGGTGAGGAGCGATGACGGCGTGGCGCTCGACTGGCCAATCGACTACAGCACGCTTGAGCCGTTCTTCAATCTCAACGACCGAATGATGGGAGTGTCCGGTCTGGCCGGCGACCCGGCCTATCCGTATCACGAACCTCCTCTGCCGGCCCTGCCCTTCGGCAAGAGCGGTAACACGCTCGCCCGCGGGTTCGAGAAGCTCGGCTGGCACTGGTGGCCCTCTGACAGCGCGATAATCTCCCGCGAGTACCAGGGCCGAGAGGGCTGCATCAACCTTGGGCCCTGCACCACCGGCTGTTCACAGGGCGCCAAGGCCAGCACCGACATCACCTACTGGCCCGTGGCGCAGCGCAAGGGCGTACAGATCCGCACAGGCTGCTGCGTGCGTGAGATCACCGTGCGCGAAGACGGGATGGCGGACGGCGTTCTCTACCATGACGAGGAAGGAATCCTGCAGGAACAGAAGGCAGAGATCGTCGTGCTTGCATGCAACGGCATCGGCACGCCGCGCCTGTTGCTGAACTCACAGAGCGAACAGCACCCGGACGGCCTGGCCAACAGCAGTGGGATGGTCGGCCGGAACCTCATGTTCCACCCCTATGCCTCAATCATGGGCATCTTCGACGAGCCCCTGGAGGGTCACCACGGGCCCGGAGGCTGCTCCCTCTGGAGTCACGAGTTCTATGAGACGGACAGGTCTCGTGGCTTCTTACGCGGCTATTCCTTCGAAGCGGTTCGAGGAATGGCGCCTGTGCAGTCGGCAGTGTTCGGCAGGGCGACGGGTCGGATTCCCTGGGGTACCCCCCACCATGATGCCTACGGAAGGCTCTTCAACCACACGACCGGCATGGTCGCGATCACCGAGGATCTGCCGGACGAGAGCAACACCGTCACCCTCGACTCAGAGCTGGCGGACAGCCACGGCATCCCCGCACCCCGCGTCACCTACGAGCTCAGCGGCAACAGCCGAAGGATGCTGGACCACGCTGTCGAACGTGGGAAGGAGGCCCTGACGGCCGCCGGTGCAGTGGACACATTCGCCGTGCCCCTGATGCACGCCGCCGGCTGGCACCTCATGGGCACGGCGCGCATGGGCACCGATCCGAAGACCTCAGTCGTCAACGAATGGGGCCGGGCCCACGACGTCAAGAACCTGTTCGTCATCGACGGAAGCCTCTTCGTCACCGCAGCAGGGGTGAATCCGACCTCGACCATCCAAGCACTCGCCCTTTACGTGGCCGACTCCATCAAGAAGAACATCGCGAACCTCTTCGACTGATATGAGTGACACACAGAACCTCCTCCGTGATACCACACTCATGCAGGCACTACTCGACCTCGTGATCCCGCCGAGCGACGACGGGAAGCTGCCGGGCGCCGGCGACCTTGGGATCGCCTCCGCCGTGGCTAAAAGCCTGGCGTCGGACCCCGAAATCGAGGCCGGCCTGCGAGCAGTACAGAAAGCAGCCCGGGACCGGGACCCAAGGGGCCTGGTAGCGCTTTCGGCCGAAGGTCGGCTCGAGGTTCTGGAGTCCCAGCTGGGCACTCATCCGACGCTCATGAGCGGACTAACGCGATGGGTATACCCGGCCTATTATCAGCATCCTCGTGTCCTCGAAGGCCTCGGCCAGCCCGGGCGTCCCCCGTTCCCCGGGGGATTCGAAGTGGAAGAGACAGCCCCCGACCTGCTCGAGATTCTGAGAGCGAGGGCCCGGAAGCAGGGTTCAGGCTAGCCTCGGCCATTGACCCCCGGCCACCTATCGGAGAGCTGATAGGCCGGAGCCGCAGAAATCTATCGACCCTTGAAATGGGCTTCCCGCTTCTCCAGGAATGCCCGGACACCCTCGTGATGATCCTCGCTGTGGAAGCACTTCTGCAATGCTTCCGAACTCCGAGGGATGTGCTCTTCGGGGGATCGGGCAAGGCCGTCATACACGAGGGATTTCGTGAGTCGGTGGGCAAATGGTGAGCCCTTGAGGACGGCATCCGCCAGCTCACGAGTGGCAGTTTCGAGCTGCTCGGGTTCGACGACAGCATGCACGTAACCAATTTCCCTGGCTTCTTCTGCCCCCAGGAATCGCCCGGTGAACAGCAACTCCAGGGCCCTTGGCAGCCCGATCATACGCGGCAGCAGCCAGGTTCCAGCGCCTGTGTCGGGCACCAACCCACGCTGCGCGAAGATCCACGAGAGGCGGGCGCGCGTGGTCATGATCCTCAGGTCTGCGTGGCTCGTGAACTCCGCACCCATCCCAACTGCGGGGCCATCGATTGCGCATATCGTCGGCTTGGGACAACCGGCCAGCACCCACCAGCCACGTCCGGGCTGGCGTTCAACGGCGCCCCCACCACGTTCTTCCGGTGTCTCGCTGTCCAGTTCCGATAGATCTGTGCCGGCACAGAAAGCGCCTCCGGCCCCGGTAACGACAAGCACCTGAACCTCTTCATCGTCGCTCGCCTCCCGGATCAGGCGTCCGTACTCTACGCTCATCGCGTGTGTCATTGCGTTGCGCCGTTCGGGCCGATCAATCGTGATCGTTGCAACCCGATCGTCGACGGCATATCGGATGTTGTCGTGGCTCACAGCCTTGTCTCCTCCCGCGTTCTGCCGGATTTCTCCGGACCCCTTCCGGTTGCACCGGCCGCGCACATCATAGCCGTGGTTGATCCGCTCGCGTCGCAGACAATTTCGTCGTACGAATCTAAACGCTTTGCCCTCCTTCCGGAGGGACCCCCCGGAGGCGGAAACCACAGAGAACCTGGAGCCACGTGGGATCTTGACATGGAGAGTTCCAAGTTTGACCGATGAACAAACCCAGGTCATCGGTGCTCGGCGCATAGTTCGCTACCTGAGTGGGGGCCGAGACTGCCCTGTTCGCGCGGCGTGGTCAACCCGAATAGACGTCCAGCAGCCGGGCCGCGGTAGCCGCAAGCACCGCCACATTATCGGCGACGTTCTCGTGGCGTGGGTTCGAGGAAGCGCCCTCCAGCCAGCGGTTGTGCAGCTGCTGGATTACAACCGCGGTCTTCCATTGGCCGAACGCCTCGTACCAGGCCACCGTCTCGGGGTCGAGCCCGGTGCGGGAAATGTAGCGCTCGATGACCTCAGCACGCGTAGGCAGACCCATCTCACGCATGCCTTCGTGGCTGCCGCGCCGGGCCTCGGTAGGATCGCTCGGGTCGGGCCAATAGTTGAGCAGCGTTCCGAGGTCGATCAGGGGGTCACCCAGCGTAGCCATATCCCAATCGAAGACGGCTAGCGCACGGTCCGGGTCAGCCGGGTCGAAAGCGCAGTTATCGAGCTTGAGGTCGTTGTGCACGATGGAGGCGCGCTGGGACGATGGTTGCGTGCCGGCCAGGCGCTCGGCCACCTCGGCCATTGGTGCCTTTACATCGTCGGCTGAGTGTGGTGCAGCCAGCTCCCAGCGTCGGCGCCATCCGCTGACCTGGCGCGTTACGAAGCCGTCTGACCTGCCAATGTCGGCGACCTCCGCTGCCTCCGGATCAAGCAGGTGCAAGTCGGCCATTGCGTCCACCACCGCGAAACCGAGACGGCGCCCCACCTCCGGCAAGGCGGCCATGGACTGCGGGATCTCCCCCCGCAGCACGACACCCGGCCGACGCTCCATCACGAAGAAGTCCGCGCCGGCGACGGCATGGTCGTCGCAGAAGATATAGGCCCTCGGTGCCCGATCGTAGTGCCGCCAGAGCCGCGAAAGGACCCGCCATTCGCGGCGCATGTCGTGGGCACCGGGCGGGATCGTGCCGAAGGGCGGCCGACGCAGCACCAGCTCACGATCGGCCAGTCGGAGGAGATAGGTCAGGTTGGCCGACCCATTTGTGAATTGCTTGACGTCGACAAAGCCCGCGCCGCCCACCTCGGGCAGATTCTGATGGAGATACGCGACGATTCCGTCCCAGTCGAGGCGGTCGGAAGGGCGCACCGGAGCCATGTCAGACACGGCCCCATCGTAGCCCGCACGAGTCCGGATTGCATCGCTGCCCACAGCACTGCGCCGACCGGGTCCGAGCGGCGGTCTTCCGACCTCCAGAACCTTCCTACTCCGCCGGCAGCATCGGCAGCTCAACGTACGAAGCACGCCCGGCGTCGTGAAAAATTGTCTGCGTGGCCACCTCGCCTATCGCATCAACGCCGAAGGCATTCCCCGTGTTCATGTTGCGGTCAATGTAAGGGAAGTTCGCGCTGGCAATGTCGACACGAATACGGTGTCCTTCGAGAAAGCTGTTGCTGACGGTCGCAAGCTCTATCGTGTACTCCACTATCTCGCCAGGCGAAAGAAGTTGGAGTGCAAACAAACCGTTCCGGTAGCGAGCCCTGACGACGCCTTCTGCAACGTTGAACGCGGCGCCGCTCGGGTACACATCAACCAGCTTCGCCATGAAATCCGTGTCGACGGCTGAACTCGACGCAAAAAGATGTACCCGCACTGGCCCCGACACCTCCACAGGTCGCTCAAGCGGCCCCGTGGAGTAGCTGACGACGTCACCGCGCGCCTCAACGTCACGCTGGTCTAGTGGCCCGGGCGTGAGCTTGCCGCCTGGGAGGGTGCGGCCTCCCTGCGTCGGCGTCGGGTCATGCGGGTCGTACGAATAGACATCTGGCGGATCCTGCGACGGTGCCTCTCCCTGGAGGCAGCCGCGGGCCACCGATCGGCCGGCGTCGCCGCCGCTGCTGAAGAAGAAACGCTCGGCGCGCGCCTCCGGCAACGGCCAGGTGTCGGCGTTATGCCATCGGTTCTCACCCATCACAAAGTAGCGAACCGCGGGAATCTCGACATCGGACCCTCTTAGATAGCGGTCGAAGAAACGAATGTGCTGCTCGGGCACAAGAGCCGCGGCCGACGCGGCGGCGGGGCCAAAGTGCAGCGCCCCGAGGTATGGCGACTCCGCCCCGTGGGTCCACGGGCCGCAGATAAGATGCTGCCTGTCACGAACGGCTTCGGGGGCGTCTTGCTTCATGCGTTTGTAGGCCTCGAAGAGGCCGTCGACGTAGATGTCATACCAGCCGCCGACATGCAAAACAGCCACGTTCATCCTCGAGAAGTCGAAACGCAGTGTAGCCTCGTCGACCACTCCGGCTGGCAGCTCGTCGGAGGCGCGGCGGCGAAACTCCTCCCGTACACCGTCGAAGTCGAAGTGCGGCGCCTCGTTAAAGGGCAGGTACAGAAGCACTTCGTCGAGGTTTGCTCGGGCCTGCGCAGCCATCCTCTGCGCCTCGGCGACGTCGTGTCCCCCGCTCTCAAGGCGATCGATGATGTCGGGCACCATCGCCAGGAACCAGCTCACCGCCGCTTCGAAGCGGATCACTCCATAACGCTCAAAGTCGCCGATCAGGCCGGTCAGCGCGATGGCCGGGGCGATCGCCTTGAGAGATGGCGGAGCCTGCTCAGCAGCCTCCCACTGTGTGCGACCGACGTAAGAACCACCGGCCATGCCGACATTACCATTGCACCACGGTTGCGCGGCCACCCATTCAACGGCGTCGTAGCCATCCTCGCCTTCGGGGCCCATCGAAACGTAAACACCCTCGCTAGCGAATCGCCCGCGAGTATCCTGCACGACACAGGCGTAGTCAGCGCGAGCAAGCTGCATCGGAGTGATATAGGCGCCCTCTTTGCGCTGCTTGTTATAGGGCGTGCGGATCAGGACGGCCGGGTGCGGTTCGCCGTCGTCGGGTCGGTAGACGTCGGAGCGCAGTGTGACCCCGTCGCGCGTGGTCATGGGAACATTCTGGTCAACACGGATGGAGCTGGGCATCAGGGGCCTTTCCGGCAAAGATGCGTTGGCGGAACTATAAGCCGTCGCTGGCCCGTTCGAGTCGCCCCGGCAGGCGTGTCCTCCAGCCTGTCGCGGCGATGAGATTCGGACCAAACAGCTCCATCTGCTACGGCTGCAGAGCCTGAGTTGAGCCGGGTTCGAGAGGCTTTGGTTCACCACTCATTAAGGCCATCAGCTCTTAAGAGGCATGCTGCGGTGATTGACGGCCCCCTATGGCCTCGCTAGCCTGCAGCCCCAACACACTTGGTGAGGAACGTGTCCGCAATCGGGGGAGACCTCGTTTCTTTTCACGCTCCTGTCCAATTCGGAGAGGTCCCAAATGGTCGAGACTAAGAAATCGTTCTGCCGCATGTGCCACGCGTTCTGCGGCGTGGAAGTGGACATCGAGGACAACCGGGTTCTCGCCGTTCGCGGCGATACCGACAACGCCCTCTCCCAGGGTTACACCTGTATCAAAGGACGGAATATGGCCGTCCAGCACCACCACCCGGACCGTATTCGCTCGGCTTTGAAGCGCACGCCGGACGGTAACTTCGAACCGATCCCCAGCGAGCAGGCGATGGATGAGGTCGCAGCCAGGCTGAGGGAGATCATCGACCGCGACGGCCGGCGGGCCGTCGCGACCTACAACGGCACTTACGCATTCCTCTACGGCGGTCTCCTTCAGATAGCCAACGCCTGGCATAAGGGCCTCGGCTCTCCGTCCATGTACACGAGCGCAAGCATCGACCAGCCAGGGAAAGCGATCGCAGCGATGCGCCACGGAACCTGGGGCGGTGGCAACGTCCAAGTCGAGCAAGCTGACGTCTTGATGATGGTCGGCACCAACCCAATCGCATCCATGTTTGGCGGTCCACGGTTCGCCCCGACAAACCCTGCGAAGCGCCTGCGCGACGAGCAGCAGCGTGGGATGAAGCTGGTCGTCATCGACCCCCGCAAGTCCGACGTCGCAAAGCGAGCCGACATCCATCTCCAGGTTAAGCCCGGCGAAGACCCGACCCTCCTTGCGGGAATCATCCGCGTAATCATCGAAGAAGGGATTTACGACGGTGACTTCTGTGCTGCGCACGTCGAGGGATTCGAGGAACTCAGTGACGCTGTCCGCAAGTTCACTCCGGAGTACGTGGAGCAACGCACGGGCGTGCCGGCACAGCACATGATTGAAGCAGCGAGGCTCTTCGCAGGCGCGGCCCTCAGCGGCGCGACGTCCGGAACCGGCACTTCGATGGCACCGCGCTCGAATCTCACCGAGCAGCTCGTTCTCACGCTGAACTCTGTGTGCGGAGGCTATCTGCGGGAAGGCGATACCCTCCCTAACCCGGGTACGCTCACGCCTCCGCGGCCCTTCCGAGCACAGGCTATGGGCGGGGGCAACGTTCCCCAGGCCGGCGAACGCAGCCGTGTAAAGGGGATCGGCGCCTACATGCCGGGTGGTGACATGCCCACTGCCATACTGGCGGACGAGATCCTCACGCCGGGCGAAGGACAGGTACGAGCCCTCATCACATTCGGCGGAAACCCGGTCGTCGCCTGGCCTGACCAGCTGAAAGCAATCGACGCTCTCAACTCGCTGGACCTAAACGTCGCAGTCGATATCAAGATGTCGGCGAGCACGAAGCTCTGTGACTACGTGTTCGGGGCGAAACTGGGGCTCGAGCGCGTGGATGTAGGCCTGCTCGGAGACGGCTGGCACCCACGGCCGTTCCAGCAGTATGCGCCCGCAATCATCGAAGCCGAGGGAGACGTGATCACCGAGTGGGAGTTGTTCTGGGGCCTAGCGAAGCGCCTCGGCTTCGACATCGTCCTCCCAGGCGGTCCAATGCCGATGGACCAAAAGCCGACGGGCGACGAATTCTTCGACCTCCTCTGCGCGGGCTCACGAGTGCCGCTCGACGAAGTGCGAAAACACCCCAGTGGGGCCATTTTCCCGGCCGATGTGAAGATCGAGTCGCGGGAACCAGGCCATGACGTCAGGCTGAAGGTTGGTCACCCCGAGCTTCTCGCGGAGCTTCGGGACGTGCGTTCCGAACCGGTTAGTGAGGGTGGCGGGTATGCCCCCGACGAGCAGTTCACGCACCGGCTCATCAGCCGCCGCACTCTCGAGGTCTACAGCTCGTCGGCCAGAGACCTTCCTGCCGTAAAGGAGGCCGGGGTAACCACGAACTTCGCGTGGATGAACGCAATCGACCTTGCGGAGTTGGGGGTCTCCTCCGGAGACGTCGTCGAGATTACATCCGACCGTGCCTCCATTCTCGGGGTGGTAGCAGAAACCGACGACGTACCAAGCGGGGTAATTTCCATGTCTCATGCATGGGGCGACGTACCGGAAAACGACCACCTCGTACGAACCAACGGCGCTCCCACCAACAGGCTGGTGAACATCGACAAGCACTGGGAGCCCTACACCGGCATGGGTTGGATGAGCGCCATCCCCGTCAACGTGAGAGCTGTCCCGGACCCGGTGCCAACGGGAAGCTGAGTCCTGGACCGAGGTCGCGGTTCTATCACTCTCACCGAATCGCGAGTTCGGACTCAACTATGCCGCGGAGCTGAGTCTGGTTGCAAGAAGCGAACAAGAACCTCCGCCGACAGTTCCCTGTCGGTCGCAATTTACCGTTCTCAGCCTGGGCTCTGCGTCGTTGCAGAACGCTGTAGGGTATGGCGCTGTGGCCGGGCCCGCCGGCTCGCGTACCGGGGAGGCGAATGAGATGACAACCAGGGAGCGCACCGAAACAACCACTCCGAAGATGAAGGGCCAAGAATTCTTAGCTGAAACTGTGCGGCGTTCACACACGAAGGCGCTCTTCTTTGTTCCAACGTTTCTCTATCCGACGCTGGTGGAGCTAGCGGAAGACCCCATCAAGAGGGTCCTCTGTCACTCTGAGAAGGCCGCCGCCTACATGGCAGACGGCTACGCTCAGGCAACCAACTCACCCACCATCGTGATCACCCAAGGAGGCCCCGGTGCCACGAATCTCTTCGCCGGGATGGCCGACGCCTGGGAGAGCCACACTCCAATGCTCGCCATTACGCCTCTGATTCCAACGGCTCGCTATCACGGGAACTCCTACCAGGAGGTCTACACAGACTTCCGCTCCGTTACCAAGTACGACGCTGAGGTCCGGGGCGTCGACCGGCTGGCCGAATTCCTTGGGAAGGCCTACCGCGAGATGACGACCGGGGCGCCCAGGCCCGTCCATCTTTACCTGGACGGCGCGCACGAGGCAATGGATTTTGCGTTCGACTCCGGCTACCTGGACGAGCGCTATTTTTCATTCCCAGCCTTCAGGCCGCGGGCAGACGATGACAGTGTCGCGGAGGCTGTACGGCGCCTGAGCTCGGCAGAGCGGCCTGTGATCGTTTCCGGACGTGGAGCCATCTCGTCGGGCGCCTGGGCTGAGGTCACAGCGCTCGCCGAGCGCCTCGGCATACCGGTCACGACTTCCCTGGGAGGCAAGGGCAGCATCGACGAACGTCATCCACTCGCGCTTGGAGTATCGGGCTCCTACAGGCGCCCTTCCGCAGACGAATCGATCCATGGCGCCGACCTCGTCCTCTATATAGGCAGCCATCAGGGCGGCGCGAGTACCTTGATGAAGCAAATGCCCAAGCCTGGGGGCGACATTATCCATATCGATATCAACCCTGCCCAGCCGGGCTTCAACTACCCAAATGTGCTGCCCTTAATTGGTGACGCTCGCACTGTCGTGGGTCAGATGCTCGAAGCGGCCGGGGCCGGCGTGCCGGGGGGCCATGCGGCCTGGATCGCCGAGCAGCAGGACGTGCTCAAAGCCTGGCGCGAACAGGAACAGGACCACATGTTCGGAAACGCGGTTCCGATTAGGCCCGAGCAACTAGCGGTCGAGGTGGTGAAAGCCTGCCCGGATGACACGCTCTTCCTGGCCGACACGGGGTATTCCGCGGCCTGGAGCGGAGCGTTCATGGACCTCCCGGCTGGAAAGAACTACCTGCCGTGCGAGGGAAGCTTGTCCTGGGCGTTTCCGGCTGCCATCGGCGCCAAGGCCGGCGTGCCGGACCGCCCGGTCGTAGCCTGGATCGGGGACGGTGGCTTTTGGTACCACATGAGTGAGCTCGAAACGGCGGTTCGCAACAAGATAAATGTAGTCACTGTCGTGTTGAACAACCACGCACTTGTTTTCGACACGCATCTCCTGCAGGCCTTCTGGTCGGCGTCGCACGACGTGGAGATGCTTTCCGAGTTCGGCGACACGGACTTCGCCACAATTGCCGAGGCCGTCGGCGCGTTCGGCGTGAAGGTCACAGACCCCGCCGACATCGGCAGGGCCGTTCAGGAGGCGTTGAACGCGGATCGGCCGGCTGTCGTGGATGTCACCATCGACCATGCCGCCGTCGCTCCTGTGGCTTTCATGGCCGGCCAAGGGAGCCGCGGCGGGATGCTCACGGCACCGGAAAAGATGCGCTGAACTGGACTCTCCCCGGCTCCAGGGCTTTTCGCCGCCGGGTGGAAAAGTCGGGCCGGTTGCAAAGGGAGGTTACGTATGTATCGACGCCTCGACGGGAAGGTCGCCATCGTCACCGGGGGAGGTACGGGAATCGGAGCCGCGACCGCGAGACGATTTGCGGCCGAGGGCGCCTCTGTTGCCATCAGCGGCCGGCGGGCCAACCTGCTGGAAGATGTCGTCGGCACCATCCGGTCGGAGGGAGGAAGAGCCCTCGCCGTCTCGGGTGACAGTGCAACTGAACAGGGCGTAGAAGAGCTTTTCGCCGCCGTTGCCGCAGACCTAGGCCCCCTCGATATCCTGGTGAACAACGCAGGAGTGGCGGGGCCGGTCGCCCCCATCTGGGAGCAGGAATTCGAGGGCTGGGAGGAGACGGTCCGGATCAACCTCTCAGGTCCATGGCTCTGCTCACGGGCGGCCGCCCGTGGAATGATGGAGAGAAAGACTGGCAACATCATCAACATCGGTTCCATGAGCGGAAAACGGCCGCTCGCCAATCGCACGCCCTACACGTCCACGAAGCTCGGCCTCGTCGGCCTGACGCGTACTCTCGCAGTCGAACTGGGCGCCTTCGATGTCAACGTGAACAGCATCAGCCCCGGCGCGACCTCAGGTGTAAGGCTCGAGGAACTGGCTCAGAAAGCCGGCACCACGTTGGAACGGCTGGTGTCCGGCGCGGCTGCGGGGGCGGCCCTAAAACGAATCAGCGAGCCAGAGGACATCGCCGGGCTCGCCGTATTTCTCGCGTCCTCTGACGCCCGAAACATTACGGGGATGGACATCACCGTGGACGCCGGCGTCTGGTTCTCCTGAGCCTGAGCTTGGTGAGGGTTTCCTGTCGGTCTAGCGTCGGTAGGAGGAACAGCGATTTTGGCCCCCACCACCGGGCTCTGCGGGCCTTCGCGCTTCCCACACGCTATCGCTCCTTCACATCCTTGCCCGGTCCCGCATGGTGCTTTGCGCCGCTCACAAGCAGAATAAATTGGAGAATCAGCCGAGGATTAGGTTATGGCTACAGAGCCGATCCCCCAGAAGTCGATGCCGTTCAACAAATACGTTCCTTTCCGGCCGTTACCCCTGCGGCTTCCGGAACGCGAATGGCCGAATGCCCAGATAGAAAAGGCGCCCACCTGGTGCTCGGTAGACCTTAGGGATGGCAACCAGGCCCTAATTGACCCGATGGACCCGGCGCGGAAGTTGCGCATGTTCGAGGCGCTCACCCTCATGGGATTCAAGGAGATCGAGGTTGGGTTTCCGTCGGCATCCCAGCCCGACTTCGACTTCGTGCGTCAGCTAATCGAAGAGGACCTGATCCCAAACGATGTCACCATCCAAGTGCTGGTCCAGTGTCGCCCGGAGCTCCTCGATCGCACCTACGAAGGTCTGGCCGGAGCCAAGAGAGCCATCGTCCATTTCTACAACTCCACCTCGGTCCTGCAGCGTCGCGTCGTGTTCGGGCTCGAAAAGGACGGAATCACACAGATCGCTGTCGACGCTGCCAAACTCTGCAGGCGCCTCCAAGAAGAGCACCTCCCGGAAGCGGATGTCCGTTACGAATACTCGCCCGAGAGCTTCACCGGGACCGAACTCGAATACGCGCTCGATGTTTGCACGGCGGTGATGGACGTGATTGAGCCGACCGAGGAGTCGAAGCTCATTCTCAACTTGCCATCGACGGTTGAGATGTACACGCCCAACATTTACGGCGACGTTATCGAGTGGTTCCTTCACAACCTCTCCGGACGCGAGCGGGTCGTTCTTTCCCTGCACCCTCACAACGACCGCGGCACCGCAGTGGCCGCCGCCGAAATCGGGATGATGGCCGGCGCGGATCGCCTCGAAGGCACGCTTTTCGGCAACGGGGAGCGCACAGGCAATCTGGACGTCATCACAACCGCACTGAACCTTTTCAGCCAGGGAATAGACCCTGAACTCGACCTGAGCGACATCGACGGCCTTCGCCATGTCGCTGAGTACTGCAATCGCCTGCCAATTCACCCGCGTCACCCGTACGCGGGGGACCTCGTCTACACGGCTTTCTCCGGATCGCACCAGGACGCGATCAAGAAAGGCTTCGAGGCTCTCGGAGAGGAATACTCGACCTGGGAGGTCCCATACCTGCCGATCGATCCCAAACACGTCGGCCGCACTTACGAGGCCGTGATCCGGGTCAATAGCCAGTCGGGCAAAGGCGGCGTCGCGTACATCCTGCAGGCAGAGCACGGCCTCGAACTGCCGCGGCGGCTTCAGATCGAGTTCTCACGGACCATCCAGGCAGTCAGTGAGGACACCGGCACCGAAGTGACGCCTGACGAGATCTGGGCTGCTTTCCGCCGCGAGTATCTTCCTGAACTACCCGCAGCTGAGCTGCTCACTTACGAGTCGTCCGCCGATGAAGGGAGAACCAGGGTCAAGACAACGCTCCGCGTGGGCGACGACGTGCGATCGGTCTCGGGGGAAGGCAATGGGCCTATCGAGGCTTTCGTGCACGCGCTCAAGACCGACCTCGGTGTAGGGGTCGAAGTGCTCGACTACAAAGAACACGCGGTGGGCGTCGGAGCTCACGCGACAGCTGTTGCCTACGTCGAAGCACGCGGGACCGACTCTCTCACCTGGGGAGTTGGGATGGACGACAGCATAGTCGTCGCATCGCTGAAATCTCTTCTCAGCGCCGCAAGCCGCCTCGGCCTCTGGGAGACGAAGCCAAGCTGAGAGAGAGCCCCGGGGTCGAGCGCAGTGGAGGCTTGTGTCGCCTCTCCGTTTCACCGACCAGTGAATTCCGGCGGCCGCTTCTCGGCGAACGAGCGCACACCTTCCTTGAAGTCATCGGACTTGAACAGGTTCATCACGCTCAATAACACGTGATGGGAGTGGCTTTCGAAATCCTGGGTGAGACCGTGGCGGAAGAGCCGCTTGAGTTCCTGGATGGCGAGCGGCGCGTTGCCGGCGATCTTCTCGGCCCATTCGGTCACTGTCGATTCGAGTTCATCGGCGGGCACGACCTTGTTCGCCAATCCGTGCTCGACCGACTGCTCGGCACTCAACGTGTCGCCAAGCATCGAGATCTCACATGCCTTCGCCCACCCCAACAGTCGCGGCAGATACCAGGTGCCCCCACTTTCAGGTACCACACCGAGCTTCGCGAAGCCGGGCATCAACACGGCCCTGTCGGACATCAGTCGTATGTCACAGCCAAGTGCAAGATCGAGACCGTAGCCGGCAGCGGCACCGTTGATGGCTGCGATGACGGGTTTGTCAATGCGCTGCAGTGTCACGGTGCAGATCTCGCGGGTCGAGTAGTGACGCGCCCCTCCGCTCGCGAGCGCTGCGCCGCCGATTCCCTCACCGGCCGCCGCCTGCTTCAGGTCGAGACCTGAGCAAAAGGCCCGCCCGGCGCCGGTCATCACGATGACACGAGCGTTGGAGTCGTCGTCGGCCGCCTTCAGCGCATCATTCAGCTCGTCAAGCATCTTGCCGGTAATGGCGTTCATCACCTCCGGCCGGTTGAGAATGATCCAGCGGACCGGGCCACGGTCCTCGGTGATGACTTCGGTTTCGGTCATTTGTCGCCTCCGGACTTAGTCAGACGTGTCGCTACTCCGGCGGAGTATAGGGCTCCGGTAAGTAGTGCGGAGTGTGGCATGGTTGACATTCCGACCTCCGGTTCGCGGGTAGCCGGCAGAGCGTCAGTCGTAAGTCTCGCGACCTCGAAGCTCCACGAACAAACCGTTGGCTTCCGAAGGGTGAACCCAGGCGACACCATCGCGCCCATCGACGCGGGCACCCTCGGTCTTCAGATGACCGACGGCACCCGGGACATCCTCGGTCTCGAACCCGACCAGGTACACCCCTTCGCCGTGTCGCTCGAGGAAGCGAGCTACAGCCTTACTGCCGTCAGTGGGCTGGAGCAATTCGATGTGCCCGTTGCCGAGAGGGAGGATGGCATTCTTGAACCCAAACTCCTTAGAGTCGCTACGACGGTGAACCATCAGGCCAAACAGTCGCTCGTAACGCTCGACCGCTGCGTCGAGGTCGCGCACGACCACAGAAAGCTCGATGACATCGCCAATTCGTTTGGTCACTTTGGGCCTCTCAGTGGAAAGATTGCAGCAATACTACAACCGCCAGTAGCCGGCCGAGGCCCGGACCGATCCAGCCCTCGACAATCCCGTGTGAGCACCGCCACAAGTCGCTCGGGCCGTTCTAGGTATCCAGGCCGGCGGTGCTCGAAAAAAGACAGGCGCGGTTAACCGGGGCAACTGTCGCCACGCGCGGCCTCCTACGGGCGATTACGGCTTCGCTTACGGGCTCTCAGCTCGGCTGGTTTCGATCCCTGGTCGCTCTATCGGACGTCCGATACGAGAGACTATAAGAACGATCTCTCCAACTGAGCGCGGCCTTCAGGCCGTCCTCAGCGGCGATCTGTCGGAACTCATCCCCTTGCTGCTGACTCTCCCTGAATCCCACCAGGGCATTAAGATCCATGCTCCACATCATCCCTGTCTTGAAGCCCATCAACTCCATCTGGCGGTTGATGCTGCGCTTCGTAAGCATGATCAGGTCGGTGTCAACCAGGGCGATGTCCCTGGCAATCTTCTCGGTCTCCTCCTCCAGCGTGGCCTCCGGGAAGACGTCGGACGCCCAGCCCCACTCATACGACGTTTGCCCGTCCATCGGCCTGCCGGTGAACATGTAGTACTTCGCCTTCGTCAACCCGATCAGCCAGGGCATGAACTGGTAGCCGCCCGCCGTCCAGTTTCGTGATACCGGGTACCCGATCTGGGCGTCTTCGGCGACGATTCTCAGGTCACAGAACGAAGCCAGGTGAGTACCCCCCGCCAGGCAGAAGCCGTGGATCTGGGCTATCACCGGCTTCTGGAAGTCGAAGATGTAGGAGTACAGGTCCCGGAACATCTGCTGGTAGTTGGCGTTCATGACCCGGTCGCGGCCACTTCTTACGTATGCTCCCCCCGGGGCCATGTTCCTTCCCGATTCCCCCGGTGGCGGCGGTGTGATGTCATAACCGGAGCAGAAACTGGTCCCCGCCCCCTTGATGATGACCACCTTGATATCGTCATCGAGCTCCATCTCCATCAACGCCATGACGATCTCGTTCTTGCGGTCGTACGTAAGAGCGTTCCTCTTCTCTGGGGCATTGAGGATGATTCGGCCCAGCGGTGGGTCCTTCTCGTAGATAATCTCTTCGAAATCGTCCGTGGGAATACGCTCTTCGTCCCGCCAAGTCCGAAGTCCCTGCTTCTTTTTCGTCATCGCCGTGCCTCCTCGCCGGTGTACCTTGTCTGCCAAGTTTCGATTCAAGTCAGCATAACGAGATGGAGTTCCCACGAGGAGATCCAATTGGGGCAGAGATGGACCCTCAGAGGAGTCTGATACTGACGAGCAGGCTGCACTCCGCGGCAACCCCGCAAGGAAATGAATCGGGTTGGGGAAGCGGACGCGTGACCAAATTCACCCACCGGACGAGCACATCGAAGACCTGCTGACGAGAGAAGCGACGAAGAGTAGAACCCATGCTATGGCGCGGCCGGCCCACACGACCGGGTTCTTGAAGCCTCCCGGCCTTCCAGCGGTTCGAATCAGAAGGAGCAGGATTATGAAAGCAGCGCAATTCTCTGGCCCCAAGAAGATCGTCCTCCGTGAATTCGACACCGAGGACCCGGGACCTGGCTGGGTTCGACTCCGCATCACAGCCACTGGGATCTGCGGGACAGACCTGCACCTGTTGGGGGGGCGGCTCGCGCCGAACGAAGGTATCCGACCCGGACATGAAGTGGCGGGGATAGTCGAGACAATAGGAGATGGCGTGTCCATCGAGCCCGGCACCAGCGTGGCGGTCGAGCCGCTTCATGCCTGTGGAGCCTGTTCACACTGCAACTCCGGCTTCCCAAACCGCTGCGGCAACAGCCGTCTCTTCGGCATCAGTGCGCCAGGCGGGCTGGCAGAGCTTCTCACGGTGCCGGAGTCGACACTGCACAGCTATCCCGCAGATCTCGACCACAACGTAGTAGCGCTGTCCGAGCCGATGGCCGTCTGTTTTCGGGGCGTTCGACTTGGTGAAGTTGACTCGGGCGACCGGGTTGCCGTGCTCGGGAGCGGAACAATCGGCCTTCTTTCTGTCTTGACGGCCAAAGACGCCGGCGCAAGCGAAGTATTCGCCACCGCCCGCTACCCCCACCAGGCGGAGCTGGCCCGGGCCCTTGGCGCCACGGAGGTATTCCCGAACGGGGAGGCGATGGTGAAGGAAATCGGCGATCAGCTCGTCGAGGTAGTCATCGAAACCGTGGGCGGGACCGCCGACACCCTTGCGGAGGCGTCCAGCATCGCCCGCCCCGGCGGCCGCGTTGTTATCCTGGGCGTCTTCGAGGGTGCACCAGCACTACCGGCCCTGAACATTACGGCCCGCGAACTGACAATGGTAGGCTCCAACTGCTACGCGAAGGACGGGCGAGTCGGCGACTTCGGCCTAGCGACAGAGCAGGTTGTCGACCATAGCGAGCTCCTGAAAGAACTCGTCACCCACCGGTTTCCGCTCGACCAGGTGGGGGCGGCTTTCGCGGCCGCCGGTGACAAGTCCGCCGGAACAATCAAGGTCCAGGTTATGCCGGCGGGGGTCTAGTCGAGCCGGTCGCTGCAAAGGGAGCAGGCAACATCAGCTCGGTGCGCTGCTTGAGGGTCAGTGGTCCGAAGAGCGCCGCCCGACAAGCACTTCAGAAGGGATCTCCCATCTGCATTCCCGGGGGCACACCACAACGAGTCGTGGACACCCTTCGGGCTCTGCCAACAAGAATCGCACTCACAACCGCTGTCCATACAACGAACAGGCTGGGGAAGAAGAGAGACCCGAGGACAACCACAGCGAGATCGAGCAGAGCGACCGCACGGTCAAACGCAAACGCGATCACTCGAACTCGACTACCCGGTCGACACTGCCGGGTTCACCGCCTGTCACCACCATGACAGAGGCCCATCACCCGGGTCGAGGGCATGGTCGGCCGGCGAGGACTAAAGACCCACCGTCACTGGCCTCGTCATCCCGCCAAACGTTGGCAGCCACGATGAGTGCTTCCCGGGGCCACCGGCCACCAGCACGTGAATCTCTTCTGCCCGCTCCGCTATCGCAAGAGAGGGGCCGGGGCCACCGCCGGACCCGCCCTGGAGTCGCTCCCCGACCATCTCCACGAACTCGGGCGAGAGGCGATCGGCGGGGAAGCGCGCGTTCTCCCAGACATACTGCTGCACCGACTCCCGCGTGTGTCCGTCGGCGGCGATGGTGGCGGCATGCTCGGGGCCGAGAACCAAGAAAGGCTCCCCCAGGCTGAGGATGTTGTTGCTCCCAGCCTGGCCCATCGCCCCGGCAATCGTCCGGAGAATGCCCTCCCCATTGTTGCTCCCATGGTCCTGGATGTTGTGGGGGCCCTCGCAGGCGCCCACTGTTACAGCCGAATCCCCGGCCGCAAAGCCCCGCGTCGTGTGAAATGAGGGCCATGGCGAAGCGTCGACTCGCTCACTCACACAAAACGCCAGCTTCGCCGGCGTGCCCTGGGTCGCTCGGTCCCCACGTCCCGGGGTTGCACCGGCCACACTCAAAAGCACGAATCGCACAGCCCTCCCGATGGCAACGTTAGCCGGGAAGCCGGGACCAAAGCAGCCGGCGCCTCCGTGGACGCCGGCCTCACGGGCGGCAGGGCCGTTCACGAGAATGAACACAGCACACGGGTGAGTGGTCGAATTAATGCCGTCGAGGTTGAACAGTGGATCGGTGAGCGCCCTGACCGCAGCGACAACTACTTCCAACTGCCGCGGTTCGCATCCAGCAAGCACGGCGTTCGCCGCGATCACTTCGATGGTCGCCTCGCCCTGTCGGGGCGATAGCACCCCCACCATTTGGAGCGGATCAGCACCGGCTGCAGCGAGCATCTCGGAGACACGTTCTTCGGTTGGAGGAACCACCGGCAACCCGTCCGTCCAGCCGCGCCGAGCACACTCACGGGCAAATACGAGTGGGTCGGCCGGGAGCTCCATGCGGCCGGTCTCCCGGCCCCGTACGACCGTCACCCTCGACTCAGGAGGGCGGCTTCGAGAGCTTCGACTGCGTCCGTTCCCTTCGTCACGACCTCATCCGGCTTGAGTCCGCCCAAGGGGTGGTCGACCAGCACACACGGAAGGGCGGCCAGCCCCCGGTGCTCGGCCTCGAGGTGGAACAGGTCCTCAAAGGCATCTGTCACAAGACAGACCGTCGGGATACCAAGCGATTCAAGGGTGATGGCGGCATGGACACTCCACGTCGTACAGGATCCTCAGTCGCTTGATCCGACGACGGCGAAGTCGCAATTCTCGCGCATCAGCTTGACGAGGTCCGGGCTCGGCGGACCGGCCACGGGTTTGCTGCCGGTAGTCGTCGGCCGGAGCCGCAGCCTAGGACGAAGGCCATCCACCATCGTCTCCATGATCAAGCGAGCGTTGGCTTTCCTGTTGTCCAGCACACCCGGTCTCAGCCCGTTGAAAGAGGCAGGGCGGGGTGCCAGGCTCAACTCCCTGACTTCCACATGGCCCGAGGGGTCGAGAATTCGGATCTTGTCGCTCATATCGCCTCCGGTGATTAACTGAGCCTGGAGTAGATCGCTTCCTTCAGCTCCTCGAGTTCCGGGAAGCGTCCAAGAACCCCTGCCGAGAAGACGCAGTCGTCGTCCACATACCAATCGAACACGCCGTTGTCCCCCGGGACAAGGGTGAGATCGCCGACGTCGTGTTGTATCTCGCTGAGGATTTCTCCGGCCATCCAGAGGGCCCGAGGCAGGTAACTGCAGCTGGCGCAATAGACAACCTTGAGTTCGAGCTTGCTCACGACAAGACTTTAGCGCCACTCGCCGGTAGCGCGCGCCCCCTTATTGTTGGTTGTCGGCTCTCCCAGAGATTTTCGGCCCGGAAACTGGGCCCCAACTCAGTCTGGAAAGCCATCAGCATGGCTCAGCTATCGTCACGATGTCATAGGCGCGGATCCCAGCCTCGTAGGTTCTCGGGGAACGGAGAAAAGGGACTTAGAAGACCTGGCTACAACTTCCTAGCGGCCCGTACCGATTCGATTCGGGCCTCGGCAATGGCGCCTGCGGCCTCGCTGGTGGTGACTTCCTTTTCCTTTGCAGTCTCAATCACCATCCTGCTCGTGTCGAAGATCTCCGCCGCCTTAGCCGTTGCGGCGTCGCGATCGTAGTTTCCATCCAACTCGTAAAACGCGTTGATGACACCCCGGCATTGACGATATAGTCGGGAGCGTAGAGAACGCCACGGTCTTGCAACCGCTGAGCGTCTCCATCGTCATCGAGTAGTTGGTTGTTTGCAACACCGCAGACGATCGGCGCGCGCAACTCCGGAATCGTATTCTCGTTGAGCACCCCTCCCAGCGGGCAAGGGGCGAAGATATCAGCATCGCAGCGATGGAAATCCCCTGGATCAATGACCTCGACACCGTCCAGCTGACGCGCCCTTTCACGGGCCGATTCGTAGATGTCGGTGGTGACAATCGAGGCGCCCGCTCGAAGCAGGTGCTCAACGAGAATGGTGGCCACGTTTCCAAATCCCTGGACCGCCACTCGCCGGCCTGTCAGCGAATCACTGCGTCACTGCGCAAGCTCGCATCGCCTGGTAGACGCCGAATCCTGTCACTGGGCTTGGGTTTTCCCGAGCCGCCGAATTCCTCCGGCAGACCCACGACGTGTGGAGCCTCATACGAGATCCACTCCATCTCGCGAGCAGTGGCGCCGACGTCCTCGATCGTCACGTACCGCCCGTTAAATGAGTCAACAAAGCGCCCGTATGAGCGGAACATCGGTTGCGCGTGTGGCCAGATGCTTTTACCTCCGAGAGCGGGGCCAAGAGTCGTGTCATGGATCGCAATGAATGCTTTCAGACCCGCTGCTGGATCGGTCCAGACCGCCAGCTCCTGGTGACCGCTATTCTGCATGAACTCGACAAAGTACATCGCCTGCTCCGACTGAAACTCTGCTCCCCCGGCTTCACCGACCCCAGTTGCTCACGGTCGCCAACGCCACGGATTCGACCGTCGCCTCGACGGGGGTTTTTGGCGCCTTGCCGGAGTGTATGCTCAGATCCCCGCCAACGAGGACCATTCTTTCAGACATTCCCACTAGGCCAAGCCTGCCCGAGCGAATGTTATCGTTCAGATCCGCCGACGGAGTGAGCCCCGCTCCATCGGCCTTGGACGACCAGGTGAATGCCCGACACAGAAAGGTCCGGGCTGGCTAGGATCTGTTTCGTGCCGAAATGCCTGGCCGCATTCCGAAGTTCTTCCTGCCCGGCGCAGAGCACGGCCGGCTCGTAACGGAAGCCATTATTCGATGGCGTTGAATTCGGCGAGGCCCTCGAACGGAGACCGACAGTCGTCCCCGGCGGCCTCCGGCGCGGCCGCCATGGTGAGATCAACGAGGGTCAACGGCGGCGCTGGGTGGGAGGCCGACCTCTCGTATCCACGCGACCTTCCCACGTGCCCGAGATAGAAGCGGTCAATCCCGAGAGTGCCGGCCGGGCCACGCGGATGAGAATCAGGGGTCCGCCTTCTCGATCTGCACTGTGACTTCGCGCTGGGTCTGGTTCATCGTGTAGTAGGCCGGACGGTAGTGCAGGTGCCCGTAGTCACCTACCAGGTTGTTCGGCTTGGGGGGATTGGCCTGGAGATCGTTCCCAACCGCCCAGTCCTTGAATTGGTATCCCTCCCAACCGTGGTAAAGGATGGCCATTCCCGGCCGGACCGAGGCAGCAACCTTCGCCAGCACCTCGTATGAGCCAACGTCATTGAAGAGTCGAATCCGATCACCATCTTCTATCTCCCGCTGCCGTGCGTCGGATACAGACATGTAGACTGCCGGCTCGCCTCTCTGCAGCCTCAGAACCGATTCAGCTGACATTGACGTCGAGTGCAAGCTCCAACGAGTGTGACCGCCGCTGACCCTGATCGGAAACCGCTCATTAGTAGCCGGCGGCTCCTTGTGAACAAGCATCTCTTCACCGGTCTCAAAGAACCAGTCATGGTCGAGATAGAACTGTTGGCGTCCGGTGATTGTCGGCCATGGTTCTTTCCGCTCTGTGAACCACGATAGCGGTGCAATGGGCTCGTTCGGGGAGTAGTCACTGTAGACCCCACCCAATAGGGCTGATGGCTTGATCGAGGCCGGCTTAAAGGCACCGAGCCCCGCCGCCGTCTCCCACGCGTTCTCCCCCAGATCAGTGGTCCTCGTCGCCGGGCCATTCTTGAGGATGAGATCGAGGGAACGTCTCTGCCCTTCGGGTCCCTCTTTGAACACCCCGCCTGCCGACATATCGTCGTAAAGTGTGCGGGGGTTATGTTCGCGGCCAAACGGGTCCGTGTATGGCTCGATACCACGGGAGCGGGCCCGCTCCTGGACCTTTCGAGCGAGCGCCATCACCAGGTCGAACTCAGCCTTCGAGTCACCCAAGGGGGCAACTGCTTCTTCACCGACATGGACGTGGTGAGTGTAGGAGGAATGGAATCGAATGCCGGGCTTCTCGTACCAGCCCGCCGCGGGAAGCACATAGTCCGCCCAAAGCGCCGAGGTTGACCAGCGAAAGTCAACAGCAACGATCGTCTCGAGCTGCTGCCAGAGGCTGCGGCGAATGATGCCCGGGTTGGGCCAGCGACGAAGCGGGTTCCCGCCAGAGAACCAGTAGAACTGAGGTCGTTTGGGGGGCTTGGGCCAAACTGGCTCCCAACCCGCCTCTAGGGATTCCTGCATATAAGCCGCAACTGCCCGGGTGAGCGACGGGTCGTTGTGCTCGTCCCGTTGAGCGACTGCCCGCCACTCGGGGTCGTGGGTGTAGAGAAATGGAATCAGAGGGATGTAAGGGCCGCTTCGACCCGATACCGACGTGGCCTTCGTCAGAGCCTGGACGCTGATACGATCAACTCTTGTGTCGGGAACCGGTTCGCTGTTGAGCCCTTGGCTGGCCGGGTTCATCACTGAAAAGGAACCTGAGGGCCACAAAGCCCCGACCCTGATTCCAGACCCAGGCCTTCCCCCCGAGTTACCGGTTAACGCGCACAGATAGGCCATACCTCTCAGGTAGAGGTCGGAGTGGTAGTGCTTGAACGCGCCGCCAGAGGCAAAAATCATGGCCGACTTCGCAGCTGCAAACTCGCGGGCCACCCTCTGAATGTTGGCGGCGGCAACCCCAGTAATCGCACTCGCGCGTTCGGGTCCGTATTCGGCGGCACGGCGGCGCATGTGCTCGAACACGGGCCGGACACGAACGCGCCGACCGGACTTGAGTCGCACGGAGATGTCACCTTCGAGAGCGGGAACGACGCCGTCCTGTAACTTCAGAGTCGCTTCGTCTGAGCCCCAGGTTCCAGTTGCAGGACGGCGTCGCCCGGTATTTTCGTCGAGGAAGAAGAAGACGTCATCGGCGCCGTCTTCCCTGACATCACTCTCCCGGAGATATCGGCGATTGTCGTCCCGCACCAAGAACGGGAGGTCGGTTTGCTCTCTCACGTAATCCAGTTCATAGAGGCGCTCTTCGATGATCACGTTAACCATGGAAAGGGCGAGGGCCGCGTCGGTTCCGTTTCGGACATTCAGCCAGAGATCGGCATGGACCGTCGAGGGACTGAAGTCCGGCGCGATCGATATCACCTTTGACCCCCGATACCGAGCTTCGTATATGAAGTGAACATCCGGCTGGTGAGTGTAGGCGGGGTTTGAAATCCAGTTGAGGACATAGTCGGAGCGAAACCAGTCATCGGCAGTCCCCTCGCTCAGGAACACACCCCAAGCCTGGATGAGTCCGGTTCCCAGGTCGCCGACTCCGCTCATTATGTCAATAGCAACGGCACCCAGGCCCGGCCCAAGAAGATGGCCCTCCATTGCAGAAGAGTTCCCGTAGTCCCCGTTGGTACCGATCTCGCTGACGATGCACTCGGGACCATGTTGCTCCACCGTGTCGAGGAGGCGATCCGCTATCTCCTCAAGCGCTCGGTCCCACGAAACCCTTGCCCATCGTCCGCCACCTCGGGGACCGGTTCGCTTCATCGGATGGAGGATGCGGGTCGGATCGTACATCTGCTGGCTGTAGACACAGCCGGCGAGGCAGCCGCGGGGATTGAAGTCAGGAACGTCCGGCGACGTTTGCTCGTAAATGGCATTCTGCTCTTCCCTGATGACTTCTCCATCCTTGACAAAGGCCGTAAGCGAACAGCCCGAGCTGCAGTTTCCCCGAATGTGAGTGACGTTCACCGCGCTGTCCCAGGTCCACTGTGAGCGGTACCGATCTTCGCTGGCGCGCGGCCGGTCGGGCCGTGCCAGAAGTTCCTGTAGCCGATCATTTGCCTTCGGCGCTTCCCCGGCCCGCTGCCTCGATGCAGCCATTTCACCCTCCCCGGTCACGCCCGATGCAGCCGCGCGGGAGCTTGTTGGCCTGCCTGCGCTGGTTTTGCGCCCGGTTAACGCTCGGGAGCGGGCGACCAGGACCGCTTGTCAGCGTTGTACGCCCGCGCCCGAAGAATCGCAATACAATAGCTCACACGTACACGGCAAGACTTGCAAATGAAACTCAGCTAGGGGAATTACCCCTGCAGGGTTTGGCGGTGTTTCCGGTGCCGAGGGATGATTTCATTTCTTAGCGGACATACATACAACGTAGTGCTCATAACTGGTTTCTTTGCGCCAAAAAGCGTGACCATTACCGACTGGAACGACGGCAGAAATACACGATTTCTTATGGAACCTGCGTGTTTGCCAACATGTCTAGCCTAATCGAACAGTTCAGATAAAATGATTTATGTCAATCCAGAGACGCATGAGGCCGGCCTGATGTGGTCGGAGGGGTAGCGAAGCAACAGGCCCATTGCATCCCTTTCCAACCTATCCGGGGTTTTCAGATGCCAAATCCAATAATTGCGCCAATCGCAGTAATGAATGGCAAGATTCCGAATCAATAACGAGTAAGCCTAAACGAAAGACTTCCTTTTAAGAGAATCTTCTTTCTACATTAAATTTTTCTCCTTTCCGTTAATTTGTAACAATTATTCCTTCGGCGACCTAGATCCATTTTGAAGCTAGGTCGAGCGCTCGCCAAGACGCGCTGCCCCCGCCGCATCGTCGGTGAGCTTGATGAAACTCTTCACGTCAAACGGCTCACGAATAGCCCGGGACGTAACTCTCCTCCTCGTCGGGCCGGAAGGCTCTGGTCCGCTTTCGGCCGAGCACCCGCATCCTCCTCCCACGTCCCGGCGCGTAGACTGCTCCAAAACATCGAGATAGCGAGGCCCTGAATGCTAACCAAGGTCGATGAGTACCCAGTCCACCAAATCACGGACACATTCGCCACCGTTCTCAGCGGTGACAAGCACTGGAACGACGGCCATTACATTTGTCTCTGTGACGACGCGGGTGACGTTTCCCTCGTTTCGACCGTACGCCTCTACCAGAACAACGACGTGCTCGACGGATTCGTATGCATCCGCCATGAAGGGATGCAGCACAACATCAGGGTGTCTCGTCGCCTGCGCCCGGAAATCGACCATTACGGAGCAGGCCCTTTGCGGATCGAGATCCTCGAGCCGATGGAATCTATCAGATTGGTGCTCGAAGAGAACCAGTACGGAATCAGCTGTGACCTGGTCTGCCACAGCGTCGGGGTTCCCTTTCACGGTCCGCTGAGCGCATTGAGGATCGATGGACGGCTGCTCCTAGAGCGGATGACGTACGAGATCGCTGGACGCGTTGAGGGTTGGATAGGAGTAGCGGGAAAGCGGTTCGAGCTGAACCATGGCAATTCGGGATTCTTCCGCAATCATTCCTGGGGATTCCTTCCCGGACGCGGTGGCCCAAGGCTTCACGGCGCTCCGGTCGAGAACGCGCCTCCAACGGCTCGCGGACTTCGCAACTGGGTCCTCTACACCGCGAAGGATCATTCCGGCTTCTATGAGTTTGTCGAGGATGAGGATGGGATCCAGTGGTCCGGTGCACATAGGGCAGTCGACGGAACTCTGCAGCGGATGACCGGAGCGATCCTGAACCCTGACGGCCAAGTACCGGTGACCGGTGTCGACCACGACCTGACGTTTTACGACGGCACCAGCAGGTTGAGCGGCGGCAAGATCGCGATCAAGGATGCAGCAGGGACCCGACGAGAGTACGAAATCGAGGATATGGGCTGGGTGTACTGCCAGGCGGGTGGCTATTTCGGCGGATTCAACGACCGGTTGGGCCAGGGAGTGTACAGGGGCGACTACCACGAAGAGGGAGAGATCTGGGACTGCACTCACCCAGTGAAAATAGTGGACAACGGCGTGGAGCTGGACTTCGGCACCGTGCTCGCAGAGAGCTTCGTGAGGCTCAAAAGTGGAGACGAAATCGCACTGGCTCACTTTGAGTGCGCAGCCTTCGGTCCCTACCCACGGTATGGACTCGCGGGCGTTGGCGGTTCCTAGGAAACAAGGATAATAACTCCGAATATGACCCACCGGTACCGCTTCACGACCCTGTCGGACAGGCTCATTCTCACAGTCATCGTTCGATCGTTCCCACTGATGACCCCCGGGGCTCTCCCCGGTGAGGTTCAGTCCGCCAAAGGGTGTCTCCCTGAGAGTCGACCGCGTTCGGCCATTCCCTTAGTGGTTTCGGGACGACCAGCAAGGGTTCTTGTTTTTGACACCGAAGTTGCACGGCTGGCTGCTTAAGTGTCAATTGGTTAACAAGACGCTTAGGTAATGGGAAAAAGTCTGCTCATCACTGCCCGAGTCTTGTTTACGCCAGTCCTATTCGTACTACTCTGCGCTTCCTTCGCGAGCTGCATCGCGGTCGAAATTATCGACCGCCACCTGCTCGAAGCCGATTTCTACCTCGAGGCGCTGGACGAGAACGACGCGTACTCCCGCGTGCTGGATGAATTCCTCATGGAAGTGGAGCAGGCCGACACCGCAGAAGATCTGGCAGCGGGGACTGAGGTAAGCCGGGAGGAGCTCAGGGACCTGGTTGGCGAAGTCGTCCCACCGGAGTGGATCCAAGAACAGTTCGAAACCAACCTGGGGGCCCTTCTTGCCTATCTGAGGAAGGACACCGACGAACTGATCCTGCTCCTTGAAGTCGGGCCTATCCTGGACCGGATACAGCCGGCTGTCTCGGGGTTTGCCGTCGAGCGTATCGCCGAAATGACCATCGAACAGGTTAGGTCCTTCGACGAATTCGAAGACCGACTCGACACCGCAATGGATCAGATCGCGGCCGGGGACAAGCTGGTGGTCCTCCCGGCATACGAGATGACCGAGGCTGAAGTCCAGCAAGCCATCGACGCGATATCCGGCCTAACCGGGCTCCTAGAGTCATCGGACAAGGAAGCGGCTGTTGAAGAAGCACTCAGGGAACAGGACACCGCTGGCGCCTTGATCGCCGTTGTGGACGGACTGATAGCGGACCGCGTAGAGGAGGCCACCGAAGACCTGAGCGAACGACTCGACGAGCAACTCAAGCTGGACCTGATAGAAGAGATCTCCGAAGACGAAGGGAAGTCCCGGGAGGAGACGCTCGACGAATTCGAAGGCGCTAGGGATGTCGTCGCCCTGGTCACAGGAGGAGGCCGGACACTTACCGCGATATTGCTCCTCCTTTTCGCTCTCTTGCTGGGAGCTCTATACCTACCCGGGAGACGCCTTGCCCTGACTGTACCGGGAGCGACTTTCATCTTCCTAGGCGCCATGGGGCTCCTGTGGTGGCTGGTCTATCAGTCGGCCGGGCCCACCTTCATCCGCAACCGCGTGAACAACAACGAGACGGACCTTTCGGAGTCCGGCGTGGAGTTGGTCGCTGACGTCGCGGAGGCGCTGGTTCAAAAGAGTGCAAACGCGGTGCTCGTCCCATCAGTCACGGCCTTTGTCCTAGGGGTTGCTGCAATCGGACTTGGTATTTATCTGCAAGCAAGAGCTGAACGACCGAGGAATTCATCCAGCACGCGGGAGTACGCGTCGTTCTCGTCCAGCGCCTCGAGGTAGAAATCGGCTTCGAGCAGGTGGCGGTCGACAAATACAGCCGAGGCCAATGACGAATCGGTCTGAGCTCCCACAGCTCTTTGCGTCACGGCGTTTCCGGCTTAGCGAGCGAGTAAACTCCAAGCCATGAGCGCAGCGAGCGGACCCCACCGACCAAAGGACCCGACGAGGACCTGTCCGCGCTGCGGAACCGAGTTCGAGGGTGCACTTTGCCCACTCTGCTACGACTTCGACCCCCCGGATGTGCGGCCCCGACGTTACCCAAAGGCTGGCGAGAATTCGCATGCCCAGGCTAGTGACTCCGACCAGGGCCAGCGGGGAAATTAGAGACAGATAGAACTGTCCCGGTGAGCGAGCCTGGCGGTGACACGCGATCCCTTTTCGCCCGCGCCCGAGATCTGTCACCCTGTGGTTCACCCCCAACACAGGGAGGACACCATGGAGTACAAAGAGGTAGTCGGCCGCCGCCGCTCGATCCGATTCTTCGAGCCCGAGCGCGGAGTCGAGCGAGATAAGATTCAGAAGATGCTCGAAGCGGCCAGGCTCGCCTCCTGCGCGGTGAACGCCCACTGGGCGCGCGCCATCGTCGCCTTCCGGGACGACTTAACGGGCGAGCAGTTGGAGAGTCTCAAAACGCCGGTCGCCGGTCTCAACGTCGAAATGGCGCCTGTCCACATTCACTGGTTCAACGACCTCAGCATCGTAAATCGCATCCAGGGATCCCGGCTACGGGAGCTGGTCGATGTTGGAGCCCTCGCACCCACTCACGGGTGGAGTCATACATTTGTTGACGATTTCGTTTACCCGCAACTGCTGAAGCCCATGACCGAGAGCCCCGCCTACTCCATCGCTTCCACGTTTGATGTCGGCGGTGCCGCTACCCAGGCCCTCCTCGCAGGGGTCGACGAGGGGCTCGGCGTTTGCTGGGTCACTTTGAACGGCGCTCTTCTGAAGGAGATCTTCCAGGTGCCCGATGAGTGGGTGCCGTTGTCCACGATGCTGGTCGGCTATCCGGCTGAGTCCTGGGACGGAGGAGGTCAGCGACCTCGCCCGCCGTTTGAGGAGCTCTACTTCGAGGGCACCTACGGCAAACCGTTCCAGCGCGATGAGAAGGTGGTCGAAGAACTCAGGACCGAGAAAATGATCCAGGCGCCGGCAACTCCCAACAACCCCGAGAGGATCGCCGAAATCAAGAGCCTCGCCGAGCGCTACGGCCTTCCGATGTGAGCGCCGGTGACGATCCCCGGGGCCCGGAATCTGTCGGACTCGGCGCCCTCAACTCGTACGCTTCTGTCAGGACGTGGTTGGACGGCCTAGAGAAGCACTGGGGTGGCGACCCCGAGAACGACGAATCCGAGAGGCTTCCAACCCTCGGAGCCTTCTGCCGTTTCGTGGGACGTGATCCGGATGCAATCATTAGCGAGACCACTATGCTAAAGAATGGGGAGCGTCGAATCCGCGTGAAAGGACGGAAGCGCTACACCGAGTTGATCAGCGAATGGCAGAGTGGCCTCGAGGGATCCCGGCTCCAGCGAGCTAAGCGCGGGAACGCCATTCGAAGCTTCCTGATCCACAACGGCGTCTTGCTCCAATCCGGAGTACAGAGTTAGGAGACGGGCCTAGTACCGGCGCTGTGATGGCCTCCAAATACCGCGACCGCAGCGATGCCGGCGATATCCTCGGCGGGTCGTTGCTCAACGCCGGCTTTGGCCCCGAGGCAGTCATTTTGGGAATACCGCGTGGCGGCGCTGTCGTCGCCGCCCGCGTTGCTAGAGCTCTGGGGACAGCCGCGGGCGTCGTGATCGCGAGAAAGATGGGAGCACCCCGACAGCCGGAACTCGGAATTGGCGCGGTCACCGCAGACGGCACCGAGTACCTCGACGAGTCGATCGCCAGGCAAATCGGTGTCGACGCCCGCTATCTGGAAACGGAACGCACAGCTCAGGTCGAGGAAGCTCGCAGACGAGAGACCGAGTTTGGTGGATCGGGACTCGACCGCGCGGCCGGGGCCACCGTCATCGTAGTCGACGACGGGATAGCGACCGGTGCGACAGCAATCGCCGCCCTCAGGGCGGTGAGAGCGGCTGGTGCCGCGCGGACCGTGCTAGCCGTCCCGGTGGCTCATCCCCGCGCCGTCGCCCGATTGAACGAAGAGGCGGACGAGATAGTGTGTCCGGCCGTGGACTCGAACTTGTTCGCGGTAGGTCAGTACTACCGGGATTTCCGGCAAGTAGAGGACGACGAAGTCCGCAAGGTCCTGGCGGAGACACGACTGCAGCCAGTTTCTCAGCAAGAAGAGCGAACTTTCATCCGGCGGAATGGCGTCCGACTCGCACTTGTCCTGAGGTCACCGCCCGGCCGGGGGCCTTTCCCCTGTGTTGTATTCGCCCATGGTCTGGGAAGCGGCAAGGACTCCCCCAGGAACCTGGTGATAGCAGAGGCCCTGGCCGATGCGGGCATCGCCTCGCTCTTGTTCGATCTTAACGGCCACGGAGAGTCGACCGAAGACACGAGAGGCCACGACGCATTCCCTGACGATCTCGCCGCCGCCTGGGATTGGGCTTTGCACAAGGATGAAGTCGATCGTGGCCGAATGGGACTGAGCGGATCGAGTCTAGGGGCCGCGGTGGCACTCGAAGTGGTGTTCGCCGGCCGGGCTGCTCCTCGACTGGTCGTGCTTCGAGCGCCGGCGGCTGAGGTGGAGCGGCTTGCAGGACTCCGGGTGCCAACGTTGATCGTGATTGGATCGCTCGATCCGCTCACCCGGGATTATGAGGAAAATCTCCCCGGCGACCCGCACTGTAAGCTCGCTGCCATCGCCGGCGCGGGACACATCTTCGAAGAGCCCGGTGCGCTTGAGGAGGTGAAACGATTGACAGTGGAATGGTTTCGCCGCTTGTGAGTAAGGTGACCAGCGGTGCGTGCGGAGCCAAGTTCCCTGGGGCTTTGGACGTATAGTCATGGCCAATGACTCCGGCTCCAGATTTACGCGTGGGCTATTGCTCACGTAGACTCGTCAGCGTCCACCCCAAAACCGACGTTGAGCCAACCAGGGACCCGTAATGGCGCTATGTGACGAGCGAAAGGACCTGTACGAACTGGGCGTGCATCCGCCGCTGGGCCATGTGCCCACGAGGATGCACGCCCAACTGATCCGCAGCTCCAGATTTGGCGAGCCAAACAAGGGCTTCGTACGCGAGATCGTCGAGACGCCATCAATCGGGTCCGACGAAGCGCTCGTGTACGTGATGGCGGCCGGGGTTAATTACAACAACGTGTGGGCCTCCCTCGGCTCCCCCGTAGATGTAATCCAGGCCCGCAACCGCCAGGGCGAGACTGAAGCGTTTCACATCGGCGGCTCGGACGCGTCGGGAATCGTTTACGCGGTGGGTGCGGACGTGACCAACATTTCGGTCGGAGACGAGGTAGTGATCCACTGCGGCCAGTGGAATCCTGACGGACCCCGTGTTCGGAGCGGCGATGATCCTATGTTCGATCCCAGCTATCGGATTTGGGGTTACGAATCGAACTGGGGGTCTTTTGCCCAGTTCACCAAGGTGCAGGCCCATCAGTGCATGCCCAAAGCACCGCACCTGACCTGGGAGGAAGCCGCGGCTCCAACTCTCGTTGGCGCCACTGCTTACCGGATGTTGTTCGGGTGGCACCCACACACAGTTCGCAAGGGCGACATCGTATTGGTTTGGGGTGGGGCCGGCGGTCTCGGTTCGATGGGAATTCAGCTTGCCGCCCATGCCGGTGCCCGGGCGATCGCCGTTGTTTCGAACGCCGCCAAGTCGGAGTTCTGCAAGCGACTGGGCGCAATCGGATCAATCAATCGCAAGGAATTCGACCACTGGGGCCGTCTGCCGGACTGGACAGATGAGCGCCTCGGAGCACGATTTACCGCTGGCGCCCGTGCTTTCGGAAAGGCAATCTGGGAGGTCGTGGGAGAACGACGCAACCCACGCATTGTCTTCGAACATCCGGGGCAGGACACGGTCCCCACATCGATGTTCGTCTGCGACACCGGCGGCATGGTTGTCATCTGCGCCGGCACCACGGGATATAACGCAGACCTCGATCTCCGCTACGTATGGATGCGCCAGAAGCGTGTGCAGGGGTCGCACTTCGCCAACGACGACCAATCGTACGCCTTCAATGACCTCGTCGTGCGCGGAAAGATTAATGTCTGCCTTTCAAGGGTGTTCTCTTTCGATGAGACCGGAGACTGCCATCAGCTGATGTATGAGAACCGCCACCCAGACGGGAACATGGCTATCCTCGTTAGCTCACCGACAACCGGTCTGAAGACCCTAGGCTAGGTCCGGACTCCAGCGCACCGGTTCCGCCTGTGCCCCATCGCCCCGATACTGTTCGCACCATGGAAACTGGAGAGCGGCAATGACGGTTCACGACAGCCGAGACAAGTTTGGACGGTACTACGAAGAGTTCGAACCCGGCGACGTTTTTAAGCACTGGCCTTCGAAGACGATTACGGAGGCCGAGGACCACCTCTTCTGTGACATCACGATGAACCATCATCCCCTTCACTCGGACCGGTGGTATGCCGAAGAGGAAACTCAGTTCAAACAGAACGTTGTCGTCGGGAACCTCGTCTACTCGCTGGTATTGGGAATGAGCGTAGCCGACGTCTCCGGGAAGGCGATCGCCAACCTCGAGGTCGAGAGCCTCAAGCACATGAAACCAACCTTCCACGGCGACACTATCCGGGCGGAGACCACCGTACTCGAGAAGAGGGAGACATCCTCCGGTGACCGGGGAATCGTTACCGTCGAGACCAAGGGCTTCAATCAGCGGGGCGAAGAGGTGTGCTACTTCCGCCGTAAGGTAATGGTGCCGAAGAAAGACTCCTAGAGCGGAGCCTCTTCGTCTGGCCGCGTCCCGGGCCGCTCATTGAACGGCACCTGCACCTCACGCCGGTACGGGATCTCAATCCTCTCGGCATCGAAGCGGGCCTTCAGCCGGCGACGAAGCTCCCCGGTCAGCTCCCACTGCTTGCCGGGCTCAACGTCCGCCGCAATTCTCAGTGCCACACCATCGCTGCCCAGGTCACTAACTCGCAGCACCCCTGGCGCCGACTGGAAGTCGGCCGGCCGGTCGGAGTGCAAAAGGCCGCAAACTTCATCGACGACTGTGATAGCTCTCTCAAGGTCTTCTTCGTAGGCCACCGCAATGTCGAAATTGATACGGCTCACCTCGCGGGTCATGTTGGTTGCAATCCCGATCTGGCCGTTGGGAATCGAATGGAGATGCCCATCGCCGTCGCGAAGTACGGTACGCCGGGGGGTGATCTCCACCACGGTTCCGGCCGTATCAGCCACTCTTACAACCTCGCCGACTCGGTACTGGTCCTCGAGGAGGATAAACATTCCATTGATCACATCCCTGACCAGGGTCTGCGCCCCGAAACCGATGGCGATCCCCATAAGGCCCACGCCTGCAACGAGGGCGGTAACGCTCACACCCACCTCGTCCAATACGAGGGTGACCCCCAGCAGGAGCAGGAAGATCGTGAAGGCCCAATTCATGGTCGCCATCAAAGTTCGCGCACGCTGACGGAGTCCCTCGGGGTCTTCGCTACCGACTTCCTCCGCGCGGGAGAGGGCCAGCTTGAGGACGCGGCCGATCAAGAGCGGGAACACTATCTTCGCAGCCAACAGAACGGCCAGAATCGCGAGCAGGTTCCAGCCGCGATCGCCCAGGGCGTCCTTCCACTCGTCCCAGCTGGCTATGTTGAAAAGGAACGTAGGAGTGAGCAAGTTCAATCCCTCGCGAGCGAGATATAAGCCAAGGAGATACGTTTGATCCCCTTGCCGTCAAACGCAATCGTCAGTTCCGTATCGGATCGGCGCCCGTCGACGCTGACGACGGTTCCTTGCCCGAAGCTCGGGTGGACCACCTTGTCCCCGGGCTGCCACGCTTCCTCCGATTTCGGCCGCTCGTCCACCTCCTGAGGCTGGGGCGTTGCTTTCGCCTCGACGTAGCTTCTCGGGCCGCCCGAGGAATAGGGCCGTAGTAGGTGAGCAGGCACGTCCCGCAGGAATCTCGAAATCGGATTGGCCAGGTGAGCGCCCATTGAAAACCGCCGATAGGCCCGCAGAAGGTAGAGACGGTCGCGGGCCCGGGTCATCCCGACGTATGCGAGGCGCCGCTCCTCCTCCATTTGCACGGGAACATCAAATGAGCGGAGGTGCGGAAGTACCCCTTCCTCTAAACCCAGCAGGAACACCACCGGAAATTCCAGCCCCTTCGCGGCGTGTAAAGTAATCAGAGTGACGGCGTCCGGTTGTTCCTCTCCAAGCTCATCTACGTCCGCAACCAGCGCCACCCCTTCCAGGAAGTACGCCAGGTCGCTGTCTTCCCCGCCCGTTTCCTCGTATTGGTTGATGACCGCTCGAAGCTGGTCGATGTTCTCAAGCCTCTCTCCCGAATCCTCGACGCTGCTGAGATGCCGGAGATAACCAGTATCGAGGAGTAACTGCTCGAGTAGGGCACTGAGTGACGCTCCCCTGGCCGCCTCGAGGCCGTCCATGATGCTGACGAACCGGGCCAACGCCGATCGGGAGCGCCCCCCGAGACCCGGGATTCCTTCCTCTCTTGCCCCGGTCCTGACTGCTTCCCACGTTGAAACACCGTGCTCGCGAGCGAAGCCCCGCACAGTCTCGACAGTGCGGTCTCCGATTCCGCGGGTGGGGACGTTGATGAGCCTGAGCAGGCTGGCCTCGTCCAGCGGGTTCTGAACCAGCCTGAGGAACCCGATAACGTCCTTGACCTCTCGGCGCTGATAGAACCTGATTCCGCCAACGAGCCGGTACGGTATTCGAGCCCTTAGCAGCGCATCCTCGACCGGGCGGGACTGAGCGTTTGTACGATAGAGGACGGCTGCATCTCCGAACCGTGAACCGTTTACTGCCAGGCGTTGGACCTCGCGGGCGACGAATTCTCCTTCTTCTTCGTCGTTGTAGGCCTCGTAAGTGGTGAGCAGCTCGCCGCCTGCGCGCTCTGCTCGGAGGCGGCGCTCCCAGCGGTCCGAGTTCTTTGCGATGACTGCGTCTGCCGCCTCGAGAATCGCTGGTGTCGAGCGATAGTTCTGCTCGAGTACCACGACGCGGCAGCCCGGGAAGTCTCTCTCGAAGTATTGAACGTTCCTGGAATCGGCCGATCGCCACGAGTAGATGCTCTGATCCGGATCCCCGACGACGCAGATGTTGCCGTTGACGGATGCAAGCTGCCGGGCGAGGAGATACTGGACGGGATTCGTGTCCTGGAACTCGTCGATAAGCACGTGCTTGTAGCGCCCACCATACTTTTCGAGGGCCTCTGGGACGTCACGGAGCATCCTCGCTGCCTCGAGGAGGAGATCGTCGAAATCAAGCGCCGACGCATTGTGAAGCGCCTCCTGGTACCGAACGTAGGCGCGGGCAACGATCTCCTCCATGTATGATGAGGTCCGTCGCCCGTATTCTTCCGACGAAATCATCTCGTTCTTGGCGACTGATATCGCCGACAGGATGGCCCGGGGCTTGAACCGCCGCGGATCGACCCGGAGTGCTTCAACGATGCTCTTGATCAGACTCAGCTGGTCAGCGTCGTCGTAGATCACGAATCCCCGGTCGACGGCAACCCTTTCCCCGTCAGCACGCAGCCAACGGGCGCACATCGAGTGAAAGGTCCCGAGGTGCAAGTCGGCCGCATCCTCACCCAGCAGCCGCTCCGCCCGCTCTCTCATTTCGCGGGCGGCCTTATTCGTAAAGGTGACGGCAAGGACCCGCCAAGGGGGCACGCTCTGCTCCCTGACCAAGAAGGCGACACGATTGGTGATCACCCGCGTCTTGCCGCTTCCAGGCCCTGCTAGAATCAGCAGAGGGCCGTCTCCGTACGTTACGGCTTCGCGCTGCTGCTCGTTGAGTCCGTCGAAGAGGCCAGGAACAACAGTCTGGCTCATCGCGGCAAGTCTACCATCGGGCCATCCGAATAAGTCATTGCGCATGGCCCGCACAAAAGAGCGGGTGTACGCTGGCAACGGAAACGCCCGCCTTGGGAGCCACAGGAATGGATTTTCTCCAATGGCCAGACGGCGCGCTCGGAACCGCTCTCCGCTGGTTCCTAATAGCCCTAGTGGTCTACGGCGGAGTTCTCTGGGTCGCCCTTGTTGCCTGGGCCTATCGCGACATTCGACAACGCACGCGCGATCCGATCCTTCAGTTCGCATCCGTACTCGTTGTGCTTCTCTTCTTTCTTCTGGGCCACTGGGTCTATCTGATCCTCCGACCCCGCCAAACACTCAAGGAGGGCTATGACAGGGCCCTCGAAGAAGAGACCCTCCTCCAGGAACTCGAAGACCAGAAGGCCTGCGCCAGTTGTCGTCGCCGAGTCCAGGACGACTGGGTTCTCTGTCCTTCCTGCGGCCTTCAGCTCAAGGAGCCCTGCGCCACATGTGAGAAGCCGCTCAGCTATTCCTGGGTCGTTTGCCCACACTGCGGTACAGAAAAGGCTCCGAGGCCAGGCATAGGTGTCCAGCCCACGAGGCTCCGTACATCTGCTTTGGCCGGGATTCGGCCAAAGCAGAAAGCACCGGCACGCCGGGGATCGGCACGCACGTCCACCGCCAGGGCTACCGGCGGACGCTCGCCAAAGCCTTCCACCAACGGACAATCGGCCGAAGGTCCGGCCCTCCGGCCTGCTCGAAAGTCCAAGGCCAGAAAGAGGAAGCCTAAAGACGATGACACCGTCATCGACGCAACGGCCAGTACAGCGAAGCCAAGTAACGCTCCGGCTCCCAGGCCGGGGCGTGAGACGAGCTGACAGAACTCGGCTTCATTAAGGGCGGCGTTTCTTAGCCGAGGACCTCAAGCACCGGGGAAGATTCGAGGAGCTCCGCCATCCGCGCCAGCTTCCGCTCACCCTGGAAACGGGTCGCTGTGAACACGTCCTCGAGAACCATCACTGTGTTCTCGGTATCCGTGCTCGACAGGAGCACCGGCACTCCGCGAGAGCTGGCAGCGTCAAACAGGTAGTCAGACGGCCGTCCGCCACCTGTCAGGATCAGGCAATTAACCTCACTCCTCAGAGCCGCCAGGTGAGCGTCCGTCTTGTCGAATCGACAGACTACGGTCTTCGATTCGAATCGATTGAGATAGGGCTGCCCGGCATCGGAGCTTATCGGTGCGATTACCAGATGATCACAGGTCGGATCCCCCAGGTCGCCTTCGACAAGCACTTCAGCGTCCAGGAGCGAGCGAGCCTCCGACACACTGAAGCCGGCGAGCGTGCGGTCAGCTGGAAGCGGGACGACGGGAACACCATCGATGCTCGCGGGCACGTCGCCCTCTGGGGCGACCACGACCACCGCCTGGACTGACATTTCCTCAGGCAGCTTCGCGGGGACACCGGGCCGGGCCACGAGAATGATAGTGGAGGCGTCGACGAGCATCGACGCCTCCATTTCGACCTCCACGACGTAAGTTCCGACTTTAGGGTTCTCCACGGAGGCAGCTTTGACCGGTGCCGACGGCGACCCAGGCGCAAAGGACAAAGATCCGAAGTACTTAGCATCAAGCTCGGCGTTCCCCACAGGACCGACCTCGAGGTTTATCGCTGGAGCTTTGTGGCCAACGCTGGACTGAAAGGTCAATCGACGAGGCCCTTCAACTCTCAGTAGCCGAACGGGACGACCCTCGTAGCCGATGTGACGTGCGATAGCTGCTGCTACCCCGGTCTTTCCGGCACCCTGTTCTTCTGAAGTGACGACTACTATCGACACAAGGCCCTCCGCGGCACTTTCAAGCGTGCAGCTGCGATTGTGGCGAACGCAGGAGCTAAGTACCAGACGTTGACTGGATGTTCAGGTTGACGGAGACGCTAAGAACGTGAGAAGACTGGTCCACGGAGGGTGTCCGACAGTGAGTGGCTGGCGCGCACGAGTTCGAGAGCGGCTCGGGCTTATATCACGCGAACGCCTCATCAGGTCCCTCTGGCTGGGCGTCATCATCGGCGGCGTTGCCGGCGTCGGCGCGATCGTATTCTTCCAGGCCATCGAGCTAGCCACCGAGTATCTGCTGGTCGGGCTGGCGGACTACCAGCCACCGAACCCAGCAGGTGAAGATGGCGACGTCGTACCCCACGGCCCCGGGCGATTGTGGGTGCTACCCCTGGTCGTTGGGTTCGGCGGCCTGGTATCGGGATTGCTCGTATTTCTTCTTGCGCCCGAGGCAGAGGGGCACGGGACCGACGCGGCCATCAATGCCTTCCACCACCGAGGTGGGAAGGTTCGTCTGCGAGCAGTCCCAGTTAAGCTGCTCGCGTCGGCAGTAACCATCGGCTCAGGTGGGGCCGCCGGGCGTGAAGGACCCACCGCACAGATCGGCGCCGGCTTCGGTTCATTCATCGCCGACAGGCTCAAGCTGGGGCCGGCCGAACGCCGCCGGGCCCTGGCGGCTGGAATGGGCGCAGGAATCGGCGCGATCTTCCGTGCTCCCCTGGGAGGAGCTCTCATGGCAGCCGAGGTCCTGTACTCGCAGGACTTCGAGGCAGACGTGATCGTCCTCGGGCTGACGGCCTCGATTGTCGCCTTCGCGATTTTTGGGGCCTGGAGCGATTTCAACCCCATCTTTGAGGGAGCTTCAGATTTCGCATTCTCGCAGCCTCAGGAGCTTGTCTACTACGCCGCGATCGGAGTGATTTGTGGAGTGGTGGGCATCCTCTACGCCCGCACGTTCTACAGATCGATCAAGGTATTCGAGCGCATATCCCTGCCCCGCTGGTCCCGCCCAGCGCTTGCCGGCCTGGTTGTGGGCGCGATCGGGATGCTCGCTCCTGAGAGCATCCACGTCGGGTACGGATTCGTACAGCAATCGCTCATTCCCGAGGACGTCGCCGAGTTCTCGATCTGGCTGCTCGTCGCCCTTCCGTTCGTACGAATACTGACAACCGCTTTGACGGTCGGATCCGGCGGTAGCGGGGGCATCTTCGGACCCGGCATGGTGATCGGAGGAATAACCGGGGCGGCGATCTGGCGCCTCGGCAACGATCTCCCGGGCTTTCCAGACGAGCCCGGGCCAGTCGTCATTATCGCGATGGTCGCCATGTTCGGATCGATCGCCCATGTGCCCCTGGCGATGCTTCTGATGGTTGCCGAGATGACCGGAAACCTCTCACTCCTGGCGCCGGCGATGATCGCGGTCACGGTTGCCTCGTTGGTCGTGGGCGACGAACGAATTTACCGAAGCCAGCTTCCGACTCGCGAAGACTCTCCAGCGCACCGGGACCGGTTTGCGTTTCCACTGCTGGGCGCCCTGCCTGCAGGCCGAGCGGCGCGACCAGTATCTACCTTCAACCGGTCGGTTTCGTTGGAGGAGGCGCTCACGACACTTGAAGAGTCGCGCTCACAGCATGCCGCCATTGTCGACGAGGCTGGCGATATCGTCGGCGAGGTCACCATCGCATCGCTGAGAGAAGCCGTGAAAGACAACCCCTATCGCCCGGTAAGCGCCATCGTCCAACCGTTCCCCGAGATCCTCACCGCCGATGTGCCGCTCGATGCCGCCCTCGACCGGCTCACCCGACTTGAGCGCCGCTGGCTGCCCGTGGTTGACAGCGGTGACCGCGCCTTCTTGGGCGCTTTCGACGCCAGAGCCCTGCTTCGCGCTTATCGGTCGGCGACAGAACAACAGGTGCGCCCGCTCTCGCCGCTGGGAGAGGTGGAATCGGTCGAGGTGACAGTAGCGCCGGGAGCGCCCGCGGCGGGCCAAACGTTGGCCACTCTTCACCTCCCGACCGGAAGTCGGGTTCTTACCATCGGACGAAGCGGTTCGACGCTCGTACCCTCGGGCAACACCACTATCAGCGCAGGTGATCGTCTGACTGTGACTGTTGGGGAAGGCCAGCAAGGGGCGATCCTAGCTCTGTTCTTGGGCTGAGCTCATCCTACAACGCCCGCCTGCGCTCTCGACGAGGAGTTTCCTATTCATCAGCGCACCCGGGCGGAAATCCCGACTGAACATTCATGCGAGACCCGCTAGGCTTGGTACCCACGCCCGCGTTCGATGGGAGATTTTCATGCGCGATTCGGAATCCGACCAGCCTCGGGACGTACTCACCGAGGACGAAGCAAGAGACCGCGCAGCCCGAGTGTCTGAGTGCTATTACAGCATTTCACTGGATCTGGTCGCAGGTGCAGCCACCTACCGGGGAGACGTCGAGATCCAGTTCGACCTCTCCGGGGCAGGACCGGTATTCCTGGATTTCAGAGGCAAGACGGTCGAGGCGCTCACGGTGAATGGTCAGGACATCGATCCGGATTGGACTGGATTCCGGCTCACGCTCCCGGCCGATCTCCTCGAAAGGGCCAACAAGGTCCATGTGTCCTACGAGAACGAGTACGACCACCAGGGCGCGGGATTCCACCAGTTCATTGACCCTGCCGACGGAGCCGAGTACCTCTACACCAACTTCGAGCCATACGATTCACACCGACTTTTCCCGCAGTTCGATCAACCGGACATAAAGGCCTCATATAACGTCACCGTCGCCGGTCCAGCTGATTGGGAAGTTGTTGCCAACAGTCGAGAGGCAGGGTGTGAGAAGCTCCCGGATGGCCGCGAGCGGCGGACCTACGCAGGAACAGAGAGGTTCAGCACCTACCTGTTTGCCATCGTTGCCGGGCCCTACCACGTTTTTCGAGCGGAACATGAGGGGATTCCGCTCGGTATTTACACCAGGAAGTCGCTCGTCGAACACGTGGACGATGAGGAAATCTTCACCATCACAAAGCAGGGCCTGACATTCTTCGCGGACTTCTTCGACTATCCATATCCGTTCGATAAGTACGACCAGTGCTTCGTTCCTGAGTTCAACGCCGGTGCCATGGAAAACGTCGGCTGCATTACCCACAACGAGCTAATGATCCACAGGGAGCCACCGACCGATAACCAGCGGCGGCGGCGCGCTGAAATCATTCTTCACGAGATGGCACACATGTGGTTCGGCGACCTTGTGACTATGCGCTGGTGGAATGATCTCTGGCTCAATGAGAGCTTCGCGACGTACATGGCCTATCTTGCGATCGACCGTGCCACGCGCTTCGATACGGGATGGCTCGACTTCAACGCTTCTGAGAAGGCGTGGGGCTATCGGCAAGATCAGCTTGTTACTACTCATCCGATCGCGGGCCAAGTTGAAGATACCGACCAGACGACACAGAACTTCGACGGGATCACCTACGCCAAGGGTGCATCGGTAATCAAGCAGCTCGTGGCATCAATTGGGCCGGACGGTTTCCGGAAAGGAATGCGCTATTACTTCCGGGAGCACGAATGGGGCAACACGACCTTGTCCCAGTTCCTGGCTGCCCTTGAGGTCGGCTCAGGACGGCCGCTCGAAGAGTGGTCGAAGCTCTGGCTGGAGACGGCTTCGCTCAACACGCTCGCTGCCAGCTGGGAAACCGACGGCGAGCGGATCTCCAGTCTCGGCCTGACGCAGACTGCGCCCGACGACTACCCGACCCTCCGGCCGCACTTCGTGGAGGTAGGGATTCTCAGCCAAGGGGCAGGAAACACTCTGAGGGTCGAGTCCGTGCCCGCACGGATTGAGGGACCCGCAGCCGCGGTTCAGGCTGCAGAGGGCCTGCCGGTGCCTCTGCTCGTTTTCCCCAACTACAACGATCACGGCTGGCTCAAGGTGGCTCTCGATGAGAGTTCCCTCGACTTTGTTCGGCAGCGAATCGACTCCGTCGAAGATACGCTCTTGCGCCAGATGCTCTGGTCTTCGCTCTACACAATGGTCCGGGATGCTCAGCTGAAGTCCACGGACTACCTCGATTTCGTGCGATCGAAAATAGTGCTCGAACCAAACGTCAGCATGACAGACGCCGTCCTCCTGCAGGCCCAGACGACGCTTGGCCGATTCGTCCCTGACGAACTCAAAGATGATGAGAGCCACTTCCTGTTCGCCGCTGCGAGGGCTGCCCTGGAGCACGTCCCTCGCGGCGACCTCCAGATCATCTGGGCCAGGAACCTTATCGCATTCGCTGCCAACTCGCGCGATCTTGGTTTCTGCGCTGATCTCGCGGACGGTAAGGAGTCCATCGAAGGTCTCACAATCGACCAAGACATGAGATGGAGCATCGCCACCCGCTTCACCGGCCTCGGTCTCGAGGGAGCGGAACAACGAGTCCAGACAGAAATAGAACGCGACAAGTCAGACCGTGGAAGTCGAAACGCGATCACCGCAGCGGTTTCGAAGCCCGCCCCAGAGGGCAAGCAGCAGGCCTGGGACCGAATCCACGGCGAGGGATACGGATCGCTTCAGCTCACCAACGCCGCACTGGCCGGATTCAATTGGTGGCGCCAGCGAGAGATCATCGAACCGTTCGCGAAACGCTTCTTTGAGGCCGCCCCGGACGTATTCCGGAACCGCGACAACGAATTCACACGAGGCTACGGGGTCCAGATGTTCCCGTCCTACATCGCCGAGGAATGGGTGATTGAACGAAGCGAACAATTGATGAAGGAAATCGGGGACAGCGTCCCGATGCTACGCCGGACCCTGATGGAGTCGAACGATGAACTCGGCCGCGCGATTCGCTGCAGAGAGCTCGCCAGCTCCTGACTCGAGACGGTGCCCGTCATTGTTGAATCGAACGGGAGGAGGCGAGAATGTCGGCCACTAAGCTATCCGGCGCGCGCGTCATAGTCGTCGGGGGCGGGCTCTCGGGCCTGGCCGCTGCAGCTTCTCTCCAGGACCACGGGTTTTCCGTCACCGTGCTGGAGGCATCGGATGGCGTGGGCGGCCGGGTTCGCACCGACCTGGTCGATGGATTCCGGCTGGACCGCGGCTTCCAAGTCCTCCCGACGGCATACCCACTGGCACGCAAGCTGCTCGATTTCCGGGCGCTCGACCTGAGGTCATTCGAGCCAGGCGCCCTCATCCGCGAAGACGGAGAGGAACTCGAGCTGATGGACCCCCTGCGCCGGCCGCGGAGCCTCCGGGGGGCCATCAGTTCAAAGGCCGGGAGCTCTAGCGACAAGCTTCGAATCGCCTTGTTGCGCGCCCGCCTAGGGGCGGGCAGCACCGACCGACTGTTCAAAGGAACCGACCGGCCCACCCGGCTAGAGCTTCGGAGGCTAGGGTTCAGCCGACAGATCCGCGAAAGGTTCTTTCGCCCGTTTCTCTCAGGGATCTTTCTCGAATCCGACCTGTCCACTTCGAGCCGCTTCTTCCGGTTTGTATTTCGAATGTTCAGCAGAGGGAGTGCAGCGGTACCGGCACTGGGAATGGGGCAAATTCCGGACCAACTCGCGACTCGGCTGCCGGAGGACGCGATTCGCACCGGCGTCGGTGTCAACACCATTCGCAGCGAGCCAAGCCGCAAAGGAGTGCTTATCGACACAATTGGTGGCGAGACAATCGAGGCCGCCGCAGCTGTTCTTGCCGTGCCGGAGGCCGAAGCGAACAGGATTCTTCGCCTCGACCGAACGACTGAGCCCGGTCGAAACGTAACCTGCCTTTACTACGCCGCCGAAGCGTCGCCGCTCGACCGGCCAATCCTTGTCCTCAACGGGGCAGAGACAGGTCCCATAAACAACCTAGCGGTGATGAGCGACGTCGCGCCGCAGTACGCACCCCGGGGTCGGACTCTCATCTCGGTGACCGTGCTCGGGGACTCCAACCAGGATGACACAGTTCTCGACCACCACTGCAAAGACCAGCTTGCGGAGTGGTTCGGGCACGCGACTGAAGACTGGGAGCTGCTCCGTGTCTACAGGATCCACGATGCTCTCCCGAACTCGGTAGCCATGGTCGCCGAGCCAGACGTGCCGGAGCCGGTGTCCCGAGTGTTTCTCGCAGGCGACTACCTGGCCACGCCATCCATAGAAGGAGCCCTCCGATCCGGCGTTGCGGCCGCCAGAGCGTCGATGCGGGTACTCCAAGAGGAAGCTGAGACCGGCACCCTCCCCGCTCGGGAGCCGAGTTTTACGTCCAGTTTTCTCGTGGACTCGCCGGTCGAAAAAGTGTCTGCGTTCCACGAAGGTGCAGACGCCTTTGTGCGTCTGCAGCCGCCGCTGGCTTTCATGAGGTTCATCGAAACCGGGCCAATTATCGAGGATGCGGCGACAGAGTTCACCATGGGTCCTTGGCCTCTACGTATACATTGGCGAGCGCGTCACAAGGCCGTCGCCCACGGGGCTGGGTTCACCGACCACCAAGAAGGGGGACCGATGGCTTCCTGGGTGCACCGCCACGAGTACCGCCCGGTCGGCGACGGCACGACCGAAGTGACCGACAGGATCTGGTTCTCCCACCGTGGCGGAGTCCGGGGCATCGCAACGCGTCTACTCTTCAACAGACTGACCCTGAAGGTGATCTTCAGATTCAGAGCCTCCACAACTCGGAGGGCCAGTAAGAGCTGAACCGCGGGACCTCTGGGTAACTCAAGGGTCATTAGGCGTTCTTGCCGACGGCAGCCATGACTCCGGATGTGATGTCTGGGTGAGCGAATTCGAACCCCGACGCCTGGAGCCGTTCAGGTACCACCCTCTGGCTCACAAACAATGTTTCGTCGACGGAAGCCCCGAACAAGATGCGCATAGGGAGACGGGGAATTGGGAGCAAGGTCGGGCGTCGGAGAGCCCTGCCAAGCGCTTTGGTGAATTCGCGATTGGTCACAGGCTCCGGCGCCGTCACGTTGACCACCTCCGACGCGTCGTTGATTACAAGGTGCTCCAGAGCGGCTACGACATCATCCAGCGCGACCCAGCTGAACCACTGGCGGCCACTTCCGAGCCTGCCTCCAAGGCCGAACTTGAATGGCAACAACATCCTCTTGAGGGCACCGCCCTTCCCGATTACGACGCCAAAGCGAGCGCAGGTAACGGACAATCCGGACTCGATGCCCTTGAGAGACTCAGCTTCCCAGCGAACGACAAGATCTGAAAGGAATCCGGACCCACAGCAGGATTTCTCGGTCAATGTTTCATCTCCGCGATCTCCATAGAAACCAACGGCCGAGGCATTCACGAGTCTCTTTGGACCGCTTTCAGATGACATGGCAGCGACGAGAGTGCGGGCCGGGTCAACGCGACTCGATAGCAGCTCCCGGCGTCGCTTGTCCGACCATCGACCATCGGCGATTGAGGCTCCGCAAAGATTGACTACTGCATCACATTCGTCGAGGGCGGCCGGGCGCATCCAGCCGGCTGGAGGATCCCAGTCGACGCCGAATTCGTCTTTGTGTCCTCTCTTGAGTCGAACGACCTGGTGTCCCTGTTCAGTCAATGCATCCGCGAGGGCCACCCCAATCAGGCCTGAGCTTCCGGCAATGGCTACCTTCATGTCCGCCATCCAACAATCAGTGAGTTGCGGCCGACCGCGCAGAGACCTGCGCCATAGTCGACAACTCAAACCTAGTTCCTTTTCCGTGTCGTCGCGAGGAATCCCGCGCTCCCGACCGCCACGGGCAAGGGACCGGCGCGGGGGCCATGTTTCCTCGCCGCGCCCAGCTCCCGGCCACCGCAGGTGGGTGCAGGCGGCACTTCGCTGCGGTGGCCGGGAGCGTATCGTTACCTTTGCTACAGATATGTTGCGCGCGTTTCATCAGAGAACAGGTCGGCGCGAGGAAACATGGCCGATATCCGCTGAGACCAGGTCTGTCGCGGAGGCGAGCCGTCACCTCTACGAGGTCCTGACGCACCACTCTAAGAATCGCGACTTCGATGCTCACGACCCCTGTGCTCGCGGTTTCCAACTATGGCGAGAAATGCCGTTCGGGGCTTGAGAGCGAGATCGACAACGCGAGCCGTGAGCTCTACGAGGAGATGACGCGTCCCTTCGGGCCACGTGATTTCGACGCCCACGACCATCTGGCAATCGCCATATCCGAGCACGGAGAGGCGTGCCGAAAAGAGAGCCCGAAGGGGTAGGGCGCGCTCTGGTGCAGTGCCCAGTCAGATCAACGGCTCCCCAATCGCTCCCGCAACACATCCACCAGCCCGCCTATGGGCACCCTCACCTGTGCCTGGCTGTCTCGCTCCCGGATGGTGACGGAGTCGTCACCTACCGAGCCTTCTTCACCCACAGTATCGAAGTCCACGGTGACGCACAGCGGTGTCCCTATTTCATCCTGGCGCCGGTAACGACGGCCAATGGATTGCGTGTCATCGAACTGCGAGTTCCATTCAGGACGCACAACATCGAAGACCCGCTTCGCCATCGGCAGGAGCTTTTCGTTTCGAGAAAGCGGCAACACGGCTACTTTTATCGGCGCTATCGCCGGCAGGAACTTCATCACCGTGCGCTTGTCTCCCTTTTCGTCCGGCTCGTCCGAATAGGCGTCTAACATGGTGACGGCGGCAGTCCGACTGAGTCCCGCTGCCGGCTCGATTACCCAAGGCACAACGTGCTCACCCCGGTCCTCATCGAAGTAGGTGAGCTGGTGACCGCTGAGTTCCCCGTGGGCGGTGAGGTCAAAATCGGTCCTCGCGGCCACGCCCTCGAGTTCGCCCCAACCCCAGGGAAACTTGTACTCGATATCGGTCGTGCCGGCGGAGTAGTGGGATAGCTCTTCCCCGGAGTGATCGCGAAGGCGTAGCGCGCGCTCGTCGATCCCAAGGGCATCGATGTACCAGCGAAGGCGAATGTCGATCCATTCTCGATGAAGGGTCAAGTATTCGGCCGGATCTTCCCGATCGGCCGGGGGAAGACAGAAGTACTCCATCTCCATCTGCTCGAATTCGAGTGTTCTGAACACCCATCTCCCGGGGGTGATTTCGTTTCTGAAGCTGACGCGAGTTTGGGCGATGCCGAAGGGCAGCTTCTTCCGCATAGATGTTTGGACGTTCTCAAAGTTGACGAATATTCCCTGGGCAGTCTCGGGCGGCAGGTAGGCCTTGTTGGAGGCGTCGTCTACGACTCCCACCTGCGTCTCGAACATCAGGTTGAACTGCCGGGAGTCGGTGAAATCGCAGCGGCCGCGTGGGCAGGAATAGGAGCCGTCTTCCTGTTTGGCGATTTCCGGATAGTCGCCTTCCTCGATGTGGTCGGCACGGAAGCGCTGTTTGCAGGTTCGACAGTCGACCAGCGGGTCGGTGAAGTTGGAAACATGGCCGCTGCCAACCCACACCTGAGGATTGGTGATGAGGGCCGCATCAAGACCAACGACATCGTCTCTTTCTTTGGTCATTGAATTCCACCAGGCGTCACGGATGTTGCGTTTAAGCTCGACGCCGAGGGGGCCCCAGTCGTAAGTGCTGGCAAAGCCGCCATAGATCTCTGAGGACGGGAAAACAAAGCCACGACGCTTTGCGAGAGAAACGATGGTTTCAAGATCGGGGGCGGCCACAGCAGTCTCCAAGAGATTTGGAGTCCTACCTTAGCGGGAATCCAACAACCGGTCAGGGAGTCGCCCTGATGGCGGTCTCCAGCCGACGTTTAAGCTCCCGGGGCTCTAGGTCGACGGCGAATCGCTTCAAGCGGGCCGTGGCCCCTGACTCGAGCCGGAGATCACGACGGGGAAGGTCCAGAGCCGTTGCGAGCAACCTGACCACGGCCTCGTTAGCGGCGCTATCGACCGGTGGGGCAGTCACCCTGATTCGCACAATTCCGTTGGCATCCATCGACTCGATCGCATTCTTGCTTGCGCGGGGGATGACCCGGACAACGAGCACTGCCACAGCAGCTCTAACTTATCCTCGGCGAGTGCCATCACGCATTCGAACATTTGTTTTAAATCAGCTACAATTCACCAATCCGTGAACTGGAGCCAGCCTCCGGCAAACTGACACGGGCCCGGGTATCCAGATGACCGATGCCGACCGAGAGCGTGCGCTTGAGCTCGCCCTTAATCAGCTCGACAAACAGTACGGCCGTGGGACCGTCATGCGATTGGGGGAACGCCAGGATTCAATGTCCGTCGAGGCTATCCCCACCGGCTCCCTTTCGCTCGACATCGCGCTGGGCGTGGGCGGTGTACCACGCAGCCGGATCGCAGAGATCTACGGTCCCGAATCAGCCGGGAAGAGCACCCTAGCCCAGCACATCATGGCCGAAGCGCAGAGGCGTGGAGGAACGGCCGCTTACATAGACGTAGAGCACTCCCTAGACCCGGGATACGCAAGGGACCTGGGTATTCAGATCGAGGACCTCCTCGTGAGTCAGCCGGACACCGGCGAGCAGGCGCTCGAGATCTGCGAGGCGCTCGTCCGATCGAATGCGGTGGATGCGATAGTCGTGGACTCGGTTGCGGCGCTGGTGCCGCGGGCGGAGATAGAAGGGGAGATGGGAGATTCCCACATGGGCCTCCAGGCCCGCCTGATGTCCCAGGCGATGCGGAAGCTCGTGCCAGCCATCTCTCAAACTCGAACGGCCGTGATCTTCATCAACCAGCTGCGTGAGAAGGTTGGGGTCGTCTTCGGAAATCCCGAAGTCACGCCCGGCGGACGCGCCCTCAAGTTCTATTCATCTGTGCGAATAGAGGTAAGAAGGGTGGAAGCCGTGAAGCGGGGGAGCGATATCATCGGCAACCGGGTGAAGGCAAAGATCGTGAAGAACAAAGTTGCTCCTCCGTTCAAACAGGCTGAATTTGAAATCCTTTTCGAGCCCCCGCGTGGAATCTCAAGAATGGGCGACCTCTTGGACCTTGGCGTAGACCGCGGGTTCGTCACAAAGAGCGGGGCTTTCTACAGCTACAGCGAAACACGGCTGGGCCAAGGTCGTGAAAACGCCCGCCAGTTCCTCGCTGAAAACGAAGACATCGCTTCCGAGATCGAAGCTGAAGTCCGGCGAGACGCCGGACTAGTGCTGCCCGAAGTGGAGGAGGCCGACAAGATCCTCGCGGGAAGCATCTAGTCGCGGATGGAACCTGAAGGCGGCGAAACGCCTCCGACAATTGCAACAATCCGCACAGCCCAGCGCGGCAATCAACGGCTAGTCGAGCTAACTGACGGAACGCACTATGTGTTCGCAACCGAGGCAATCGATGAAGCGGGCGTTCGCGAGGGGTCGGTCGCCAGTCCCGACCTGGTTGCAAAGCTCGAATCCGCGGACCGCCGGGCAGTCGTCCACGAAGCCGCCCTCAGGCTGCTCGCCACCCGCGCTCGAAGCGAACAAGAGATGCGGACACGGCTGGCAATGCGCGGAATCGACCCCGAAGCGATCGAACACGAGATTCAGCGGCTACTTCGCTCCAGCCTCCTGGACGACTCCATGTTCGCCCACGCCTGGGTCAGGCATCGCCAACAGACCGCCCCACGTTCGAGGAGAATGCTGCGACACGAACTCCTGGGCCGCGGAATCAGTCCGGAGTCGGCCGACGAAGTAACTGCCGAACTCGACGACTGCGCAACTGCTCTCGAGGTCGCCCGCCGACGCGCTCAATCAAGACTGTCGGAGAACTACGAACAGCACCTGACCAAGATCGGTGGATTCCTCAGGCGCCGTGGATTCACCTACGCGATTTCCTCTGAAGCTGCCCGCCAAACGTGGGATGAGATAGAGCAAGACCGATCCCCGGCCTAGCCTGCTTGACCCCTAGATGCTTTGACCGGCCACCCTCTCTGACAGTAGGATCAGCAGGTTGGGGGCAGGACCCCTCGTTTTGTTTATGTCACACCAGAATTCGACTGGAGTAACCGGATGCCGACGACGATTCTCGTTGCGATCGTCGGCCTGGCGGCATTGGCGATCGGTGGCGTGGCGGGTTATCTCGCCCGACGTCGGTCAGCCTCGACATCGCTTAAATTGGCGGAGGAACAGGCAAACCGAATAGTCGCAGAGGCCGAAGCAAACCAGAAAGAACTTTTACTCGAGGCCAAGGAGGAAGCTCTTCAAACTCGAAATGACCTAGACGCTGAACTGCGCGAACGGCGTGCCGAAGCGAGCCGCACGGAGCAGCGACTCTCCCAGAAAGAGGAGAACCTCGATCGGAAGGCCGAAGGCCTGGAGAGCCGCGAAGAGTCCCTCAGCGCCAGGTCCGCCGAAATCGAAGAAATTCGGGCCGGGGTCGAAGAGGAGCGGCAGAAGCAATCAGAAGAGCTGCAACGCGTTGCGGGCCTGACCGAATCAGAAGCACGCGAGCAACTGCTGGCAATCATCGATGGGGAGGTCAGGGAAGAGGCCAGCCGGCGAGTGCGCGTCATGGAGGAGGAAGTTCAGGCGACCGCGGCTGCCCGAGCGAGAAAGATCCTCGCAACTGCGATTCAACGCTATACCTCCGAAGTAACCGCCGACACGACAGTCTCCGTTGTCACCATTCCCAGTGACGAGATGAAGGGGCGCATAATCGGCCGCGAAGGACGCAACATACGCGCGATCGAGGCGGCCACCGGCGTCGACCTCATCATTGACGACACCCCCGACGCTGTGACCGTCAGTTGTTTCGACCCCGTTCGCCGGGAGATTGCCCGGCAGGCGCTCTCCACCCTCGTACAGGACGGACGGATCCATCCGACGCGGATAGAAGAGGCCGTCAACAAGGCCAAACGAGACGTGGAAGGGCTGATGGCCGAAGCTGCCGAAGCCGCCTCCGAGGAGGCCGGTGTCGTCAACCTCCATCCAGAAATCCTCAAGGTGCTTGGCCGCCTCCGTTACCGGACCAGCTACGGACAGAACGTCCTTCGCCACTCGATTGAGACCGGCCACATCGCCGCAATGATCGCCCGCGAAATCGGGGCCGATGTCAAAGTGGCGAGAGCCGGAGGGTTTCTTCACGACCTCGGCAAGGCCGTGGACCACGAGGTAGAAGGCACTCACGCACTCATCGGGGCTGAGCTCGGACGCCGCTTCAAGGTGAAGGAGGCGGTCGTTCATTGCATCGAGGCTCACCACGAAGAGGTGCCGGCCAACTCCGTGGAGGCAGTGGTTGTGATGATGGCCGATGCCATCAGTGGTGGCCGTCCAGGCGCCCGACGCGAATCGCTGGATGCCTACATCAAGCGCCTCGAAACTCTCGAGGAGCTCGCCAAATCACAGAAAGGCGTCGAATCCGCTTTCGCCATCCAGGCCGGACGCGAACTTCGCGTGATCGTTAAACCGGACCAGGTGGATGACCTCGAAGCAATGCGGATCGCTCGCGCCGTAAGTCAGCAGATCGAGGAAACCATGGAGTACCCCGGCCAGATCAAAGTGACGGTCGTGAGGGAAACTCGGGCGACCGAGGTGGCCCGGTAGCAGTGAAACTGCTCTTCCTCGGGGACATCGTAGGCTCCTGCGGTCGCAAAGCGGTTGTAGAATCTGTTCCGCGCCTGCGGCGCGAACTCGAGCTCGACTACGTCGTCGCTAACGGCGAAAACGTCGCCGGAGGCCGTGGCATTACCGAATCGACCGCCCTCCAGCTCTTCGACTGTGGCATCGACATCATCAGCGGCGGGAACCATACCTTTCAGCACCGCGACTCGTACGAGTTCTTGGACCACGACGCCCGAATACTCCGGCCGATCAACTACCCGCCCGGAGCACCGGGGCGGGGGATAGCCAATACGGGAGACCTGACGGTGGTAAACGTGATGGGTCGGACTTTCATGGGGGGCGACTTCGACGACCCGTTCAGGGCCGTGGACGCAGCGCTCGAGACTGTCGATTCACGCCGCTTTGTGCTCGTCGACTTCCACGCCGAAGCAACCAGCGAGAAACAGGCACTAGGCTGGCACCTGGACGGGCGGGTCGCGGCCGTAATCGGCACGCACACGCACGTCCCCACGGCGGACCACCGCGTGCTGCCACAAGGAACCGGCTACTGCACCGACGCCGGGATGTGTGGCGCAAGAGATTCTGTCATCGGGGATGACGTCGACGCAGTGCTCACCCGGTTCCTCACGCAAATGCCGACGCGGCTGCCCGCGGCCGATGGGCCTGCAATCATCAACGGCGTACTGCTCGAAATCGATCGTGAGAGCCTTCGGACCACGCATATTGAACGACATGACCTGGCGGTGAACTAAGTGTCGATAGGCGACTTTCATCTCCACACCACGGCCTCAGACGGCGTCCATAGTCCCGCCGACATCGTCGCGATGGCCGCCAGGCGGGGGGTTCGCCACATCTCGATAACCGACCACGATTCAACTGAAGGCCTGGATGAAGCCGCGGCCGCAGCAGAAGAGGCCGGTCTCCAACTGGTACCAGGCGTCGAGTTGAGCGCAGATCTGGGCCTCGCCGACGTACACCTCCTCGGATTTGGATTCCGGACCAACTCGCGGGCACTGCAGGAGTTTCTCGCCTGGCTGAGGAACGGAAGACTCGAACGAACCAGGAAGACCGTGAGGATCCTAGCGGAGCACGACATGCCGATTGAAATCGACCGGGTCTTCGAAATCGCCGGCGAGGCGACCGTCGGAAGACCTCACGTTGCGCTCGCGCTCGTGGAACGCGGCCATGTTGCAAGCGTTCAGGAAGCCTTCGACCGTGTGCTCGGCAACGGAAAGCCAGCTGACGTAAACAGGGAGAAGCTTCCGCCAGAGGGCGCCATTCGCATGGTCCACGATAGCGGCGGGGTGGTTTTCGCCGCCCACCCGGTGTTCATAGCCGATGACTATGACCCGGCGCTGGCCGAGCTGAGCAGATGGGGACTCGACGGAATCGAAACGTTCTACAAGAACTACGATGCCGAGACCGTCTCACACCATAGTGAACTGGCAAATCGCCACGGACTCGGGACCTCTGGGGGCAGCGATTATCACGGGCTCGGTAACCCAGACGATCGGGAGATCGGAGACATCCCGTTCCCGGACACGGAAGTCGAGAAGTTCCTCGCCTTTCTGGAGAACCGGGGAGTTATTACTGAAATCGCCGGAGGAAGTGATGCTTGAGACCGCAGACATCGAGAAGATCATTCCCCACCGCTACCCATTCCTGCTCGTTGACCGAATCGTTGAAGTCGAAGATGGGAAAAGGGGAGTGGGAATCAAGAACGTTACCGCCAACGAGTGGTTCTTCCAGGGGCATTTTCCTGGCAACCCGATCATGCCCGGGGTGCTGATCGTCGAAGCCCTGGCGCAGGTGGCCTGCGTGACCCTGATGAAGGGCATTGACACAGGCGGAAAAACCCCGCTGTTCGGGGGGATCGAGACTATGAGGTTCCGGAGGCCTGTCCGTCCCGGCGACCAGCTCCGCCTGGAGTTTGAAATGGTCCGGATGCGCGGTCCGGTTGGAAAAGGCAAAGTGAAGGCCCTAGTCGATGGTGAGCCAGCTGCCGAGGGCAACATCTCTTTCGCCCTGGTAGACGCCGAGTAGATCCTTTGGCTAGGGGCTCCGCAGTCCGACCCGGATCGCCGAGGCGGCGAAGAACTCCTGGAGTCACCGGTTCAATTACTCCTTTTGACCCAACTCCCCGCTAAGCAGAAGAGGTGTGGCCTTCACCCGGGCTCTGGACTTGGCGACGGGCAGCAAACGCGGGCCTGTAGTGGTCGGATTCGCGATTGCCGGCATGGTGATCGCCTGGGCCGTCCAGCTTCCATTTCTCCCGCTGGGCGTGCCGATGCCGGGGCTAATCGCTGTCGGCGTTGGGGTCCTACCCGGCGCACAGGCAGCTGATGAGTGTCTGAGATGGCCTCAGATAAGGAACGCCATCGCGATTACGAAGCCAAACGCGACCGCACCAACTGCCACAATGCCGATCAGGTCGGTGCGCACATAGCGATAGTCGGTCGTGACATGGTGCGCGCGCCCGCGAGCCTCGGTTTCGGTCTCGGTGTTCCGCTCCGGAGCGGAACTGACGCCGGTCTCTGAACCGGTCGGCCGCGGAAGGCTGGGCGCCGGTGCGACGCGTCTTCGGCTGCGGCGAGGCTGCCTCCTGGACATGCACCGATGCTACGGCGTGGCCGCTGAACGGTATAGCGGAGCGCGTAGCTCATCCACAGCCTACGACCGCAGTGACATCAACTTCGATTTTCAGTGGAGGCGTAGCGAGAGCTTTCACAACCATCATCGTGATAGGCGGAAATGGGGGAAGGAAGAACTCCCTCCTGATATCCGCTGTGCGCTCCCAGCAGTCTTCTTCTGTGGAGTAGATAGTTACCTTCACGATGTCGGCCACCTGTGCACCGGCATGTGAGAGCAACACTCTTACGTTAGAAAGAGCCTCCTGCGCCTGTTTCTCCAAAGTATCGGCTCCACTGACCTGCCCCGCGCAGTAAACAGTATCCCCGACCCGCGCCGCGTGCGAGTACCCGAATCTGGGGGCGTTCATCAGGCCTTCGGGGTTGATAGTTGTCTTCTTGTTGGGGTTCACACTGACCTCCGCCGTCTGCGCATGTTAGACACTGCCTACCAGCTCTTCAGCCTCGCGCCGAAGTTCCGCTCGGAAGTCCGGGTGGGCGACGCTAATCAACTCCTCGGCGCGTTGCCTGTGGTTCTTATCCAGCAAGCGAGCGATTCCGTACTCGGTGACGATCGTATCGGCTAGGTATCGCGGCACTGTCACAAGGGTCCCCGCTTCATGACGCGTCACGACCTTCGAAATCGAGCCACCTACTGCGGTCGAACGCATGACCGTAATCGCCCTCCCTCCCGACGAAAGAGAGGCGCTGATATGCGTGTCCGGCTGTCCTCCGGTGCCATTGATCATGTGTCCGCCGAATCGGTCTTCGCTGGCAATTTGGCCCAAGAGATCCACGGCGATTGCGCTGTTTATTGATGTCATTCGGTGGTTACGTCCCATCAATAGAGGGTTTAGAAGATAATCCGGGTCGTAAAGTTCGAACGCAGGATTGTCGGCGATGAGCTTCAGGTCTTCGCCCGAGCAACCACTCCACGCAACAGCGACTGACTTGTTCTTATGAACCGTCTTTTCACTGCCATCCACGATTCCCTTCGCCCATAGTCGGCCCAACCCCGGTGCGCCAAGCTCAGTGTGAATGCCGAGATGCTTAGCTTCGTCCAAGGCACCGGCCACAACCATGAGTCCTGAGGGCTGACCAATGCCGATCTGCACGGTAGCGCCGTCCCGGACCAGGTACTTCGCGTTATCGGCTATCGCCTGGGCTTCCGGGTCGACATCGGCAATACCGAACGCCTGCCGGATCAGGGATGTGGGGATGGAGGCAAACGTCTCAGGAAAGATCGCGATCTGGTCAATGCTCGCCTGGTCGAGCAGCGAGAGCCGCTCCTCCTGCTCCTCTGCTGGAGAGTCTCGCCGAACGAGCTCCCTCACCGAATCGACATCGACGGGGTCTATGACGCCCGGCACGAAGGTATGGATCTCGCTGACATGCATCCAAACATCACCAAACACAGGCGTGATGTGAGGGTCAATTGCGGCAATCGTTATCGGACAGCGTTTCGCGTATGACTTCTTGGTCCACATATGGGGACCGAAGTGAACATATCCCTGCTCGTTAGGCTCGCTGCAGGACACCAGCTGGACATCTGGCATACGAGCCTCATCGCGCCCGGAATCGAATGCCTTCATGCCTAGCATGAAAGTGTTCGGCAGATAGGTGGCTATCTGTGCATCATGGGCCGGGCGGAGGCCATCGCCGATAAAGAGCTCGATTTCCTTCTCTCCGCGAGGCCCTTCGGGGCCAAAAAGAGCGACTTCACGAGGAGCAAGGGAGCGAAAATCGACCCTCTCCAGTTCCTTTGCTCGCTTCTGAAACGCGTCTGCGAGGACCGCCGGACACAACACCCCGAGAACTACAAGGTCGCCTTCTTTGATCAGCGCCATGGCCTCGTCCAGTGAGCGTTGCCTTCGCCGATATTCATCCTGCCAGTTGTTGCGGCCAGCCATCGCCATCACACCTCAATTCAGTCTTCGAGGAGCGGACTTGCCCCTTCGGTCTGGGAATCCTAGCAGAGAGGCAAATAGCTGGCGTCACGCTCATTGTTCACACCACTTGATACCAAGTATCATTTTCCACGCCGCCCCGCGCGGCCCCGGAGACTATGGATGGGCGGCGAGCCCCAGTATTCCCTCCTTTCGGTTAGTGACGTCATAGCTGGCTACGGTTCTGAGTTCGCCCTGAGTGGTATCAAGTTCGAGGCTCGCGGCGGAGACCTCGTCGGACTGGTCGGACCAAACGGGGCTGGGAAGAGCACCCTGCTAAAGGCAATCGCGGGAGTTCTTCCGTCAGCACGGAGAGCAATCACTCTGGATGGTCGACCGCTGAGAAAGCTGGCCAGCCGGGTCGCGTTCGTACCACAGTCTGAGGATGTCAATTGGGACTTTCCAACGACAGCTCGGAACGTGGTGCTCATGGGCCGCTACCGGGCGGTGGGGTGGCTACGCCGGCCGGATGAGATCGATCGGGCCGCAGCAGACGGGGCCCTCGCTGAGCTGGGCCTTGAAGGCGCCGGTGACCGGCACATCAGTCAGTTTTCCGGCGGGCAGCAACAACGGATCTTCCTTGCCCGAGCTCTCGCGCAGGACCCAAAGGTGGTGCTACTCGACGAACCGCTCACCGGCATCGACACGACACACCGGTCCGTGGTTCGTTCGATCATTGAGCACTTCCGCGCAAGCGGCGCGATAGTACTGATGGCCACTCACGATCTCGATGAGGTGCGAGAGTCCTGCTCTCAGTCCCTGTTCCTGAATCGCAGACAAGTCGCCTTCGGACCGACGGAGCAGACGTTCACGGTTTCTAATCTTCGGGCCGCCTTTGGTGGCGCCGTCGTTGTTTTCTCCTGAACGATGTTCGACTTCATCAGCGATCCGCTTTCGTTCGAGTTCATGCAGCGAGCGATGATCGAGGTCGTCGTAGTAGGCGCGATCTGCGGCCTTGTCGGATGCTTCGTGATCCTCCGGGGAATGGCGTTCATTGGGGACGCACTGGCACATGCAGTCTTCCCGGGTGTGGTGATCTCCTACCTTGCCGACCGCAGCATCATGATCGGCGCGTTCATCGTTGGAGGCCTTACCGCTATCAGCATCGGACTCCTGGCCCGCAATCGAAGGGTCTCTGAAGACACGGCAATCGGAGTACTTTTTGCCGGGATGTTTGCGGCCGGCGTGGTGATAATATCCCGCAACCAGGGCTTCCGACGGGACCTTGCATCGCTCCTCTTCGGTAACGTGCTAGGGGTTTCTTGGAACGAGGTCTGGTTCACGGCCGGAGCCGCAGCAGTAGTCGCTTTGATCATCTTCGTACTGCTCAAGGAACTCCAGCTCGTGGCGTTCGACCCGACCATGGCAAGAACGGCAGGCTACCCCGTCCTCGCCCTCGATCTCCTGCTCCTCCTGCTCCTTACCGCCACGATCGTGATCAGCCTTCAGGCGGTCGGAAATATCCTAATGCTGGCTCTCCTGATAACGCCCCCGGCAACAGCAAGGTTGTTGACCGATCGCTTCGGAAGAATGCTGGCTCTCAGCGTCTGCACGGCGGCTCTCGCTGGACTATCCGGACTCCTAGTTTCCTATCACGCAGACACCTCCGCGGGCGGAACGGTCGTACTCGTCGCCACCGGACTATTCCTACTCTCATTCGTTTTCGCCCCCACTCACGGTTTGCTCGCCGGTTTTGTGCTCCGCCGACGCGGCGAGCACCACGTTCACCACTATCACCCGGCCGAGGAGGAATCGGCGCCCCGCTAACCGGCTCCCCAGTCGCTGGTGAAGACTCATCTCTGATTCCTGACCGGCGAACTCCAGCGTAAGACCGTAAGGTTGAAGAGGGAGAAATCGACTGCCCGGAGAAACGCAGCGGTGCCGCACCCGAGGTCGGCGGGTTCGGGCAGGCCGGGCGGCAAGCCTAACTCCCTTGATGCTTCGATGTCGCGGAGAAGGGGAAAACTGACGCCTACGCCATTCGACGGAGCGTAGTCATCTTCAATTCGGTCCAACGAGGAGGCAGTCATGCTCAAGAAGCGCTGGGCACTATCAGTACCCGTAGAGCCGTTCCCCCTTTCTGAGCACCCAAAGATTGCGAGGGAGATGTGGGACCTGGGTTACACCGACGCATGGTCCTATGAAGCCGACGGAATAGACTGCTTTTCACCGCTCGCTGCCATCGCGATGACAACCGAGATGCGCGTGGGAACGGCTATAGCCAACGTGTTCTCGCGAGGACCCGCCGTGCTCGCCCAGACTGCTTCCGGACTGGCCCAGCTTGCCCCGGAGAGATTCGAGTTGGGAATCGGCACCGGTTCTGAAATCACCTCGGGGGCGTGGAACTCGGTCAACTTCGAGCGCCCCCTGACCCGCGTCCGCGAAATGGTCGAGTTCCTCCGCAAGGCTTTTAGCGGCGAAAAGGTTATCTATGAAGGGTCGACGTTTCGAGTGAACGGGTTCCGGCTTTCGCGGAGGCCAGACCCCCCCCCCGAATCCACATAGCAGCCCTTCGCCCCGGGATGCTGGCGTTGGCAGGCGAGGTGGGCGACGGAGCAATCATTAACTGGCTCTCTGCAGAAGACGTGAAGAAGTCCGTCGCGGTTGTCCGCAAGGCCGCGGGAGAAGCGGGACGCGACCCGGACTCGATCGAGATAATCGCTCGACTGATGGTCTGCGTCGATCCCCCGGGGGAAATGGCAGACACAGGGATGCGCAGGTCGATCACCGGTTACGTAACCGTTCCCGTTTACAAGAAATTCCACCAGTGGCTTGGACGCGGCGAGGCCCTCGAAGCAGTCTGGCACAACTGGGAGGAAGGAGACCGGCGGGCGGCGACCGCCTCGCTCTCTCCCAAAACAATCGGAGAGCTGATGATCCACGGAAGCGCCCAGGAGCGGCGTGAGCACGTAATGCGTTACCTGGAATCGGGGGTGGACACTGCGTTCCTACAGATGCATTCCTTTGAAACGGACACGGACAAGCGTGGCGCCTACGTGATGCAGTCGCTCAGGGAGATGGCGCCCTCGGCTTACTAAGGTCGCTGTCGACCGGCACCGGACCAGCGTCGTTCGGCGAAATCATCGACGGTTCCCGGGGTCCTGGTTCGGCCCAAAGGGACCGGCAGCGGCGCACCGGACGCCGGGTCCTCCACAACTGCCATCCGGACCCGGAACACTGGCTCGAGCGCGGCCTCCGTCAGCACGTCGCAGGGCGACCCGGAGAAGGCGATCTTGCCGTCGCTGAGGGCCACGACTGTATCGGAAAACCGGGCTGCGAGCGCAACATCATGGAGCACAGCGATCACGCCGATTCCCTCGTCGCAGAGTCGATCGATTATCTCCATCAGCCCAAGCTGATGCTCAAAGTCAAGGAAACTAGTGGGTTCATCGAGCAGCAACATGCGGGGCTGCTGAGCCAGCGCAAGGGCGAGCCAGGCGCGGCGACGTTCGCCGCCCGATAACTGGCCGAGTTGGCGCTCAGCAACGTCCTGCAGGTCACATGATTCAAGTGCCGACCGCACGGCCGCAAGATCCTCGTGCTTAGCTCGCAAGAACATCCCCTGATGCGGATATCTCCCACGCCAGGCAAGCTCTCGGACGGTCAGATCGAACCCGCCGTCCGGCGCCTGCGGGAGGATGGCCAGATGCCGGGCCAACTCTCGTGAGCTTAGTGAGCGAACGTCACGGCCGTCCAGTGTGACGTGCCCGCTGTCAGGCTTGTGAAGCCGGGCCAGGCCACGGAGCAGCGTGCTCTTCCCGCTTCCGTTGGGACCAATAATCGAAAGGAGCTTGCCACTGGCCGCTTCGAGGTCGACGTGGTCGACGGCGACCCGCCCGGAGTGGCTCAATACTAAGTCGTGCGCTTCGAGCGTCATGTCCGGAACTTCACTATATAGAGTAGGAATGGCGCGCCGATTGCTGCGGTAATTATCCCCATCGGAATTTCAGACGGCCTTATCACCAGCCGTGCTCCCAGATCGGCCATTACTACAAGCGTGGCGCCCACGAGAGCGGCCACCGGAAGGACGGCCCGGTTATCCTGCCCGACGGCAGCCCGCGCCATGTGTGGACTTACCAGTCCGACGAACCCGACAAGCCCAGCAGACGATACCGTTGCACCGGTGAGGACTGCAGCCACAGCCACGATGGCAGCCCGCGTCTGGGTCGTCAGTACGCCAAGCGATGATGCTACTTCGTCTCCGAGCGCGAGGACGTTGAGACGCCCTACCAGGAGCAGCGAAGCAGCGAACCCACCCAGAGCGTAGGGAATCATCGCCTCGAACTCGCGCCACTCCGATCCATAGAGTCCCCCGGCCAGAAAGCCCAAGTTTGTCTGCAGAAAAGTTCGCGAACTCGAAAGGAGACCTACGATGGCGGCGCCGAAGAATGCTGAGATCGCGACGCCGGCAAGCGCGAGTCTCACGGGCGAAATCACACCCCGCCAGGCGATGAAAAACAGTATCGCGCCGCCCCCGAGAGCTCCCAGGACGCTGGATAGGGTGATCGCCCACTGGGACACCTGAGGGTTGATGACGATGATCAACGCGCTGCCAAGGCCCGCGGCTGCCGTGAGACCGAGGATGGAGGGGTCGGCGAGTGGATTCCGTGTGACCCCCTGTAGGAGGGCGCCTGCTACTCCCAGCGAAGCACCGACAACCATCGCATCTAGTACACGCGGAAACCTGATTCCCCACACGATACTGCGAACGAAGCTCTCGTCGGACACGAAGAGACCTCGCACTGCATCCGCGGGGTCCAGCGTAATCGCCCCGAACACGAGGCTGAGATAAGACACGCTGAGCAAGATCAGTCCGAGGGAAACAACCCAGAATAGGCCGCTCCCTGCGAGCAGTCGGCGATCAGCGCCTATCGGGCTGCCTAACACCGCCGAGACTGATCGTCGAGTCAATTCAAAGCCCTACTGGGTTGCCACCGCGTCAGTGATAGCTTGCATTGCCTGGATCACCCGCGGTCCCGGCGCTGCGAGAAGCCATTCGACCTCGAGCTCGATGAGGCCACCGCCACTGACTGCCTGCATCGACATGAGCGGCGGAATCTGGCCGATGACCTCGCTTAACCTCGGGGCCGGGGGAGGCGCGGGGGTGACTGTGAAAATAAATGCCGGGTCAAATTCGATGAGTTTTTCGAGAGCAACGGTCGTGTAACCAGGGAACGGACCCGCATCCGGCTGGTCGGCTGCCGGGTTAGTGATGCCGAGCTGACTGAGAATGTCGCCTGCATAACTGTTGTGTTTGGCCGCGTACAGGACTTGATCGCGGTCCCCAATGAGAACGAGGGCGGACACGCCCAGCGGCTCGATCGCAGCTCGGGCCGCGTCCCTCGCTTCTTCGATCGCACGAATGATCTCGTCCGTCTTCGTGGAAGCGTCGAAAACAATCCCCATGAGCGTGAGCCCATCGAGCACGTTCTGGTAGCTTTCGGCGCCCGCGAAGATCACGGTCACACCGAGAGACTCAAGGGACGTTCTGAACTCCGGTGACATGTGGATCACTGAGTCAGCAACGACGAGGTCGGGCTCGAGTGCGAGAATAGCCTCGAAGCTGGGCTGATAAGCGGTGCCGATTTCATCAGCATCCAGGGCCCGTTCGGGGTAGTTAACCGAGGATGCCCGGCCGACAAGCTCGGCCCCCGCCGCATAGACAAGCTCGGCGGCCGTGGGGCTGAGAGCGACGACCGATTCCGGCTTGGAAGTGATTTCGACCGAACGGTCCAGCAAGTCAATGACCGTGACCGGGTACGTTGACGCTGAGACATCGGGCGCACTCGTAGGTGCAACATCGTCGTCGTCGTCACCACAGGCGGCGCCCGCCGCGAGGATCACAGTCAAGATGACGACAAATGTGATCGCGAATCGTTCCCTAGACGCCGCAAATAGTGTCAAATCTCTCAATTCTGCTTGCCTTTCGAACTAGCTGGTAGTTTTGCCATTGGGATGATACGAGCGCTCGCCTGCGGGGGCAACACGCCCGGAGGTACGCAAAGTGGAGGAAGCGGTTCTATACCTGCCGCTCGCGACCATGGTGTTTACACCTTGATTTTCGGCGGCAGTCTTTCAGCGCTGACGTCCTCTGCGTGGCACACTCTTACTGTCGTGATCGTGGAGGGCAGAGTGACTCAGGGTTCAGACCGCCCGCTTCCGCCGGGCCAGCCGTTGAATGTTGAACCGATCGAAGAGGCGATGTTAGCCCTTTCGTATGGAGTGCACGTGGTCGGATCCCGGTCTGCCGACGGGACTCTCAATGCGATGCTAGCCGACTGGGTTATGCAGGTGTCGTTCAAACCTCGCCTCGTTGCCGTCTCAATCGAAAACGATGCCAGAACCCTCCGGTTTATCCGTGAAACCGGAGTCCTCAGCGTCAATCTGCTCCATATCAAAGACGGGGACGAGATTGCGAGGAAGGTTGTGATGCCGGCGGAGGGGAGCAAGATCAGGGACCGTTCAAGTGAGACCGCTGCGGCCGTTCACGACAAGCTCACGGGGATTCCGTACGAACTACCCGATAACGGCTGCCCCGTCCTAGATGCCGCCCTCGGCTGGTTCACCTGCGACGTGGTCGAATTCGTGTCGGCCGGTGACCACACCCTGGTAATCGGTAGAGTCACAGATGGAGCCGTAGTCCGAAAAGGAGAGATATTGACCGAGCGCGACCTCGGCTGGGAGTACGCAGGCTAAGCCCTCTCGCTCTGACTAACGACATCGCCTCTCCTACCGGTAGTTGCCGAACTTCAGCTCGACTCCCCAGTCCTCCCCACGAACCGCGCGAATGACCTTCTGAAGTGCATCGCGGCTCGGCCCCGATACCCGCACAGCATCTCCATGCACCTGCGATTGTATCCGCTTCAATTTCTCGTCCCGGATAAACTTCGCGATCTTGCGAGCCAGGTCGCCATCGATCTCCTGCACAAGATCGACGCGCTGCCGGATGGTGCCCCGAGCGGCGTCTTCATGATTCGCCCTGCGGAGATTCTTGAGGGGAACCTTACGGACGGCGAACCGCTGTACCAGAACCTGCCAGATCGCCTCGAGCTTGTACTCGTCGGTGGTGTGCACGGTAAACGAGCCGGCGCCGCGTTCGTATTCGATATCCGCGACGACTTTCTTGAAGTCGAATCGCGTGCCGATCTCCCTACGGGCCTGGTCGATCGCATTGGCGACCTCGTTCGCGTCCACGCCCGTACTGATGTCGAAAGATTCGTCCTTCGCCATTCCGAGAGTATAGAGCCCTACGGACTGGACGGCCTGAAGCACTGAGGTCGGGCGTTGGGTATTGGCCTCGATCGCCCGATTCAGGCTTCCGGCGCTGTACACTTGGGGGAACTGCATCGGGGGAGCCGCACATGTACGTGGACAAGTCTCGCGCGAAGGAAATCCGCACCGAATACGATGAATCGGTTATCCAAGAGGGTCGGGAACTCGCTGGGCCGTTTATGACCGTGTCGGGGCGCCCCATCGACAGGCTTTATGACCCGACGGATGTAGATGACCTCGAATACGAGCGGGACATCAACATGCCGGGCGAGTACCCCTTCACGCGCGGTGTTCACAGGACAGGCTACCGAGGCAAACCGTGGACGATTCGCATGTTCAGCGGCTTCGGTTCCGTCGAGGAGACCAATCAGCGATACAAGGACCTGCTGGCGACCGGAAACAACGGACTCTCAGTCGCCTTCGACATGCCGACGCTCATGGGATATGACCACGATGAGCCCTGGGCCCAAGGTGAATTCGGCTCCTGTGGCGTGGCCGTGGACTCCCTGGAGGACATGTCCATCCTCTTCGCCGACCTTCCCCTCGATCAGATTTCCACGTCGATGACCATCAACAGCCCGGCGCCCGTTATCTGGGCCCTATTCATCGCTGCAGCGGAGAAGCGAGGAATCCCAAGGGCTAAGCTGGCCGGAACTCTTCAGAACGACATTCTTAAGGAGTACATCGCCCAGAACGAGTACATCTACCCGCCGGCGGAATCCATGCGCCTGGTGACCGACACAGTCCAGTTCGCGGCCGAAGAAATGCCCTTGTGGAACGCCATCAGCGTGAGTGGCTATCACATCCGTGAAGCTGGAGCGACGGCGGCCCAGGAGCTGGCCTTCACCCTAGGTGACGGACTCGAGTATGTGCGGTGGGCCCTGGACAGGGGCCTGGACATCGATTCGTTTGCGCCCCGGATCAGCTTCTTCTTCAACAGTCACAACGACTTCTTCGAGGAGATCGCGAAGTTCAGAGCTGCTCGCCGAATCTGGGCCCGCCAGATGAAGGAGAAGTTTGGCGCCAAGAAACCACGGTCTTGGCTGATGCGCTTCCACACTCAAACAGCCGGAGTCTCACTTACCGAAAAACAGCCGGAAGTGAACCTGGTCAGAGTCGCGGTCCAGGCGTTGGCGGCAGTTCTGGGCGGTACTCAGTCTCTTCACACTGATTCGATGGATGAAGCGCTGGCTTTGCCGAGCGACAAAGCGGCGCGGCTGGCGGTGCGCACGCAGCAGGTGATCCTCCACGAAAGTGGTGTCATCAACACCATCGATCCCCTGGGCGGGTCCTGGTTTATGGAGCGCCTCACCGCAGACATCGAAAAAGAATGCCTCGATTACTTCGACAAGATCGAAGCTCTCGGCGGCGTTGTCCCGGCCATCGAGACCGGATTCTTCCAGAAAGAGATCGCGGATGCGTCAGCACGATTCCAGCAAGAGGTCGACACGCGGGACCGGATCATTGTGAGTGTGAACGAGTACACCTCAGAGGAACCCCCGGAGATTCCGATTCTAAAGATGGACCCAGAAGGCGAAAAGAGACATCTCGAACGCCTCCGCCGTCACAAGGCCGAACGAGATGCCGACGCCTGGCAACAGGCAATGGATCGGCTTGAGAATGCCACCAAGGACCCCAAGTCCAACACGATGTCGCTGATCATTGACGCGGTCACAGCCGGTGCAACCAGCGGCGAAATATGCAACATGTGGCGCCGTATTCTCGGTGAGTACAAGGAGCACGTGGTCGTTTGACGCGATCTGAAGCCACCCGGCAGTCAAACCACGCGCTCGGCCTCAGGAACGTGCCGTTCATCCTGTCTGAGAAAAAGTCGATGGCCTCCCCCCCCCCTCCGCACGGGGGAACGGCACTGGGCTGTAAGCGGCAAGTCACTGAATCCTGAGGCCTGAATCTCACTTCCTTCAGGGGCTAGGTCCCCGTCTCCGTAGACCCCTGCCGAACTTAGGAGTGAGACCAGGGATCGAAAAGGGACGGCGAGGTGACACGCAGACGCGTCGCACACCTGTTTCGACTCCGACCGCGCCACCTCCCACTCCTCCCCCGGGGTCAACCACGGCCGCAAGGCGGACCTGGCAGTCAGGAGCAGAACAGCGGCCTCCGGGTCGCGATAGGCAGGGCCTCGCGCAACCAACTCAATTCAGATCGCGGTCTGGGCAGGCGGCACGTACAAGTGACACGATTGCCGGCGGCCGCCCTTGAGGGCCGCCGCACACTTCTTATGAGTTTTTCGCAGGACGTTCTACGCGACGGGGAGCCTGTTGCCCGGTGTCAAGCTTTGAGCCGATCAACGATACCAGAGACCCGACAAGCCCCAGCGGAAAGCCTATCAAGACGGTCGGCAGCACCATGAGAGCAAGGTTTGGGCGCTCGGTGATACCGACGCCAAGGGATCCGGACGGGTGGAATGTGCAAGAGAGCTGGTTAGCGTCAGGCTTAGTGCTGATCACCGCGACTCCGCCCGCCGATACGGTGAATTCGCCAACCTGATGGTCGACAGAGTCGAGGTTGCGAACGGTGAGTTTTCGATTTGACGCGAGAACGAGGTTGTTGGGAACGAAGGTGGCAGATTCCCCCGCGGCGATAGCAGCTGCAGTACCGGCAGGAATCTCCAGTTCCGTCAGAACGCCGTCGTCGGTAATGGGGTCTATAAGTGCCCACCAGACTACCGAGAAGATCGCCCCGACAACCAGCCCAACCGCAGTCCACTTAAGCCACAAAGACAGCAGCAGACTCGTTAATCGACTCCTTGTACCAAGTATAGCGTGGGGTAGTAGAACACCCACACAATGTCTACAAAGTGCCACCACATGATCACCGCTGCCACCGGCCACATATTTGAACCGTCATATCCGCCCCGAGCGCCCTTGACCAGCACAAACGAAAGTAACAACAGCCCGCTGATCACGTGGGACGCGTGAAGACCGGTCATCGCGAAGAAGAGGGTTCCGAAGATCTCTTCTTTGGCGAAATGCGCGATCGACCATTCGTAGACAACGCCCCCGGCAAAGATCAGGCCAAGTAGAATCGTGGCACTGATACCGGCGAGGAAGATGCCCCTCCTGTTGTGCTCAAGGGCCGTCTCAGCGATGAACGCCGTAACCGAGCTTGTGACGAGGACTGTCGTAATCCCAAGTCCGAGGAGCTGATTGAGCTCGTCAGCTTCGATCCCTTCCAGGAAGTATCGACTCGTACCTAGAAGGCCAAAGAGGACCGCCTCAGAGCAGAAGAACAGCCAGAGCCCGGCACGCTTGATCTTGACCTGGTCGTGGCCATGCGCGGCCGGCGTGGTGGCACCCGCGGGCGCGACCGCCACTAGTGGACCTCCTCAACCCGCCAGAGGCGGTAAAAGTGCATGTAGTACCAGGCGATCAAAGCGGCCTCGGCGACGGTCCCAACGGCCAAAACCAGGAACCGAACAGTCCCGTCTTCAATGCTGGCGGCAGCGAAGTACTCGGCTACGGTCATGACGCCAAGGATTAGAGCGACCCATAAACCAGTACGGAAGATCTCCATTTGAACTCCTTACCTATCCAAGAGCGGGGATGAGCACTTGAGGATCATCCACCGCCTCCGCCGCCTCCGGACGCGGTCGGAAATACGGCATGAATCGAGCCGGGAACCCCGTAGTCATACGGATGTCCTTCGATCACGGGTGGCGTATCGAAGTTCTCATGCGGCGGAGGAGACGAGGTCTGCCATTCTAACGTGCGAGCCCGCCACGGATTCGCCCCCGCTTTCGGCCCGCAGATCCACGAGTAAAGCATGTTACCTATGAAGACCAGGAAGCTCGCGCCGAGCAAGAACGAGATGATGCTGATCACCAGATTGATAGATTCGTAGGCCTCCGGGAAATCGGCGACGCGGCGGTTCATCCCCTGGATTCCGGGGAAGAACATTGTGAAGAACACAACATTGAACCCGATGAACATCCACCAGAAGTGGAGTTTGCCAAGAAACTCGTTGTACTGGCGTCCTGTGATCTTCGGGAAGTAGTAATAGATGGCTGCGAACAGGGCGAAGATCTCACCACCGACGATCGTGTAGTGGAAGTGCGCGACCACGAAATAGGTATCGTGGAGGTGGATATCGGTCGGAACATCGGCAAGGAATATGCCTGTGATTCCACCGAGAGCAAAATTGAAGATGACAGCGAGACCGAACAGCATGGGGGTCGTAAGCCAGATACGGCCCATCCAGATCGTCCCCAACGCAGCCAAGAAAATGAGGCCGGTTGGTATCGAAATCGCCTCGGTCATCACGAGGAACGGGGGATGGAGGTAGTTGGGCATACCTGCCGTAAACATGTGGTGGGCCCAGACCACGCCTCCGAGGCCGAGAATCCCGAGAAATGCGGCGACTGCGTACCGGTACGCGAATAAGGGCTTGCGGGAGAAATGGGTGATCAGCTCCAACGCGATCCCGAAGCCGGGGAGAATCATCACATACACCGCGGGGTGGGAATAGAACCAGAAAACATGCTGGTAGAGCAGAGGGTCGCCACCTGCATCGGCCCGGAAGAATCCCATACCCGCGACCCGGTCAAGAAGAACCATCATCATCGCGGCTGCGAAGCCCTGCGTGAATAACAGCGCGAACCAGGAGGTTGCGAAGATTGCCCAGACGAAGATCGGTAGCCGTCCCCAGGTCATGCCCGGGGCACGCATGAAGAAGATTGTCGTGATGAAGTTCAGCCCGCCGAGGATCGAGCTCAACCCAAAGGTGAAGATCGCCAGGTTGAATAAGATCTCGGAACTGTTCGTAAAGTTGGCGAGCGGCGGGTAAGACGTCCAGCCCACCTCGATGCCACCAAAGAAGGGCGTGAGAAGCAGCAAAAGGGCAACCGGAGGTGTGATCCAGTAGCTCAAAGCATTGACGCGCGGGAAAGCCATGTCGTCCGCGCCTATCATGAGAGGCACGGCGTAGTTGCCAATACCGCCAATCACAGCCGCCACAGCCACCGCGATCATGAGAATCCCGTGGAGTCCCATGAGCCCGTTGTACTGCTCGCGGCTGAGCAATTGTTCGCCCGCTTGAGCCAGCTCGATCCTCATTAGAAGCCCGAGAGCCCCCGCGAGGAGGAAGACAACCACGAACGTCACGAGGTACTGGACCCCGATGACCTTGTGATCGGTGTTGAATACGAAGTAACGCTGCCAACCAGGCGCGGTTTTCCGGGCCGTGCTCAGCCCGAACCATTCCCGGCCCCAAATGCTCCAGAGCCCAACCCCTGAAAGCCAGCCCAAAATGCCAAACACGTATCCAACAGTGATACTGAGCTCGAGCTCCCACGGGTCGTACCCGAACGCGCCCCGAATCAGGGCCGTTACGGCAATGCCGATGTAGAACCCGGTGAACCCCATGGCCGAACCGCCGACGATGGAACCAAGTGCATGCATGCTCTACTGCCCGTCCTTCTGGACCGACCTGATCCACTCATCGAACGCATCGCGATCGACCACCTCGATGTTGCTCCGCATGATCGTATGGTCTGCCCCACACAACTCGGCACATTGAACTCTGTATGCGGCGTCGTTCGTGTAGCTCCCGAAGATCGTCGGCTCAATCGTCATATAGGTGATTCTCCCTGGAATGGCATCGATCTTCGTTCGAAAAGCAGGTATCCAGAATGAGTGGAGGACGTCGAGTGATTGGATTTCGAACTTCACTTCCTCACCTGCGGGGACCTTGATTAGGTTGAAATTACCTTCGGTGGTGGAGGGAAACACCACGGCCACCATTGAGCAGCCACTTCGCTCGACAGGTTCTGAGATAAGTCCGGGAGCCTCCTCGAGAATCTCCTCCTGGAGTGACTCGGGGCATATCCCTTCAAAAAATCTGTAGGTGAAGGCCCACTGCTGAGCCTCCACGTCGACAGTCAGCCGAGCTTCAGGGGACCCCCAACCGGCTGCCGTGTACTCGGACTGAAGCGCAGCCAGGCCAGTAAGGCCCGGCCAAACCATGACGAACGCCGCCAGCCCGCCGGTGATCAGCAACCAGACTCGCGGGACCCACCCGTGACCGTACTGGGCCGGTCCATCTTGCGCTGGCTGTTTTCGGTTGCCCCAAACGAAGATCCCGTACCCCAGTATCGTGAACACAAGCGTCAGCACGGGCATCCCGATGTACATCAGGATCCTGAAGATGCTGTCAAAGTCCTCTGCTTGGACCGAGCCGGTGGTCGGATAGACGTCTAACGATGCCAACCCGATCCCGATGGCGGTCAAGACCACCCAGATAATGACAACCGCGATGATGTGCTCGCGCTGGATCTGGGCCCGGGTGTAACCGCGGCGTAGCATCAGGCCGCACTCCGCCCATCTGGACGGCGCCGGTCCCCGAACCAACTAGGAAGCGGCCTTGAACTCACAACTATGCAACCCTTCGCTTTTGATTCACAAATAACTGCTGACAGCACCAACGGTTTGGCTCAACGCACCAGTACCTTTTGAGACACTAAGAGGGTGACCGCTCGGCTCCTACCCGGCAAGTAATATCCGCGGCGCCGATGCCCCCTCCCCACGTCGACGCGACAGCCGAATTGACACAACATTTTAACGATCGAAAAGCTGTGCTGGCACACCAATCGGCGCCCGGGGCAACCCAAACACGTCGAAATTCATCACAACCGAACATCGATTGCATCGGTTAATGTGACGATCTGACTTTTTCGGGCTAGTAGTCGCCGGGATCCTGTCCGCCGTGGAAGGCGTTCCTTAGCGCCGCGATCCTAGAGCGCTCGGCCAAGAGTTCCAGTATCTGCGCTGCCTCCTCGGCAGTGAGAGGACCACCCTCGAAAAGCTGAGCCACCTCTTCGTCAATCTCGAGAAGCTGCTGTTCGATCGCTTCGATCGACGACACTCTTCCTCCGCCATCCTGCCCTCCCGGATTCCCGCCTGGCTGACCGTCCGGCTGTCCCTCTCCGTCGTTGGGCTGGGGGCTCGGCTCGTCCCCGCCCGGCTCCGGGGTCAGTCCGGGTTGCGGATCCTCCGTTCCACCAGAATCGGGCGCCGGCTCATTCCCTGGATCAGATGCCTCAGGCTCAGGTGGGTTCAGCACTCGCAGAACCACCTCATAGTCGTGTCGCGCCGTCAGGTTATCGGGTTGCAGTAGGAGCTCCTGACGGAACGCGTCGAGGGCCCCTACCAAGTCGCCGGAATGAAATCGCGAGCGACCCAAGAGATCAAGCGCACGCGCCCTCTCGGACGGATCGCCCACAGCGCGTACGCGTCCGGCAGCCCTGGCGGCTTCTTCGTACCGTCCGGCTGCCACCAGCGCACCCGAAAGGTTCAATACGATGTCCACGTCCCCCGGGCGCGCTGCTTCTGCCGAGTAAAAGCGCTCGACGGCCTGGTCGAGATCACCCGCCAAGTACGCGGAGCGCCCATCTTCGTTCAGCGTGTAAGCTTCTGTCGCGCAAGCAAACATCAGGACGGCGAGCGCAGAAATCCCGATTAGCCCGGTTCGTGGCGAAGGCAAAACCGAGCGGAACCACTGGGCGAATCCGATCAGACCGAGGGCGACCAGCGCGGCGGCGGCGAACCATTGAAATCGCTCTCTTGGAAACTCAACGGCGCGGGGCTCGAGTTCGGCACGCTCCAGAGAGGCGAACCGATTGGCAACGACTGAGGGTATGGCTGACAGGTCGCCGCCCAGGTAACGGCCGCCGGCCTGCGCTGCCAGATCGGCCAGAAATCCACTGTCAAGGCGCGAAATGATCGGCGTTCCATTGCCGGCCATCTTGGGCACAAAATCCTGCGTTTCGGAGTCATAGACCGGCACCGTGGACCCGGCTTCGGTTCCGACTCCTGCCACCAAGAGCTCAATGCCGGAATCTCTTATGAGAGCAGAAGCAGTTGCAGGGTCTCCCCCCAGATCGTCGCCATCGGTGACCACAAGTACGAGGCGTCCACCTTGATGATCTGCTTCGAAAACCGAAACCGCCACCTCGAGCCCGGATGAGACGCTCGAACCTCCCTCGACGATCACGGGCCCCGGTTCGAGAGAGCTAATCACCTGGGCCGCAGCCGAAAAGTCGGACGTCAGCGGGAATCGTATCCGGGCATCGCCACCGAAGACGACCACACCCACGCGCCCTCCACCCAATCTCTCGAGAGTGGTCATCAGTGCAGCTTTCGCCGCCTCCAGCCGGCTCGGAGCGACGTCCGTGGCGCCCATGCTTCGAGATACGTCCAGAACTACTACCAGGTCCGATGCCTGTCGTGGCGCGCGCTCGGAACGGACTCCCCAGCGCGGACCTGCAGCTGACACCACAGCAGTGCCAGCCACCAAAAGGATGGCAAGGCCCGCGATCAAACTGGGGCCCCCAACCTGGCCCCGGGAGAGCCGCCGAGAAGCTGCGCGAGACTGGTAAGCACACCACCACCACCACAGGAGCGCCGCGACGGGAATCGCCAGCCACACAAACAACAAATAGGGGCGGGCAAAATCGACGCTCACGACGGCGTCCTCCGGAAGACGGTCGCTCGAGCTCCGATGTCGACTATCAATAGAGAGGCTGCGATTAGAGCGAGCCAGGGCCCGAACTCCCGGTACTGCTGGAAGCCTTCGCGCCCCACACGGCTCTTCTCAAGCCGTCCGATCTCGTCATAGACATCCGCAAGGTCCGATTCAGATTCTGCCGCGAAATAGCTGGCACCCGTGCTCTCAGAAAGGGCCTTTAGGCGGCCCTCGTCGAAATCGGCCCGAACGGTCCCATTCCCGATCGAGGTCTTGATGCCAATCGTGTAGACGCGGATGTTGAGGGCTGATGCAAGGCCGACGGCCTCCTCAGGACTGATGGACCGAGCATTGTGCTCACCGTCCGTCAAAAGGATCACAATCCTGCTGCTGGCCGGCGAGTCGCGGAGAAGGTTGAGCGCTTCCGCGATGCCCACCCCGATTCCGGTGCCGTCGGGCAGTAGCCCGCTCTCTAGGTCCGCGACTATCGCATCAAGTGCCTCGTAATCGAGGCTCAACGGCGCCATCCCCAGCGCGTCTTGTTGGAAAATGACGATCCCGATTCGGTCATCTTCGCGACCCGTGATGAAGTCGCGGATCACCGACTTCGCCACCTCAAGACGGCTCTCGTCGACGAGCAGCCTTTGCCCCATGCTGCTTGAGAGGTCGACGGCAAGTGCGATGTCGATCCCCTCTCCCTGGGCGACGGCTTCAGCTTCGGCAATTCGGGGCCTGGCCACCGCCAGTACCAGGAGCACGACAGCGGCGACTCGAAGAAGGGGCAACAGCCTAGCAATCCGCTGCCGTGCGGTTGGGCGCACTCCCTGAAGACCGGCGAGCGTCGGAAGGGCGACCGCCGCCGATCTCGGCAGGCGCAGTGCCAGCAGGAACGGGATCATCAGGAAGCCCAGCAGCAACGCGGAAGGGACGGCCAACTCCATTACGCCCCTCCTTCAAGGATTTCGCGAGCCATTGTGAGGTCGGCCCGGCGACGCTCGCCAGCAGGCCGGTACCCGGCGTAGACGACTGCATCGCACTCTTGGAGAAGTCCTGAAACAAGTCGAGCAGCCCACCTATCCACGCCTTCTCTCTCCATCCGTTTCCCGATCTCGCCGGTCGTGAGAGCGGATGCAGGAAACCCATACCTTCGGGCCACCTCTGCTCGAACCTTGTAGCCCATCAATCTGTAGCCTTTCACCGGCTCAGATCGAAGCAATTCCTCGGCGCCCTCGAGATTGATATCGGGTACGACCTTAGGGGGAATAGCGGGCAGGGCAGGCCGCGCTGGCCGGCCGCGAACATAGGTAACTCCCACGATCACCAGCATGGCGAGTACTGCCAACGCTACCAAAACGGCCCCGGTCAGGGCCGGGATCAGAAAAGCGGACTGCTCGCCGTGCGTGACAACCGGCCTCGGAAGAGGTGACAGCTTCAGCGGTGCGTCAGGTGCGAGGGAACTCACAACTGCAAGACCGACGTGTGGAAGGGCGCGCACCAGAGCCTCGTCTCTGGTGACTATCACAACGCCGGGGGTGAATCCCTCGCTGTCAGGAAGGAAAGCCGCAGCAAGGAGCTCGAAACGGTGGAGGATCATCTCTCCCCGGAGCTCCTCAGTGTGTGAGTTGATGCGCACCACTTCAACACCCGACCAGCCAGGTGCCAGAGGATCCGGATCGACGGTCGCACCGACAGGGGCCTCAACCTCGAGAGTTAGCGTGAACTGCTGGCAGATTGCAACACTTAAGCGGTCCGCACTGGAGGAATCCGCTACGATCGTGGCCGGCTTGGCGAGGGCCACCGCAACGGCGGCCAGACCGACAAGCGCCACCAGTGTTCTCACGCGGCCGCCACCGCACGGCGGTGGAAGAAACGAAGCAGCGCGGGAACGTAGTCCTCCCCCACGGATACCTGGATTTCGTCAACACCCAATGAGCCGAAAAGGTGCCGACGCTCCTCGTCCAGTTCCTGTACCCAGGCTCGGTAGGCTGCCCTAACGGCCACGCTGGACGTGTCGACCTCCCGGCTAATTCCGCTCTCGGAATCGGCCAGCCTTGCCAGACCTACATCCGGGAGTTCGTCGTCGATCGGTTCTCGTACGCAGATGGCGATGACGTCGTGACACTCAGAAATTGCTCTCATCTGGCGCCCGTAGTCGCCTGAAAGAAAGTCCGACACCAAGAAGATGACCGCCCGCCTTCTCTGAACCCCACCCAAGTATTCGAGTGCAGCACCAATGTTCGTCCCGATCGTCTGCGGTCGGGACCAGAGAATCTCGCGGACGACCCGGAGAACATGGGTCGTGCCGCTCTGAGGACGTATGTAGCGCTCAGGCCTCGAAGCAAAGAGTAGCAGCCCCACTCTGTCGCGATTACGGATGGCAGCCAAGGAAAGCACTGCGCAGATCTCGGCGGCGAAGTCGGCTTTTGATGTCTCCGACATGCCAACCGCACCGGAACGCGATACGTCGACAGCGAAGATGGCGGTGAGATCGCGATCTTCGGTGTAGCGCTTGATGAACGGCTCCCCGGTCCGCGCCAGCGTTCGCCAGTCCAGGGCTCTCACATCATCCCCCGGCACATAGGGCCGTATGTCGTTAAATTCGATCCCGCGCCCCCGGAAGACTGCCTTGTACTCCCCTAGGAAGAGAGCATTGACCAACCGCCTGGCCCGGATTTCGATCGCCCGAACGCGTTGGAGCAGGTCAGCTGGGATCTCCCCTGGTTGCCGCACTGTTTCGGCGGCAGGACCCCGCCGCCGAAACAGCCTCCCGAGCATCATGGAACCTCGACGCCCTCCAGGACCCTGTCGATCAGGTCATCGGCCGTGAGCTCCTGGGCGTCGGCCTCATAAGTAGTGACGATCCGGTGGCGCAGGACATCGTGTGCGAGCGCCTTGACATCGTCCGGTGTCGAATATCCGCGTCCATCAATAAACGCGTGTGCGCGAGCCGCCTGGGCGAGCGAAATCGTTGCCCGCGGCGAAGCTCCATAAGCGATCAAGGATTGTAGTTCCGACATCCGATAGGCGCCGGGCCGGCGAGTGGCCTGCACCAGCTGGACGATGTAGTCCTTGAGTACATCGTCGACGAAGACATCCTCGACGGCGCCGCGGGCCGCCTCCAGGTCCGAAGCCGTCGCCACCGGCCTGACGGTGGCAGACGTCATTTTCATGCTCATCTCAAGGATTTCCCGCTCCTCCTGCCGCGACGGGTAGTCAACGCAGACCTTCAGGAGAAACCTGTCGAGCTGCGCCTCCGGCAGTGGGTAGGTTCCCTCCTGCTCGATTGGATTCTGGGTCGCCATTACAAGAAAGGGTCGCTCAAGCGGGAAGGTGGTACCACCGATGCTCACCTGGCGCTCCTGCATCGCCTCGAGCAACGCCGATTGGACCTTCGCGGGCGCCCGGTTCACTTCATCTGCCAAGACGAAGTTCGAAAAGACTGGCCCTTTTCTTACCGAGAAATAACCGTCGGACGGCACGAAAACCTCTGTACCGATCAAATCCGCCGGAAGCAGATCAGGTGTGAACTGGAGCCGTACGAAGTCGAGTTGAAGAGTTGAAGCGAGGCAGGAAATCGTGAGAGTTTTCGCAAGGCCAGGCACACCCTCGACAAGAACGTGACCGTCGCAAAGCAGCCCGATCAAGAGGCGATCGATCAGCGTGTCCTGGCCAACGATGACGTGATGCACTTCGCTCCGGACACGAACAAGCACATCGGCCGCGGCGGCCGATGTGAGCGAGAGGTCGTGTACACTTTCGGCCACGCGCTACTCCGTGATCGTGCGGATTACTTCAAGATTGTACCTTCGGGTCGGGGAAAAGGTGATTTACCCACCGTTACTCCCAGAAAGGCCCTTGCGTACTCGTTGGCCGTGACTCCCGTTGTAATCACGTCGTCGACGTCCAGCCACTCGGAGCCGCGCGAGCGACGGCCCATCGGATTGGAAGGCACCCAACACTTTTCTCTGCCTCTCTCGCTCGTGCATCTCCACCTAGCTGGACGTCGACCGCACGCGTTTCAGGGAGTCCCCTGGAGCTCCATCTATCGTCAGTCTATCGAGAAGAGGCGCCGCCTGGTTGAAGCCTCAAAGACGTTCGCGTCGAGAGTGCAGCGGTACGGCCAATGCCGAGTACGCAAAGTCCGTCTGCGACGGCATTCAGCAGGTCGGCCATAACGGTCGCGTAGTCCCTGACGCCCCGGTACTTGAGGCCGTGAATGAGACGGCGGGCCGTGCCGAACATGTCGAAGATGGTGACCACTCCATCCAACGCGTCCCAGCCGAAACAGTGCGGACAGTTCAAGGGCTGCGCCCGCGAAGCCGGGCACTTGGGACAACGGTCGGAGCCGCGTATCCATGGGAGGCCGTCAAGGCAGCGGGGACACACCTGTACTCCGAATATACCGCAACCGAGACAGCGATCCGGGTAAAGGAGACGAATCAGGCGGCGACCGAGGGCTAGCACAGGCGAACACTAGCTCCTCCCGCCGTCATTTCATCGCCTACAATATCACCGTGACGGTCACTGTGCTTCTGTTCGCATCGCTCGCTGAGCAGGCGGGCACCAGGCGGTTGGAGATTCCCTGCGACGCCGGGGACACCGTCGTGGAAATCAAGCAAAAGCTGCTAGCCGAATGTCCAGGAATCTCCAGCGCGCTAGGGACCGTGCTCTTCGCACTGAACGAGGAGTACGTAAAGTCGAATGCACCGGTGAAGGCAGGAGACACATTGGCGCTGATCCCTCCGGTCTCCGGAGGCTGATCGTGCTATCGCGAGTGACTCCAGACCCACTTGATCCGGCCGAGGCGATCGCGCGCGTTGCCTCACCATCTGCTGGTGCGATCCAGATCTTCCTTGGTATCGTACGAAATAACAGCCTGGGCAGAGACGTCAGCTATCTCGAATATGAGGCGTACCCATCGATGGCGGAGCGCACGATGGCTGAAATCGCCGAAGAGGCAACCAAGCATTTCGGCCTCATCGACTGGGCGGTTCTTCACCGCACAGGACGGCTCGAAATCGGGGAAATGAGCCTCCTCGTCGCCGTCAGCAGCCCTCACCGCGCCGCATCCTTCGAGGGTGGCTCCTGGATGGTCGATGAGATAAAGAAGCGTGTACCGGTGTGGAAGAAGGAAGTGTGGACAAACGGAGAGGCCTGGGTAGAAGGACCAGAGTCCCTTGGCGCCCAACAGGCGAGGTCGGCGGCCGATAGGTGACCCAGCATCCCCATTCCCAGAGCCAGTTCTGCATGCATTGCGGCGGGCCGTTGACCACCGGTGTGCCACGCGGCGACAAGCTCGAACGTCTCATGTGCAGGCGTTGCAGATTCGTCCACTACATCAATCCCCGCCCGGTTGCCGGTACGATCCCAGTTCGGCCCTCGGATGGGAGCGTTCTCTTGGTACGCCGAGCCATCAAACCCCAAAAAGGCCTATGGGTGTTTCCCGGCGGATTTATGGACATGGGTGAGACCGCAGAGCAGACAGCCGTCAGGGAGACGCGTGAGGAAGCCAATCTCGAAGTGAGGGCCCTCCAGCTGGTCGGCGTATATACGAGAGTCGACCCTGGGATAGTGATAGTCGTCTACTCGGCCACCGCCGTTTCCGATGCTTCTGCAGGTGACGAGACCAGCGAAGTCGGATGGTTCACCCCCGACGCAATCCCCTGGGATGAGCTCGCATTCGACTCGACGGTAGCCGCCCTTCACGACTGGTTGGGTTCACAGACTCGCGGTTCGTAGCGATACGACTAGCGGCTTCGTGGCGAACCCCGGCGCTCGGGACGCGGGCCGAGCGAGTAGTGTGTTGCGAGAATTCCAATCGTGACACCGATACGCGGGTCAAAGACTCGCGCGGCAATCCGCGGATGTGCTGTCGCCAGCTGATCGCGATCGCGGTCGCTCGTCACAACCGTAGCCATTCCGGCCACCGTTCGGTAATTGACGATCTGAAACAGCTTTTCCTGCGCCCAAGGCGATGATGCCTGGGCACCGAGGTCGTCAAGAACGAGAAGATCCACAGACCTCACCCGCTCAAACGTGTCGTCGTAAGCGGATTCGCGGCCGGGCGCGAAAGAGGCGCGGAGATGATCCAGCAGATCGGGAACCACCGCAAAGAACACGGACCCGCCGGCAGCAAGAACTTTGTTTACGATCGCGCCGGCAAGGTGGGTCTTCCCACAGCCATTTACACCTAGAAGCGTCAGGAATCCGTGGGGCCGTTCCGCAAAGTCGTTCGCAGCGCGATATGCGGCCAGAAGCGACTCCTGCTCGTCCGAGTGCCTTCGACCACCCCGAAGATCGAAGTTGGAGAGCGTCATCAGAGCAATGCGTTCGCTTGACATGCCTCCAACCTGGTCGTAGCGAGGTCCCCCTTTGGCCGTCGCGAGCTCGAGATGAGTCGTCCGATCGGAGCTAAGGCGGGTGGCCAGTCGCTCATCAAGATTGCCAAGATCGGCGCAGGTGAAAGTGGTCGACAGGTTGGCGTTTTGTCGGTGGTTAACCACCTGGAACAGTTTCTCGCGGGCCCACTCAGTTGGAGACGCAGCGTCGACGTCGTCGAGCACCAAGAACGGGCTCTTACGGACTTGCTCGAGCACTTCCTCATAGCTCAAATCGCCAGAGCCGGGGGAGTACCCGGCTCGCAGGTGGTCGAGCAGATCGGGAACCACCATGAAGAGCGCGGGCTCTCCTGACTTGACACGTTCGTTCGCAACGGCGGCAGCGAGAATCGTCTTTCCCGATCCACTGGGCCCAGAGATCACGAGCCACCCGGCAGGCTCGAGGGAAAATCTCCTCGCTACCTCGACCGCCGCCGGCGGGAAGGAACGCGGAGATTCCTCGGACCGAATCCAATCGAAGTCGAAGCGACTCAGCCCTTCGAGCTCGCTGAGGCGAGACAAGCGGGCCTGCCGGTCAGTATCGGCTTCGCTCAGCGCGCAAACACACGGCTCGGCCTTCCCGAAGTTCGGATCATCGAATGGAAGCTCTCGGCGAACGAACCCGGCACCACCACAATCGATACAAACGGTGGGGTCAGGTTCTTCCGGCTCTGCTTCTCGGACTTTGCCCTCCGGGCTCTGGTCCGAGGAAACGCCGCTTACGCTCTTCGAGAGTATTTCCCCGAGTCGCTGCATCGTCGCTTCGTCCCTCCCTATCCCAGCGTTCAAGCATCCGCTCGACGTATCTCCAGTTACGCACATTTAGCTCCGCCGCCTCACGAAACGCGGCCTCAATACTAGCCTGTGAGTAGCGTTCCGCTGCCGCAAGCAACTGTTCGCCTACGAATGGCGTGATCGTCCCAACATGCTGTTCATACAGCGTGAAGATATGGCTGCGAGTGGGTCGCTCTGGCTCCACGACAACCGCGCTCGGCTTTAATTGGATTTCTCCTGCTCGGGCCCGCGCAGCCACTCGTCTGGACGAAGGATTGTTCACAAGAATCAGCTCCTCATCGCCCCCCGGTTCCCGCAGCGGGACGGAGATGAGGACACCTCGCTGCACGGCCGCTCGAAGGCCCCTTCTCAGCCCTTCACTCCCGTCAGCCAGGCGCTCGAATGATCGCCGAGCCGGATCGAGTCCCCAGATTTCGGCCTCGCTGGTAAATCGCGCTTCGCCCGTCTTCTCTTGGACTAACTGCGAGACCCAGAGAAAAGCAAGCAACTCGTTTGCGCTTTCAACCTCGGCGAGGACCGACAAGAAATAACCATTGGGAATTACGGTTGACTTCGCTAGGGCTGGAAATCCGGGAAACTGTCTATCAGTCATCGAGAACGCTACGTCTGAGCACCCAATCTTCGAATCTCGCTAGCTTCTCGCGGAATCTCAGGTCCACCGTTCCAATTGGGCCGTTGCGATGTTTGGCCAAGTGGACCTGGACCACGCCTTTTGGATAGGCGTTTTCCGGGAGCTCCGGGTGCTCTTTGCTCCATTGTTCAACGGTCGTGTAGAGCTCCTCCCGATTGAGAAAAAGCACCACGTCCGCGTCCTGCTCAATCGATCCCGAATCCCGAAGATCAGAAAGGAGGGGAGTTCGCGGATGTCTTGTTTCAATGGCTCGAGATAGCTGTGCCAAGGCGACGACCGGCACATTCAACTCGCGAGCAAGCCCTTTTAGCATCCTCGAGATGTAGCTGATCTCCTGGACCCGATTCTCGCGGCTACCGCCTCCCTGGTCACCCTGCATTAGCTGGAGGTAGTCGACGACGATCAGGTCAAGCCCTTTCTCCTGCTCCAGGCGCCGCGCCTTCGCTCTCAATTCGGACGCAGTGAGCATCGGCGTGTCGTCGAACCAGATGTTGGCTTCGGATAGTTCGCCAAGTGCCCGGATGACTCTGCGCTCTTCCACATCAGTCTGCTCGCCGAGCCTCAGTCGAGTGCTATCAACCTCGGACTCGCTCGAAAGCAGCCGAATCGCCAGTTGCTCAGCCGACATCTCGAGCGAGAAGAAGGCGACGCTCGCTTTTTGGCTCAGCGCAGCATTCCTTGCGATCCCGAGCGCAAAGCTGGACTTCCCGACGCTGGGCCTCGCCCCAACGATGATGAGGTCGGCCCGCTTGAGGCCGCCAAGAAGGAGATCCAGATCGTGGAAGCCTGTTCGCAGCGTCTGCAGCTGTCTGGCCGCGAATACTTCGGCGTCCTCCTCCAAGTAAGACTGGAGAACCTGACTGATGTGGACGAAGTCACGGAAGTTCTCGCCCCCACGCAGTTGCTGCAGCAGGGTCTCCGAACGACCAAGCACCTGCTCGAGGTCGGACGGAGCCTCGTAAGCCATCTGCATGATCGCCGTCGCGCTGTGAATCAGCCCACGGTAGGTCGCATCACGGCGAACTATCTGGGCATAGAACTCAACACCGATGCTGGTTGGAAGCGAACGGATCAGATCGACCAGGTAAGTCTGTCCGCCGACCTCTTCGAGGCGGTCGCGGCGGGCCAGCTCATGGGCAACCGTGATCTGGTTGATAGCCTCGTCGCGGCTCCACAGCTCAAGACATGCCTCGTAAACCCAGCCGTTCTTTTCACGGAAAAAATCGCCCGGCCGGAGGATGGGAGTAACTTGATAAATTGCTTCGCTGTCAACCAACAGAGAGGCGATTACGGCCTCTTCGGCCTCGATATCATGCGGAGGGAGCCTGTCTGGCGCCGAGAGTATGACCATCGGGAGGTGGTGGCGAACACGCCTGCTGGAGGACCTTACGGCCAACCTGCGCTTGTGTGACCTCGCTCCTTTCCCGGCTTACTCCTCTTAAGTCGCCGAATCCTCGGATGTTTCCGCGCTTGATTCCTCTCCCGTTTCCGCCTCCACATCGGATTCGGTCGGCGCAGTGTGCTCGTCGCTCTGAGGGGCGCGCTGCCGTTCTGCGTAGGCCAGCTCGGCCTCCCGCTTTTCGGCCTCGACCCGCTCGGCCTCAGCCTCAGCCGCAAGCCTCTCGACAATTTCCTTCGAGGCTTCGTCCGGCTCGACGTTCACGGTGATTGTCGCCGTGATATTCCGGGTGAACCGGATGGCTACATCCTTGGAGCCAAGCTCCCGGATGGGCTCGAACAGCAGCACGGAGTGCGGATCGACCTCGACCCCGTGTGTTTCCTTAAGGTTCCCGACAATATCTCGGGTCGTAATCGAGCCAAACAACTGGCCTGTGTCGCCGACACGCGCCTCGACGGAAATCTGGGCACCTTCGAGCGGAGCTGCGACCACCTCGGCCTCCGCGTCGAGCTTGACCTGTATGCGCTTCTCGCGCTCCGCGAGCGATAGCGCATGCTGCATGTTGTCTCTTGTCGTCGGTCCTGCCAGGCCCCTCGGGAGCAGGTAGTTGCGCGCAAATCCGGGCTTCACCTCTTTGACATCGCCGATCTGCGCAGTACCTTCGACGCCCTTGAAGAAGACGACTTTCATCACAGTCCTCGATGGAGTGGAAAGTTGCCCCGAGAGGGGCTCCGGCTCCACCGGTATCCCGGTGGAACGTATGGCATTAATGCTACTGGCTCAATTGGTTATCGTCGCGTCGGCCCACGTTTCACGAGGATTCTTAGTTATGGATGATAGAACATGTGTTCGCATCGTCAATGAGCCGTACCCATGGAACCGGCGCCAGGCACCGTGTGCATGGCGATCCGGCTGCGACCAGCTGCTCAGCCTGCCACGGTAGTGGCCTCAAACTCATCCTTCGCTGCAGCCAGCAGCGCAGGGTCATCGAACAGATCGAGGGCAGTCAGGGCAAGCGACTTTGAGGCACGCAATGAAGCTTCGTGAGCTTTCTCTGTGGCAGCGCAGGCGGTGAAACCCGGAGTGTGGTTCCCGACGCCGTCGGAGACGGGTATCGCGAACATTGGATGAATCGATGGCACCGTGTAGCTGACGTTGCCCATGTCTGTACTGAAACCGCTGGGACCCGCCGAGGATTTCGATGGGACAGTGCCGCCAAGTTCGCGGAAGTGCAACGCGTAGCGCTTTCCCATCACATCGTTGACCACAACATCTGAGTAAGGCGTCCCCGTCAGCCTGAAATCGAGCCGGCAGCGTGTGCCCTCGGCGGCGCCTGTGAAGCAGGCCCGTACCTTCTCCTGTAGCTCCTCGAGCTGTTTGACATTCACAGAGCGGATATAAAACTCGGCCGCCGTGTGATGAGGGATGATGTTGGGCTTGAGGCCGCCGTCCGTGATGACACCGTGAACGCGGTCGGTCGGCCTCAGCTGCTGCCTCATCATCGAAACATTGTTGAAGGCAGAGATCATTGCATCGAGAGCGTTGATCCCTTCCCAGGGGGCGCTGCCTGCGTGGGCGTTCTGCCCGTGGTACTCGACCTCGATCGTCTGAATAGCATTCGCTTGGAACCAGACAGAATCGTGGGGTGCGGGATGGAGCATCATCGCGGCATCAACGCTTTCGAATGCGCCCCGGTCGATCATGCAAATCTTTCCGCCGCCGCCTTCTTCTGCAGGCGAGCCCAAGATCACGACGGTGCCGGCCGAGTCGCCGAGGGCTTCTTTGAGGGCCAGCCCGACCGCCACCCCGGAGATGGCAATCAGATTGTGACCGCAGGCGTGTCCAATACCAGGCAACGCGTCGTACTCGGAGAGCACGGCGAGCGTCGGTCCGCCGCTTCCGGTGACTGCTTCGAAAGCCGTGGACATCTCATATGCCCCCCGCTCGACGCGAAACCCTTTCGACTCCAGGAAGTCGGTGAGCCGCGAGTGTGCGTGATGCTCCTCGAAGTTGAGCTCAGGGGTCTCGTGGATGGAGAGACTGAGCTCGCGTAGTTCAGCGCTCACCCGATCGATGGTCTTAAGCGCGAGTGCCCGCTTCGCGTCGGTGGGGGCCACGCAGTCACCTCGGTTCCGCGGCGGCGCCGGGAAGGTGCTTCAAAGAATACTCGACACCGAATCACCAGGTGCAATGGTAGGCTGACGTGGTGGCGATCCTAGGCCCGGCACTCGTTCTCTTTCATGGCGGCGTGGGGCGCGGAACGGCCGAGCGCAGCCTAGGTGAGGCCGGGATCACGGTCGCGAATCAGCATGCGGCAGCGGCGACCCGCGCCGGCTTTGAGAAGATAATCCTGGCCACGGACGAACCCGGTTCGTTCGCGGGCCCCACTTCAATCACGATCGAAACGATCGAAGCCGCCGTCCCGTTCGACTTCGATCAAGCGCTGCGCTGCATCGTGAAGCAGCACAGTCTAGAACGCCCGGTGGTGATGGGAGCGAGCGCACTCCCTCTCTTCGACGAAGATGGCTTCGACCAGATTGCGCATGCGATCGACCGGCAGGGGACGGCCGTGACCAATAACTTCTATTCCGGCGACCTGACCGGATGGTGCCCGGGATCGGCGATTGAGAGGCTGCCCGAGCCAGTACGCCGCGACAACCTGCTCCCGCGAAGGCTTCGGGACGACGGGGGCCTGGAGGTAGCAAGCCTTCCGCGGACAACCGCTACTCAATTCGACCTCGACACGCCGACGGACCTCGCACTATTGTCCTTGCAACCCGACTTGAGTGACGAGCTCGCGTCTGCGTGTTCGATTTCCTTCCCCTTGCTGCCCCGTGCCCGGCGCCTCATGTCTTTGTTTTGTGATCGGGACAAGGAAGTCACCGTCGCCGGGCGTGTCGGCAGCCGAACGTGGCAGTACATGGAGGGGGAGACTGCCTGTCGGGTAAGGGTTTTCAGCGAAGAGCGCGGCCTGGCGACCGCACCTCCCGGACACGAACCGCGCTCGGGTCTTGGCTTTCTCCTGGAGGAGGTGGGCGCGGAACGTTTCTTCGGGATGCTCGAATCCATGGGCGACGGGGCGATCATTGATTCAAGAGTCCTAATGGCTCACGCGGGCATTCATCCATCGAAGGAGGACAGGTTTCGAAGTGACCTGTTTGATCACGTGGCGATCGAAGACCCCTGGCTGCAGGAGTTCGCGCTGGCAGCGGCCGACTCACCGATGCCCCTTCTCCTTGGGGGGCATTCGCTCGTGTCAGGAGGGTTTATGGCCCTGAACGACGCGGCCTGGGCCGAGGGATAGGCAACATCACGCACGCGGAGCGGAGCGAAGTCGGATCGGGTCGATGTGCATGGGCGTGCCGGGACGGCGCTTCATGAGGTAGGTGCGCACCTGCCACTGCCCGGCAAAGTGACGAATGTGACCGAGCACCTGCTTGCGGCGTTCGCTATCCGTCTTCCAGAGCAGTTCGCTGATATCACGGTCGTAATGCCACCGTATCTCAGCAACCGTGAATCCGAGCGACCGATAGACGCTGTGCGCCTTCCCGGCAAAGGAATTGGCAGTAAGGGCGAACTCGGAGCCCGGATACTCCTCTTCAAGCCACTCGATCAGCGTCGCCACCATTCGGCGACCTATGCCCCTCCCTTCGTGCTCGGGGGGAACATGCACTGACCAGAGGTAGAGCCCTGCTGCATCACGAATGTTGACGCAAACGCGACCGACGGCGACTCCATCTTCGGTCGCCGCAAAGTACCGATGCGGGCCTTCCCGGTGCGCCCTAGCGACAGCCTCGCTGGCACGTTCTGGATCGCGAAGATGGCCCATGTCGAATGGATGGTAGGGAAATCCGCGTTCGCTCCAGGCGGCCATCTGGGCCACCAGCTCCCCGTCCCACGGCACCAATACCAGCCCGCGTCCTTTGATGGGAGGTGGGTACATCTCGCCTGGGGTAATTCGAAACTGAACCATCGCCGATCTGCTGGAGCTTACAGCGAAGCCTGCCTCGTTCCCACCTATAGTGACTGGACGGGGAGTGACACCACTAGCACCTAGCCGTGTAGCGCCGTACCCACTTCCGAAAGGCCAAGCGACTCGAGCTTCGCACGGGATGGAACGCACGTTTCTATGTCCCAGTCGCAAGCTTCCAGGAAATCCACCTCAAGTGTCTCAGTATCGAGCTTGATGCCATCAAGCGGTCCGGCATGCGTCGCCTCTGTGCTTTCGCCGGTGACGCGCGCCGGGACGGGCCGCTGACGGGGGTTACCGCCTTCTCTAACTTCGTAGGCCATGCGAAGGTTTGCGATCCTTTCGCCGACCTCCATCATCTCTTCGATGCCCATATCCCAGTCTGTGACGGCGTTGATCCACTCCGGCATGTTAGCGGTGTTGGCAGCCATCATCACGAACTGGCACATGCCGCCGGAATTGACGACGTGCATGTATTCGCTTGCAGCCTTGTGATGAGGTCCACGGCCGCTGTAGTCCTTGCTGTCCTGCGGTGCAGGGGGAACTTTTCCGAGGCGGCGGTTGCCCTCGTACTGGGTGTGGCGGGCGGGGGTCGGATCCAGCTTGTACGTGGTGTGTAACTCCGGCTGGAGCTTGGGGTCGTGCATCGGAAGCTCTTGGCCCCCGATGTGCATGGCATACGCTTCCGCACCGCGTCCAAGCCGCTCTCCGGCCGCCATCACCCCATCTGCGAATGTTTCACCAAGGCCTCGCCGCTCCCCCATCATCTTGAGGAACTCAACGATCGAGTCGGCACGGCTCCAGCGAAGCTCAACACCTCCCGTGTCCTCCTTGGTGATGACCCCGTTCTCATAGCACTCGATGGCCATGGATATGGCGGCGCCCGCGCTGATCACGTCGAACCCGTACTGGTTGCAGAGGTGATTGGCGTAGATTAGCGCGTCCGGGTCTGTCATCAAGTTCATCGTCCCGAAAGCCCCCATCGCCTCGTATTCAGGCCGATGAGTGTCTTTCGGGTAGGGGAAGGCGGAGTTCTCAGATTCGACGGATTCTGCACCACAGGCCATCGGGCAACGCCAGCATCCGTAAGACTTGCGCATGAGCGGATTGATCGCTGGTCCACCATCGATTTCCTTCGCGTTTGGGAAGTCAATCACGCCGACCCCTCCCCAGTTCTTCACAGGTGAATCCCCGTTGAGGGCACTGCCGGCGGTGATCCCGGTGGTGCCAAACTCGTGGAAGAAGTCACGTAGCGGCTTCACGAAGTCATCGAGGTTCGTACGCAGGAGCTGAGTAACCTCTGGCGTCTGGCAAATGATTCGTCGCTCTGCGAGGGCAACAATCGCTTTGAGATTCTTCGAGCCCATGACGGCGCCCACGCCGGAGCGGGCCGCAAGTCTACCGTGGTCGTTGCAAACTCCGCTGATTGGAGAAAGGGACTCACCGGCGGGCCCAATGTTCGCGACGCTTGCGCGCTTTCCGTGAAGCTCCTTGAGAGCCATCTCGTTGTCGATAGCAAGCGAGCCCCACTGATCCGAGGCGTCCCGGAGTTCAACGTTCTCGTCGTCGACAACCAGATAGACCGGCTTCTCGGATTTTCCGAAGAACATGATCCCGTCCCAGCCGGCCAGCTTCAGCACACCGCCAAAGTCTCCCCCGCAGTTTGCGTCTCCCCAACCTCCGGTCAAGGGGCTCTTGCAGACCACCTGCCATCGCTGCCCGAACAGGGGGGTGCCAGTCAGGACTCCGGCGAATATTCCCAGCATATTTTCCGGCCCCAGTGGGTCAGCACCGACTGGAACCCGATCCCAGAGCATTCGGGCGCCGAACCCGTAGCCTCCGAGATACTCACGATAAAGGGATTCGTCCGGCGTCTCTGTGGCGATCTCGCCGCTGGAGAGATTGACGTTCAGGAGCTTTCCGTTGAAGCCCCGCTCTTGAGCCTGATCTGTATCAGTCATTTTTCTCCCCTCGCGTCTATTTCTGAGTGCGGTGGAGCGATCCTACGGCGTCGTGTTGTCGCGTACCACCTGCAACAAATAATCCACCGTCGGCTGAACGCGAACTCGCCTCAGCTGTAGAAGATTTCTCCGATGCGACCGACGTATTCGCCCATCGCCTCAGGCGTTAGGCCATATCCGGGAGGGTTGAGACAGGCCGAATTAGCGTGTTCCCAAATCTTCGAAACGCGCTGGCGAACTTCGTCTGGCGTGCCACACACCACAAAGGTTTGAGCCATCTCGTCGGTGACCATGTGCTTCACGCTCATGAAGTCCCCACGCTTCACACCCTCCTGTAGAGCTCGGGCCTCGTTTCGGAAGCCGTGTGCCGCAAAGTACTCCTCGTATTGGGCTATGCCACCGTAGAACGCTACCGTCGCCTTCGCGTCTTCAATCGCTTGCCGCCGGTCGTTATTTGGCGCGACCCAAAGCCATACATTGAAGTTGACTTCGGACCGATCTCGGCCTCCTCGTCGAAGCCCCTCGGCCAGGTCGTCTATCACACGTGAGGTGGCCCACTCGATCGACCAGATTGGGTGCCCGACGACCCCGTCCGCCACCTCCGCCGCGAGCCTAACGAGCGGCGTGCGGAGGCAAGCAATCCAAATCGGGATGTCGACCCGGACGGGTGGTGGGATGGGCTGGAACTCGCTGAAGTCGAGCGTATGGTACTTGCCCTGGTACTCCTTGAGTTCTCCGGTATGTGCGCTCCGCCAGATGGTTCGAACAATATCAACGATCTCGCGGAGGTGTTCGACGGGGCGTCCGTACTCCATTCCGAAGAAGCCCTCGCTCCAAGAGCGCACACTGGTTCCCAACCCGAGGGTGAACCTGCCCCCGCTCAGGGTGTCGAGATCCATGGCCGCTGTGGCGGTTTCGAAGGGGCTTCGCGCAAAAGCGATCGCGATGCCACTCGCCAACCGGATCCGCTCCGTCGCCGCGGCAGCCGCAGCGAGAGGGATAAACGGCGGCCCATACACCTGGGGGGCGAATACGCCCTCGAGCCCGGCGGCCTCGAGCTGCTGGGCAATTCCCGTGAGCATAGGGGCTGGCATGGTGGTGACGGCCCCCCAGTAGCGCGGAGTGTTGGTCATAAGCAGCGGCTCCTCTCAGATGAGGCGTTTCATTTCGAACAGCAAATCGCCCCCCTGCGGGCATCGAGGATACGCCGCTGTGGATGATCTTAGGATGGGGCGAACAATAAAGGAGTCAGCCCCGGGAAGAGACCCACTCCTCTTAAATGGTGAACAACGGCTATCTCTTTGTGAACTGAGGCGCGCGGCGGGCTCCCTTGAGTCCTGCCTTCTTCCGCTCCTTCATCCGAGCGTCGCGGGTTAGAAGGTTCTCGCCCCGCTTGAGGGCTGGCTTCAGCGCGGGATCGGAGGCTACGAGCGCACGGGCTATGCCCATCTTGATGGCACCGGCCCAGCCGCTGATTCCCCCTCCGCTGCACTTGATCGTGGCACTGAAGCGACCTTCCCGGCCGAGTCGCTGGAGCGGAGCGGTAATCTCCTGGCGATGGGACTCGCGCGTGAAGACCTCTTCCAGAGGCTTCCCATTGACGACTATCGCCCCGTTTCCGGGGTGGAGGCGCACGCGGGCGACCGCGGTCTTCCGCCGTCCCGTCCCGTAGAAATACTGTTGATCCGCCATCAGCTAGTCTCCTCTGACTTCTTTCGCCGGGTCCGTCGTCTTGGTGCGACGCTCTCCTCAGGCTCAGCAGCAGGCTCTTCAGATGTCTCCGCCTTTGCTGCCGAGGTAGCCTTCGTGGTCCGCCGCTTCTTCGGCTTTGGCTTTGGCTTTGGCTTTTCGGCGTCTTCCCCAGCGTCTGGTGCGGTCACCTCGGCAGTCACGGCTTCATCGGCTACGGCGTCCGTAGCCTTCCGAGTGCGCCGGCGGCGGGGTTTCGGGGCTTCTTCCTCAGTGACCTCGGCAATCCCAGCGTCCTCTGTTGTAACCTCGGACGACAGAGCGGCTTTACGGGTCCGCCGACGCGGTTTGGGTGCTTCCTTCACCGCAGGCACCTCAGCCTCCGCCTCAACGTCGGCCTCGGGGACCGCCGTATCCTCCGCCGTTGTCTCGGAGCTGGCGGCAGTCTTGCGCATCCGTCGACGTGGCTTGGGTGCTTCTTCCACCGCGGGTACCTCCTCGGCGGGGGCTACCACGACCGGCGCTTCGACCTCCGGTTCGGGAAGCGGGGCGAGCCGGGGAGGAGTCCAGACGATCGCGGTTTCCCGGTCGGCTTGCGCTCGCTCAGAAGAGACCACCTGGGACTTGTGGGGATGATCTGGGCCCGCATACACCTTGAGGTGGTTGATGATGGCTTTCCCGAGCGAACCCTTGGGAAGCATCCCCCAGACTGCCTGCCGAATCACCTGCTCAGGAAATCGCTCCAGCTGGTCTTCAAATGTCCGAGACCTGAGGCCACCGGGGTAGCCTGAATGTCTATAATACAGCTTCGTCTGAGGCTTGGTGCCCGAGACTTTAACCTTGGCGGCGTTGACAACGATCACGAAATCGCCGCCATCGAGGTGGGGTTCGAATGTCGGCTTGTGCTTGCCCCGGAGGAGTATCGCCACTTCAGTGGCGAGCCGCCCAAGCGGGCGATCGGCGGCATCGATAACATGCCAATCCTTCGTGACCTGTGCTGCCTTAACCCGAACGGTGGTCTTCATTTCCGATTATTCCTCGTCGTACCGCACCTGCTCGAGGCAGAGACCCTGCGGAGGGGCCACCGGGCCCAGCTCCCCCAGCGTGCCAGCATCTAGTGTGCGAGCGAACTCCTCAATGCTAAGCGAATTCCGGCCTACCCGGACCAACGCTCCCACGAGACGGCGAACCATCTGCGGGAGGAAGGCGTTCGCTTCGATGTCAAAGCGAAGATCGCAGCTATCGCTGGACCAATCCGCTCTGTAGACGCTGCGGACAAATGTCCGCCCTCCTTCCAGGGACCCGGAGCACGCCGAGAAGTCGCGTGTGCCGACGATCGCCCCTGAGGCAGCCCGCATCGGTTCGACGTCCAACGGGCTCCCAACCTGCCACGAAAACCGCTGTCGAAGCGGATCACGTGGCGCCGCTTGAAGAACCAGGTACCGGTACCATCTCCTCCGGGCATTCCGACGTGGATCGAATCCCGTCGGAACTTCGCGAAGCTCCCGTACCGCCACATCCACCGACAGAATCGCGTTAAGCGCTCTTTCGATGGACTCCGCGCGCATCCGCGTCTCCGCGGCGAACGCAGCTACCTGCCCCCTAGCATGGACACCCGCGTCCGTGCGGCCTGCCAGCGCGACCCTCGTGGAAACCCCGAAGAGTTCCCTGGCCGCCTTCTCAAGCTCCCCCTGGACGGTTCGAACCTTCGGCTGCAGCTGCGAACCCGAAAAGTCTGTCCCGTCGTAGCTAACGGTGGCGCTGAAATTTCGCGCGCTCACCGCTTACTCCTTAGTCTCCTCCTCACCGTCGCTCGATTCTTCGCTGGAATCGTCGGCGGCGGCACCATCTTCGCTGGGCTCGAACCCAGCATCCTCGTCGTGGCCTGCTGCACCCGTGTCGTCTGATTTAGACAACTCCTCATCGGTCTCCGCCTCAGCGGCGGTCTCGTCAACCGACTCGAAGTCGCTGTCTTCAGTGACTTCTGCCAGGTCCTTAGAGACGGCCTGCGGGGCAGTGTCCGCCCCTGATTCCGGCGCCATCTCGAGGAAGTCCATAAGCTCGATCACGGCCATCTTCGCCCCGTCGCCTTTGCGCTGCTCCACGGCGGTGAGTCGAGTATAACCACCTAGGCGTGAGGCCATCCGCGGGGCGATCTCATCGAAAGTTTTCTTCACTACCCAGGGGTCGAAGACGAACTTCAATGCCTGCCGCCGGGCATGAATATCTCCACGCTTGGCCAGCGTGATGATCTTCTCGGCCATTGGCCGGATCTCTTTAGCCTTGGCCTCAGTGGTCGTGATCCGCTCGTAGCGAAGAAGATCGGTCACCAAGTTGCGATAAAGCGAGCGCCGGTGGGACGTATCCCGGCCGAGATGTCGACCGGAGAGTCGATGTCGCATCGCTACCCGTCCTCGTCATCGGCGCCGAGAAGGTCGTCGTTGCCGACTTCACGTAGCGCTTCGCGCAGTGCTTTGCCGAGAGCACCGAGGCTCTCCTCTTCGTCGCCCTCATCGAGAATAACGTCGCTGGCCTGCGTCGCAGTCGGCCGACGAGCGGTCCGAGCGGGGGCTGCACTTCCCTCTTCCTGGGCAGACATTGGAACCAGTCCGGGCTGGCTTCCATCGATAAACTCGGACTCAATGAGCCGCTCGCGGAGCTCGTCATATGACTTTCTTCCGAAATTCCTGAGACCGAGGAGCTCTCCCTCGCTCCGCTCCAGAATCTGGCCCACAGTCATGAGGCCAGAGCGCTTGAGGCAGTTGTAGGCGCGAACCGAAAGCTCCAGCTCCTCGATCGGGGTGTTGTACCGCTCGGGGTTCAGTATCCGGCTGACAACCGAACCAGTTGCGTCGGATTCGACCGGCAGAGCCACTGCACTTGCTCCCACACGGCTAAACAGCGAGAACTGCTCCATGAGGATATCTGCTGCCTGTCCGGCTGCATCCACCGGTTCAATCGTGCCGTCCGTCCAGATTTCCAGGATCAGGCGGTCGTAATTGGTCAACTGGCCAACACGGGTCTTCTCAACCCTGTAGTTGACTTTCCGAGTGGGAGTGAACACTGCATCGACCGGAATCACGCCGATCTGCATATCTTCGACGCTACCTGCCGGGACGTAACCCTTGCCAACTTGCACGTACATGGTCACGTTGAGTTTCGACTTAGAGCCCTCGAGGGTGCACAGATAAAGGTCGGGGTTCACGAGTTCGAAATCGGCCGGGATTTGAATGTCCGAGGCCGTAACTCGAGCGGACCCATCGATATCGAGGGTCAGTGTGCCGAGCCTGTTAGTGATCGGGCGAAGGCGGACTTCCTTCAAGTTGAGGAGTAAGTCCGTCGTGTCTTCACGCATGCCCTCGATAGTCGAGAACTCGTGCTGCACCTGGTCTATCCTTACCGACGTTATCGCTGCACCTTCGAGAGAGCCGAGAAGAACACGCCGCAGCGCGTTCCCCATGGTGATGCCGTATCCGGCTTCGAGCGGTTCAGCGATTAGGCGCGCGTAGTCATCGCCCTCATCCTCAACTGAGAGTTCGGGGACAACCACTTCTTCTGGCTGACCGATTAGCTCGGTGGATTCAACAGTCTGCATTTTCTCTCCGGAGTTTGGATGCTGTTACTTAACGCGAGTAGTACTCGATGATTACGTTCTCGTTGAACATATGCGTCTCGCCCTGGGCGACGGCAGGAGGCCCTTCGATTCGACCTGTCATGTTGGACCCGTCGAGGGCCAGCCACCCGGGAGGATTCTTCGAACTGATCCCCCCTTGGACGACCTTGAAGATTTCGCTATGAGAGCCACGAGGAGTCCACGAAACGGCGTCACCTTGTTTGAGCTGGGCGGATGGCGTGTCCAGCTTTCGGCCGTTCACGGCAATCAGGCCGTGGCGCACGAACTGGCGAGCCTGGTTTCGCGAATCCGCGAAGCCGAGCCGGTAGACGACGTTATCGATCCGCGTTTCGAGAAGACGGACAAGATTTTCGCCCGAGACACCGGGGCGTCGAACCGCCTCTTTGTAGTACCGCCGGAACTGCTTCTCGAGCACACCGTAGGTTGCACGTGCTCGCTGTTTCTCCCGCAGTTGGAGGCCGCGGTCACTGATCTTCCGTCGGCGTGACGGCCGCGGACCGGGCGGATTAGGTCGACGATCGAAGCTGCACCTAGGCGTGAAGCAACGCTCGCCTTTGAGAAACAACTTGTCTCCATGCCGGCGGCAAAGTCGGCAGACGGGACCGGTGTATCGTGCCATCGAGTCCTTTCCTGCCTAAACCCGCCGACGCTTTGGCGCGCGGCAGCCGTTATGTGGAATGGGTGTGGCATCCCGGATTGCGGTCACGGTCAGCCCAGTCGCCTGGAGCGCGCGGACAGCCGCTTCTCTGCCAGCGCCAGCGCCGCGCACGTAGACCTCAACGACCTGCATACCGTGTTCCATCGCGCGACGGGCTGCATTCTCGCCCGCAAGCTGGGCTGCGAACGGGGTACTCTTCCGCGACCCTTTGAACCCCGAATTACCAGAGCTCGCCCACGCGACAACGTTACCGTTGGGATCGGTAAGGGTCACCAAGGTGTTGTTGAACGAACTCTTGATGTATGCCCTTCCGCGGGGAATCGATTTGCGCTCGCGTCGCCGCCCACGTCGCCGAGTTGGTTCGGTCATCCAGTACTACTCTTACTTTCCAGCTCGTCGCCTGCCGGCGACGGTCTTACGGCCACCACGCTTCTGCCGTCCGTTTGTCCTCGTGCGCTGCCCGTGTACCGGAAGATTGCGGCGATGCCGCTGGCCCCGGTAGCAGTTGATCTCGACCAGGCGGGCAACATTCTGCCTCACTTCTCGCCGGAGATCTCCTTCAACGACGAAGTTCTTGTCGATGAAATCGCGAATCCGGATTACCTCAGCGTCGGTCAGGTCACGCGGTCGCGTGTCAAAGCTGATACCGGTTCCGTCGAGAATGTCGCCCGCTCGCTTCGGGCCGACGCCGTAGATATCGGTAAGCGCTATGACAATGCGCTTATCGTTGGGGATGTCGACTCCGGAAATTCTCACCATCGCCCTAGCCCTGCCGTTGCTTGTGCTTTGGATTTTCGCAGATGACCCTCACGCGGCCGCGACGCCGAATAACTTTGCATTTGTCGCATCGTGGTTTGACCGAAGCCGAAACCTTCATACCTCTCCCCCTGGCCCCTAGCGGAACCGATAGGTGATCCTCCCGCGTGTCAGATCGTAAGGCGAAAGCTCCACAAGAACCCGGTCGCCCGGGACAATCTTGATGAAGTGCATGCGAATCTTGCCGCTCACGTGGGCCAGTACCTCATGTCCGTTTGCAAGTTCAACTTTGAACATCGCATTTGGAAGTGGCTCTGTCACCACACCTTCGACTTCGATCGCGTCCTTCTTCGCCATGTAACCTCGCTAGTCCCAAGGCAGCGTCAGCACCTCAGGCTCTCGCCCGTCTCGAAGTGCCACCGTATGCTCGAAATGACAGCACAAGCTACCGTCCCTCGTCTTTACGGTCCACCCGTCTGCCGTCTCGTATGTCTCGTGTCCCCCCACCGTAAGCATCGGCTCGAGGGCCAGTACTAGGCCATGTTTTAGGGGCACCCCTCGAAATCGCATGCGGTGATTCACCACATGGGGCTCTTCGTGCATCTCTCGGCCGATTCCATGGCCACCGTACCCGCGAACGATGGCAAACCCGCTGGGGACGATCGCATCCTCGATGGCTCCACAAACATCGTTGAGGTGCTTGCCGGTCCGGCAGGCCTTGATACCGGCCCAGAGAGCATCCTCTGTGGCCTTCATCAATCGCTTGGCCGTATCGTTTACTTCGCCGACAGCGACCGTTATGGCCGAGTCACCAACGTAGCCGTCGAGCGTCGCCCCGAGATCGAATGTCACGATGTCCCCCTCGACGAGTTCGCGGTCGGTGGGAACGCCGTGCACAAGCTCGTCGTTAATGCTGATGCACACGTTCGACGGGTAGGGCGGGTACTTGGGCGCGGGCGAATAGCCGCGGAATGTCTCCTTGGCACCGCGCTCGCGAAACTCGTCGGCCACGAGCTTCTCGACGTCAAGAAGATTGAGTCCCGGCCTAACCATGGCGCGGACCTTCTCCAGCGTCTGGCCAACAAGTTGGCCCACGACTCGCATCTTTCTGAGCTCCTCTTCGGACTTGAGCTTGATCGCCACAACTAGTCGAGAGCCTCTAGAAGCAGCCGTGTGACTTCGTCCAACGACTGCTCGCCGTCAATCTCACGAAGAACAGTGGCCGACCTGTAGTGGTTGATCAGCTCGGCCGACGGCTTCTGTCGATCCAACCGAGTCCGCACGACCTCAGGCCTATCATCCTCGCGCTGGTAGAGCTCGCCACCACATTCGCCGCAGACGCCGGCTTTCTTCGGCGGATCATTTCGTTCGTGATAAAGATGGCCGCAGGAGCGGCAGATCCAACGCCCTCCAAGGCGGGCGATCAGCTCTTCGTCACGAACGCTGATTAGCAGGGCGCGGTCGATTGAATCTCCTCGGGAACGGAGGGCTTCGTCGAGGGCCGCAGCCTGGACCACATTCCGGGGAAAGCCATCGAACATGACGCCCTTGACTGCATCCAGCCGGCCGATTCGCTCGAGAAGCATCTGGACCGTGACTTCATCGGGGACCAGCTCGCCTTTGTCCATGTGCATCTTCGCCAACCGGCCAAGTTCGGTGTTGTTGCGTACGTTCTCCCGGAACATGTCGCCGGTCGAGATATGAAGCAGCTCTGTCGAAGCCGCGACGCGCTGGGCCTGCGTGCCTTTTCCAGCGCCGGGTGGTCCCAAGAGGACAATGAACACTAGCGGATGAACCCCTCATAATTGCGCATCATGAGCTGGGCCTCAAGTTGCTTCATCGTGTCCAGCACCACCGCCACAACGATGAGCAGGCCGGTGGCCGAGATTGTCAGAGCCCGCACGTCCGTCAGAAGGCCGACGAAGTAGGGTGTGACCGCGACAAATCCGAGGAAGAGGGCGCCACCCCACGTGATCCGCGTCACCACGCGCATCAGATATTCCTCAGTCGGCCGGCCGGGGCGGATGCCGGGGATGAACGCCCCCTGTCGCTGGAGCGTCTTGGGAATGTCCTGCTGCTGGTACTGGACCATCGTGTAGAAAAACGTGA
>PVBE012166426.1_pt1 | contig 101550 bp, 94 predicted proteins | sample 1631181 | NCBI WGS metagenome assembly PVBE01 (sample SAMN08397723, study PRJNA350692) | Marine metagenome, whole genome shotgun sequencing project. | isolation source: water | place: Pacific Ocean | collected 2012-04
AGCAATCAAGAAGGGCGTACCTGCATATCTAATCAACGGTCCTGAAGAATTGGATCGGAGCTGGCTGGAGAGTGTCGAAAAAATCGGCATTACCTCCGGTGCTTCAACTCCGGAAACACAGGTGAATGCCGTCATCGAGGCGGTTGCTCCACAAAATATATTCCGAGTAGGGCCTGGCGAAATAAAAACCACATTTGCCATCCCTCGGGACCTTCGAACACTCGTTGGTAGCGGACAACGCAGCAGTAGCAAGAAAGAGTTAATCCTCGATGAAGATAACTAGCGTCGAATGCCTAGTACTTGATGAAGAGTACCCATACGTAGTCCTCCACACCGATGAAGGAATCACGGGTTTCGGCGAGTGTTTTCGTCGCGCACCCTACGTATCCAAAGTTGCGGTCGAAACGGTGTTCGCACCACTCGTCGTCGGCAGATCGCCATTCGACTCTGAGGAAATCCGGGACAATATGTTCAAGGCCGGCGCTGTCGCCGGCCCTCTTGGGGCTCTGCTCACCGCCGTCGCAGGTGTCGATCTCGCACTCTGGGATCTCAAAGGCAAAGCACTCAACACACCGATCTACAACCTGATTGGAGGAAAACGTCGCGACAGGATCAAGGTTTACGCCAGTTCACTCGTCCGCGACATGGCACCAAAAGACGAAGCAAAACGTGTCGCCCATTTTCGCGACCAGGGCTTCTCGGCGTACAAGATGCACTCGGCTGTTCCCGGAAAAATCGATGATCCTGGCGACCTGACGATTGAAACTGTGAAGACGATCCGTGAGGAAGTCGGCTACGAAATGGACGTGCTTGTCGATGTGAACAGTGCTTATTCCGTCCATCACGCCATCGAAATCGGACGTCAGTTGCAGGATCTCGATGTGTTCCACTTCGAAGAACCGGTTCACATACGCAACTACGAAGGCATGGCGGAGGTCGCCGATGCGTTGGATATTCCTGTCGCTTCCGGCGAAAACTCGTTCACCAGATGGGAGCACCTCACACTGATTCGTGAAGGTCGACCCGACATCGTTCAACCCGATGTTGTGAAAGTCGGTGGGATCACCGAGTTTCTGCGCATCGAGGCAATTCTAACCGCTCACGGCGCAACGATGACAACTCACAACACGCAGCCCTACGGCTCAACCGCGGCTCACGCGCATTTGCTCGCTCCCAGCAACAACTTCCCATACGCCCAGGAATACAACATCGAAGAGGTCGGTATCCGAGACAATGACTCGATTCTCGACACGCCATACGAAGTCGAAGATGGCTTCATCCGTATCCCCAACGGTCCTGGACTCGGACTCGACTACAACCTCGAAAAGATGCGAGCACGCAGCACCGACCGCCCCTCAGAACTCACCAACGTCTGGGACGGTATGCAGTAGGTGGAGTTTCTTGTCGCACGTTCATGATCGCAACTCACTCCCGCTCAACCGCAGTAAACCCCGTAAGCAACTTTGGCCACCGAATCACCGAGACCCCAAGAGCAATCAATCCGCCTGCGGCATACCCCGTAACGGTCCTTGGAACTCCGTATTGTTCGATCAGCCAACCTCCAATCACGAGCCCCATTGGTAGACCGTAGACAGCGAGCATTCGAACGCCCATCACCCGTCCTCGCATCTCGAATTTAGTGAACATCATCAACACCACCGACATCGAAATCATGCAAAAGCTGATCGATGCGCCGATCAACGCCAACAAAGGCAAGCCAACTGTGTTGGAATCTGTTTGCGCGAACGCAATCAACAAGAAATACCAACCCACCATCGTCAGCATCATGAACCGCTCCGGGCGGCGGGAATTCACGACTGCAGCCATAATCAACGATCCCACCAACGCACCGATAGCGAACACCGCCACCATCTGCGCCAGACCGTTTTCGTCGTGCCCATACACATCACGTGCAACAACCGGTAACAGCCCATTTGTCAGCGGAAACGCGGTGAAATTCACCAGAAACGCAAGAAACATGATCGGTTGTATAACCGGCGACTCGATCATGTATTTCACGCCCTGTTTCATTTCAGTAATCGGATTCGCGTGTTTGGCCTGGGTGCGCGACCGAATCGAACTAATGCCTAATCCGAAAAATACACTGAATAGATAGAATGAAGTTACTCCGATATACGCCCACCCGAGCCCTAGCCTAGAAAGCAACGTCGCACCAAGCAACGCACCAATGATTCGTGCAGTGTCTTGGGTTGTCCGAGCCAGCCCTGACGCGTTCATCAGCAAGTGGCGGGGCACGGTATCGGCGATAAGCGATTGGCGCAAAACATTGTCGGCAGGTCGAAGAATTCCGCTGAAACCCGCAATCACGAAAACGTGCCAGGGCTGGATAATGTCAAACGCAGCCAGAATCAAGAGAAATCCGGCCGACGCCACGGCTCCACCACGCAGAACTACCAGCATCACCTTACGGCTCACCCGATCGGCAACAACGCCGACTACCGGTGCAATAAGAGTTCCAGAAAACCTCAACGCACCAAGAAGCCCAACGAGTAACGGCGAATCGGTGGCAACAAGGATGTACCAACCCAGAATCAGAGTTTCCATCTCCGATCCCCACGTCGCCATCGCATCGGCCGACCACTGGAATCGGAAGCTACGAATCCCGAACGCGGCCAACGGACTGGCTTTAGACGCTGGTTCTTGAACAGGACCAGCAGCTCGACGCGGTAGTGACGTCGGCGTAATCGACGTTTTCTCAACACGCGTGCTGGCTGATTCTTCGCTCGAACCGCCCGATCCATCAGCTACCATCGATTCGTGAAAATTCCCTTGCTCAACAAAAGTGACGCGCTCACAGTCCTTGCGACGGCGGCAAGTATCGCACTTCTGGTCGGCTGTTCGAGTAACGACGAGTCACAGGCAACCTCAAATGATCTGGTAACAACGCCAGCCGTTGTGTTTTTGAACTCGGAAGATTGCAATGATCTAGTACACGGCCCACTCGATACTACGGAAGTCACTATCCAGTTCGGTGAGCTTAGTATCCCGATCACGGCAGAAGTTGCTGACGAACAGAGCGAACGAGCGCAGGGGCTCATGTGCCGTGAGTCCATCCCTTCAGGTACTGGAATGTGGTTCTACTACCCGGAACCTCGCACAAACGGATTCTGGATGTTCAATACATACGTGCCACTAGAAATTCTTTACATCGATCACTCCGGTCGAGTCGTCGATAAAATCGCAACGACTCCCTGCCTGCGTGACGGTCTGCACGACGATGACTGGCAGGTCAAGTGCGCCACCGAGGCGAAGAACTACGTGCCAGTGGGCGAATGGTTACGGGTACTTGAGCTACCTGCCGGTTGGCTCGAATCGGTTGGCATAGCCGATTCAGATGTCGACGAACTCACAGTAAGAACAATCAGCGTGGCACACTGAGCAATCGCTCGACAATTATCAAATGAGAATAACGAAACAAGGAAACCTAGGGCGCTTGGCAAACAGTAATCAAAAAGCAGTTCTGGCAGTAGTCGATGGCTTTGGCTTCAGTCGAATTCGATCCAAACAAGTGATCGATACGGCATGGGCTGAACTATCCGCGACAGACCGCGGACTGTTCGAATCAACTGCCGACCGCATTGGACGTGATCCGGTCTGGGCGAAAAACCTTCTCTTCCCCGTACAAGTCGAATCGCTGGAATCGGATACACCGACTCGGGAAGCACTGACGTGGATCGACGATTTGCAAACCTGTCGAGGGCTGCTAAGCGACGAGCTAATCGAACAAGTTGACAGTCTCGTCGAATCAGTCGCGGATAAGCATCACTACGTACCCTGGGCGTCGGGTGCTAGCCATCTCTGGGCGCTTCGCAACGCCAATCTTTCTATTCCAACCAGCGCAGCGGGAATCTGGGCTGGATTTGAAGACCTCGATCCGGCCGTTCAAGGTAACTCCGAAACCGGTCATCAGCAGATCGGTAACACCGAGCTAGCCCCTCAACTACCCCTCGAAATCACTAACTCCATTAACTCCGGTGAATTCTTCGAAAACCCTGCTCTGAACTCGACCATCACGGCAGCTAAGTCAGTACGGGCGACTATCAACTTCTGCTTCCTGTTATCGGGAGTCAGTGGAGCAGATGGAAGAGTCCATAGCGCGTGGAACCATCTTGAAGCGTTCCTCGAATTAGTATTCGAACGTCGCCAAATATCGCCCGCCAAAGTCCAAATGCAGGCAATTCTCGATGGCCGTGACTCGGCGACTAACAGCTCTATCGTTGCTCAGAACGGCTCTGGCGACTTCATCGGTCAACTCCAGCAACTACTCAGCAAATACGATGCCGAACAATCTCTAGCGTGGGTCGTTGGCCGTTCGACTGCAATGGATCGTGACTATCGGGAAGAATCAGCGAGGACCGACTTCGATCTGCTCACGGGAAACACTGGCGAATCAGCTGCAGGATTCGACGAGGTGAGATCGATAATTGCTGCAACACACGATTCAGGCAAAACCGATCAGGATGTCCCCCCAATAGCAATAATCCGCCCCGGTGGCACAGCCCCGTCAATCTCGGAAGGCGATGCTTTCATCGACCTCAATTTCCGATCAGACCGACAGCGCTCGAAGATCGCATCACTCGCGGGTGCGCGCAATTTCCTCGAATCCGAAGGCGAATCTCGAGGGCGCATATGGGATGGTTCGTGGATCGACCACAACCTCGATCTGGATATATGCGCAATAGCCGAGTACCACCCTGTCTTCGAAAGCGAATACGGTGTGCGCGTGGCGTTTCACACTGAACCACACGCTGCTAACTTCCTCGCCCAGTGGTCCGAAATCATGGATTCTCCAGAATCAGGTAGTGCAGCTGAATACACGCTGGTCGCAGAGAGCGTGAAATCGTCTCACATGGGCTACTTCTTGCGTGGCAGACGAGAATATGCTGTCGAAGGTTCTAACGAAACACGATTCATCACTCCATCCCACGGAGAAGAGGACGGCGTGAAGTCCGACACCGATTTCTACCTTCATCCCGGTATGCGCGCCAAAGAAGTCGCCGCCGACGTGCTGAGAGCGATCGAAGCCAATACCTCAAGGCTCATCTGCTGCAATATCGCTGCGCCCGATATGGTCGGGCATCTGCTTCCGAGCCGATACGAAGAAGCTAAAGAAGCCTATCGCGCCGCAGCCGATGCCCTTGCCGAACTCGCGGAGGCCGCCCAAAAGGCAAACTGGCATCTGGTCATCACGGCCGATCACGGCAATATTGAAGACGACACCTCGGCCCACTCCGTCAACGATGTGCTTACAACAATCGTCCAGCCCGGCAACGCCAAAGCGAGACCGGCTTTAGCGGTCTTCCAGGCAAGATTGTTCGATATCGCACCAACTCTGCTCGACCTGCTTGGAGCATCGCCACCCTCCAGAGACCAGCGCAATCCGCCGCTTGCCGACCATTTTGTAGGCAGACCGCTGGTTGCACCTAAGTGATGTGTCAGGGCTCTGTTCTGTAGAAACCTCGGTCAGGATTGGGTGTGGACTCGCAAGTTAGGTGCTACCCCCCACTTGACTGGGTGCTGAAGCGGATTTCAGGAGCGTTGCGCACTACACTCTATGCCCTAAGGGTGAGGGAGGAATCGTCCACGCTGAAACGATTGTATGAAGGTGAAAGGCGCTCTGACACACAAAATCAACCAGCGCTCAACACACCCAATTCAGCCAATCCCACCTTGTCGCAGAAAACCTCCTCTGGCACTCACCAAGCGATTTCACCGCCGTCGATTACAAGCTCGGTGCCTGTGACCCACGCTGCCTCGTCTGAGGCTAGATACAAAATCCCGTAGGCAATATCCAGAGGCAAGCCAAGTCGACCCAACGGAGTCATCGCTAGCCGCGCTTCGCGAATCTCTTTCTGCGAATGAATATCCAGTGTCATTGGCGTGTCGGTAAATCCCGGATGAACGGAATTTACCCGAATGTTGTCGGGAGCGTACTGAACAGCCGCTGCTTTACTGAAGGTACGAGCCGCACCCTTCGAAGCGTGATAGGCAGCACCGGCTGGCGATCCAACGATCCCAAAGATGGACGAAACGTTCACCACCGATCCTCCGCCGTTCTTTCTCATCGCGGGAATAGCCGTCTTTGTGCCAAGCATGATCGCCGTCGAGTTCACGGCGAATACCGTGTCCCAGTTCTCGACGATCGTGTCTTCAACAGTCGCCCTACCCTTCGCGCCCGACATGCCTGCGTTGTTCACTACGATATCGAGTCGGCCCCATTTGGCCATGGTTTCGTCGACAATCTCGATCCATCGACTCTCCTGAGTCACGTCAAACTGCCGATAAATTGCAACTTCACCGTTCATGTTCAGCTCTGCTTCAAGGGCATTGCCCTTGGCATCGTCGATATCGGCGATAACCACCTTCGCTCCCTCTTCAACGAAGAGACGAGAAGTCGCCTCACCAATACCAGACGCTCCACCTGTGACGATGGCCGTTTTTCCTTGAAGTCGATTTCCTGATGGCATTTTCTGTTTTCCTTATTACTTCGTTTGGTCGATTGCCCAATACGAGTCCCTCCTCCCGGGGGAAAAGGCTAGGTTGAGGGTGGAATCGCCAACATTAACGATCTCACCAGAGGTAGTTCTCTCCTTCACCCAGAGCAATGGATTCGCTTATACCTAGATCCTCGGTTCTCACGCAACGTTGTTTTTAAGTGCGCTGGGGTTGATCTCAAGACCCAATCCCGGGCGGTCTTCAAACGGCTTCCACGTTCCATCATCGCCAAACGGCGGAACCTCGGTCCACCACACACCGTTGCTTTGCTCTTCAGCACCGAGCACTTCGACAACTTTCAAGTTCGGAGTCGCCATCGCACAGTGCAGGTGGACTAGTGAAACAGCATGCGGAGCAACTGGCAGATTGAACGCATCGGCCATCGCTGCAACTTTCATCCACTCCGTTATCCCGGTTACCCGATGCACGTCGGGCTGAACAATATCCACTCCGCCGGCAACCAACAGATCCCTGAATCCATACTTCGTGTACTCGTGTTCACCCGTCGCAACAGGAATCGTAGTCGCCTGGGACACCTGAGCCAATCCGGGTATATCGTCAGCAAGCACCGGTTCCTCGAACCACGCCACGTCGAATTGCTCAAATATCTGCGACATCTTGATCGCCTGCTTAGCGTAGTAACCGTTATTGGCATCGACGTAGATTTCAACGTCATCACCAACAGCAGCACGCACAGCAGCAAGCCGTTCGATGTCTTCCCGTTCGGACTGACCAAAGTCCTTGCCGACCTTCATCTTCACTCGTGGGATACCGCGTTCGACATACCCCATCTGTTCGGAAACCAGTTCGTCTTCCGAATAATTCGTCCAGCCACCCGATCCATAAATCGGAACCTTCTGGTGAGCAGGCCCCAGCAGGCGATAGATAGGCTGATCAAGAACTTTACCTTTCAGATCCCACAGAGCAATATCGATCGCCGCAATCGCCTGAAATGCCACACCCTTTCGACCGAATCCTCGAACTCGCCAGTACATGTCCTGCCAGAGCTTCTCGATCATGAACGGGTCTTCGCCGATCAATACCCCGGTGAGGTTGTCTTCAATAATCGCCTGAATTGATCGTTGCCCTGGAGCCATGCCCAGACCAATCGTTCCTTCGTCGGTGTGAATATGAACGAACAACTGACTTCGACCCGTTGCGTTCGGGTCGACCGGTGGAATAGTCGCATCCTGAATCACGAACCCGTCGGGGTCGTGCAGCATAGTGGTTTTGATCTCGGTGATTTTCATTCGAATTCCGCCAGCGGTTAATAACTTGATCAGGCCGACAGATTACCCCTGATGCCTTCGGTTGGGTATAGACATGCATCACGGATTGGTCGGCGACTAAGTTGAATTGGAGATGCGCAACGTACCGAATGGTCGTAGGCTCTTTATCGACAAATCGCTCGACACGATGAAAGTCCGTAAATTCACGATGACCACCTCCAACAAGCAAAGCCCAAAAGCGAAAGATGGGCGTGTGTTCTACGGGTGGTGGGTAGCACTTGCCGGTGCTGTGAACATGGTCGTCAGCTCGGGTCCAACGTTCCAGGCAGCAAGCACGTTATTCCGTGCCATTGAAGACGAATTCGGCTGGTCGCGAGCACTCGTCACAGGTGTCGCATCGTTCGGTCGTTTCGGCGGAGCAATGCTGGGACCTCTCGAAGGTTGGCTCGTCGATAAGTTCGGAACCGGGAAGATGGTTCTCATAGGTTTCACTCTCGGTGGCCTTGGGATGATCTTCTATTCCCAACTGCAAGGACCAATCCAGTACTACGCCGCCTACTTCATCCTTTCGATTGGATTTTCTCTTGGTGGATTCGTGCCATCGATGTCAGCAGTTAATGCATGGATGCCGCATAGAAGGGCGACCGCAATGGCAATCGTCATTGGCGGCTCAAGTCTTGGCGGCGTGTTCGTTCCAGCAATCGTATGGGGCATCAACACATACGGCTGGCGTGAAACAACTCTTGTGATCGGTGTGCTCACTCTTGCTGCGGGGCCGCCTCTCGCTTTCATTCAGGGTAGACGTGCGCCCGAATACAGCGTCCTGATGACACAGCTTGCGAAAGCCGACAGCCCGGATACACAGCCATTGACGCAGCACGATTTCACCCCGAAAGAGGCACTACGTACACGAGCGTTTTGGTCAATGTCGATCACTCACATGCTCGCCAATCTTTCCGTTGGAGCGATCTCGTCACACATCTACTTCCAACTGACAGATAAAAACGCTGTCAACCTGAGCGATCAGAGTGCGGCGACAATCTTGCCGATCATGGCGTTTGCTTCGTTCGGATTCCAGATGCTGGGTGGTTTGGCCGGCGATCGCTCTAACAAGCGGACCGTGCTTCCAATATTGATCGTCTGTCAGGGGATTTCGTTGCTCGTTCTCGCTCAGGCCGGTAGTTACTGGGCTGCTCTGACGTTCGCTCTCCTCTGGGGATTGGGATTCGGAGGTCGAACACCAATGCTTCATGCTATGCGCGGAGAATACTTCGGAAGAAAGCACTTCGGAATCATTCTTGGGATGGGAGCGTTTCCAATGGCGATAGGAATGATGGCGACGCCATTCATCGTCGGTTGGGTATTCGATAGAACCGGCTCATACGTTGGGCAGCTTTACACTCTCGCCGCTTTTTGTGCGATTGCAGCCGTGACCATCCTACTGGCGACGAAGCCACCCGCGCCGGTGCAGCAGCACTAGTCGACTCGAGTTCTCGCATCTTCCGCGAATCAATCCGCATCAAACAAATCATAGTGCTGTCGGGGAATCGCGAGCCGTCCCTCCGCTGCCTCGGCAGCACCTAATTCCAATTCACGCGAACAATCACTCGGGCTACCCAACCTCCACGGAGCAAAACACTTGCTAAATCTCGATCGAAATCAACCGACAAGTCCGCAGGTAAACCTGCTTCCGCTGATCTCGCCCGCAGTTGGATCGAATCACTGGCATTCGCCGCGGTAGCGGTAATAGTCGTGCTCGCTGTTGCCGTCGTGGCTAATCTTGCGATCGGCCGAGTGATTCACTGGGACATCGTGACCGTTCTCGGTTTCACCGGATTCTTGTTTTTGACAATCGGTCGCAAGTACAAAACCGTTTAATGCTGCGCCCCACGACTTTTACTACCTCTTGATTGCAATATGTTATCCCCGTTAGCCTCATCTCCATAACCGACGAAGACGCGACAGCAATATTCGACAATCTCCTCGATACAAAAATATCCGGCATAGCGCTCACCATCGAGGTAGCAGGGTGACTGACGGGTTCCAGAACAGTCGCTGAAATAGCCGGCACATAGCTCGTACAATTTCCGCACTGGCGATCATCGTTGCGCTCCCCTGCGTGTTCTCGACCGCCGGATACAAGCTACACGTGGTGATTACTGTATCTGGCAGAGTACGTCTGCTGATCGAAATCCTTCTGGCGATAACCGCAATAGTGTCAACGATGATTGTTTGGAGCTGTACTGGTTGCAGTTGTGACGACCGCTATGTTCGTGACCGGGCTACCTAGAGCCAGGTGGTTGTTCTGCAACGATCGACCCAACTGTCTGCGAAACGGACATAGTAAACAGAACCGATGACCAAGCAAAACACGGTATCTGCTAGTAGACTTAGCTGGTTTGAGTTAATTGCAACTCGCCGGGCTGGCGCACAATCCCCCAGTAAGTTCTAAAGAATCCTAATGCGACCAATTGCTGACCTCGCGGCCGATTTGGGCCTCGATCCTTCTGTACTCGAACCTTACGGTCACGACAAAGCCAAGATCCCGCTCGATGCGTTCCCTGATGCTGCCGAAAAGGCTAAGTTGATCGTGGTAACGGCGATCACCCCAACTCCAGCAGGAGAAGGTAAATCAACCACTGCTGTAGGGCTAACTCAAGGTCTCGCCAAAATCGGCAAGAAGCCGGTACTCACCATCAGGCAACCCGCGATGGGTCCCGTATTCGGTCACAAAGGTGGCGGTACGGGTGGTGGCAAATCCACCGTTCAGCCGGCTGTCGACATCAATCTTCATTTCACTGGCGATTTCCACGCCATCGAATCGGCTCACAATCTACTTGCAGCAATGGTCGACAATGCCGTCTACCGAAACGCAATCGATGATTTCGATGCCTCTGGTATCACATGGCGGCGAGTAACCGATGCCGAAGACCGTGCAATGCGCACGATCATGACCGGTGGCGGCGGCAAGCTCAACGGTCCGGTTCGAGAAGCCGGATACGACATCAACGCCGCTTCCGAGATCATGGCCATCTGTGCGCTTACCAGCTCGTATGAAGACCTGCGGCAGCGCATCGATGATATCGTAGTCGGCTGGAAGAACGACGGTAAAACTCCCGTCACGGCGCGCGAAATCAAGGGTACCGGATCGCTGATGGCTCTCCTGCGAGATGCCATCAAGCCGAACCTCGCACAAACAGTCGAAGGTCAGCCAACGATTGTCCACATGGGTCCCTTCGGCAATATCGCCCACGGCTGTTCATCGATCCTCGCCGACAAACTGGCAGTCAACTGTGGTGAGTACGTCATTACAGAAGCTGGATTCGGTGCCGACCTCGGTTTCGAAAAGTTTATGGATATCAAGGTTCGCCAGGGCGGACCAAAGCCCTCTGCCGCGGTAGTCGTTGCGACCATCCGTGGACTCAAATGGCACGGTGGCGTTGCAATGAAAGACATGGCAACCGCCGATCCCGAAGCCGTACGCCGTGGTGCTGAAAATCTCAAAAACGCCTTGCGAATCGTGGGTCTCTATGGTCTTCCCGCGGTCGTGGCGGTCAACCGCTTCCCTACCGACACTCCAGAAGAAGTTGCAATTGTCAAAGAAGTGGCGATGGCAGCTGGCGCAATCGGTGTCGAAGAAGCTAAAGGCTTCGCCGAGGGTGGTGACGGCATGACAGGACTGGCAGCAGCGGTCGTAAAAGCCACCGATCAGCCGTCAGACGTCAAACTCCTCTACGACGACGATGACGACTACTTCGACAAGGTCGAAAACATGGCGAAATCTCTGTATCTCGCTGGCGATGTCAAATGGGGACCAATGACGAAAACCACGGCTCGCCGTTTCGCAGCCAACGGATGGAACTTCCCGGTCTGTATCGCGAAAACTCACCTTTCGATCTCAGCCGACGCCAAGCTGAAGGGTGCTCCCAGTGGACACACACTCCCTATCAGGGAACTGCGCATTCTTGCCGGAGCACGTCAAATCGTGACACTTACTGGCGATATCATCACGTTGCCGGGTCTTCCGTCCACGCCAAATGGGTGGGACATTGATCTGAACGATGATGGTGAAATCACCGGTATCCTGAGCACGTAATCTCGAAGCTCAACCAGACGAAAACCACAAGAGCAAGAATGACTTCTGAAGCCCGATCGACATTCACCTGCAAAGTTTGCGCCCGAGTTCTGACACCACGGTTCCTGCCGTCGTCAGCACCGAACTGCCCAAGCTGCGGTGCTGACACTGCACCGAATCAGGCTGCTACACATGCTGGACTGACGACGTTTTGCCCCAACTGCCATTCGACCGGCAGCATTTACGACTCTGATACCTGCACAAATTGTGGCGCCGACTGGGGACACTGGTCAGGTAGTGACTCGGTCGAGCAGATCCCCGCATCTTCAGCCCAAAAGGATCGTGTTTTGTACAAGTCCTCTCGCGGACCTGAAGGTGGCACCGTTCCACGCTGGAAAGTCATCTAACCTGGCCCGGTAGCGTCTTAGCAATCTCAGCGCTGATCACGCTCAAACTCGGGTATAAATGATACCCAGTATCACATCCGGCCGATTAATCTTATTCGCCATGGCACGTAAACAATCATCTGGGTGCCGCTACAAATATTTAGTCTCATCTAACCCATGCCCAATAAACTTACATACCTTACTTTCGTTCTCGTTCTCACTCTTATCATGTCAGTAGTTGTCGCGTGCGATCGCGAACTCAACGAACCCTCGGGCGGCGAAGTATCGGTCGCTACTACAACTTATCCCCTTACGTACCTAACCGAGAAAATCGGCGGCAATCGTGTAGTGGTAAATCAAGTTGTAAAGCCGGGGATCGAAGCACACGATTTCGAACCAGCACCGTCTGATATCCGAGCGATCACAAACTCCACTCTGTTTATCTACAACCACCCCGCCTTCGAGTCATGGGCGTTGAACGCTGCAACTGCGGCACGCAACGACGGGGCCGAGAGAATTGTGGTCGTTCAAACGATCAATCTCGAATCTTCCGACGAAGATCATGACGAAGATCATGACGAAGATCACGGCCATGATGACGATGCCCACGTCTGGCTGAATCCTCTCAAGGCTCTAGAACAGTCCGAACGAATCCTCTCAGCGCTAATCGAGGTTGATCCCGAAAGCTCGCGAGACTACACACGAAACGCCGCCGCTTTATCGGTTGAACTTCGAGCACTCGATGATCTAATTTCTAGAGAGCTTGCCAACTGCAATCTCGGTAGCGTGGTCGTTTCGCATCTGGCATTCGGACACATAGCGGAGCGATATGGTTTTGAGCAGATCGGACTCGCCGGGCTCTCACCAGAGTTCGAATCCGGTCCATCTCAAATTGCTCAGGTAATAGATCGAATCGACGCACTGGGTATCAAGCACATTCTACGGGAACCAATCGTCAGCGATCGACTCGCCGAGAGTGTTGCCGCGGAAACCGGTGCGACATTACTCACATTGCACCCGCTCGAAGTTCGAACATCAGCAGAAGCTTCCGAGGGACTCGACTACATCGACATCATGAAGTCGAACGCAGCAACCCTTCACACCGCGCTTGGCTGCAACTAACCAGCACCCAGTTCAAACCGCTCAAGCTGGTGCCACGTTCCGCCCCACACAACGCCATCACGTGCCATCAGGTCGATAGCCGAAACCTGCAACTCGTCTCCGAGGTCGACGTTCTCAAGCAGCGGTTCGGTAATTTCTGGCGGAGCAGGAATGACGAGTACGTAACACGAATAACCGAACTCATCGTTCTAGAAATGAGTCGAATCAACCATAACACTTCCTAACGTGGGCTCTTGTCGATTCAGTGCGCCGCACGGTAGTGGACAGCAAGCAGATCTTCGCCGAAGTCGTGAGTATAGTCCCGCAGCACCGAGTGAATGTGATTCGCACCGTTCTGGGTGTTGTCGTATTCGATCAAGAATCGCGGGTGGCGAATAGCATAGTAGTGGCCCTCACCGACCTGAGCCGACCCTGCCCAGGCGAACGTCACGCCGTCGAAGCCAGCAGACTCAATCTCATGCCAGTAGTTGGCAGAAAGATCCTCAGCAGCCCGTGTGACGTAGTGCTTGACCAGTGCCACAAGCTGATCTCTCTGCGAATCACCCAGCAAATCAAATCTAATACCAGTCGGAGCAATGTTCGGATCAGCCGAACGGACGTTGGTTGTCAGGATATCTGCCGGTGCCACCTCATAGACGACCGCCAGTTTCGTCTGATCTCCGCCCATCGACGTCAGCAACGATCGAGCCCAGTCCTGTTCCTCAACAAGGGCTCGCTCGCCCTTGCGATCACCGTGTCGTATCTCAGCCGGATTCGCTCCGAAGAACAGCGGAAGAATTGCCACTTGCTCGCCAGCAATAATGCTGGCGGAAAGACCGATATGGTGACCACCTACCCGGAATCCCCACGGCTCGTCAACGCTACCGGGCGTTCCGAATACACTGAACCAATAGCGATCTATATGCCGCTCCCACTGTGAGTCGCTGTTGGAAATCGTCTCCCACTCACCCAGAATCGTCTCAAGCTCAATGATCCGGTGCGCTGTCGCCCTACCCCGTTCGCTGTATCCGGTCTCCATCATCGAGAATGCCGCTTTGCGCTGAGTATCGTTCATCGCACGCAAACGAAGACCCTCCCGTTCGATCGGCGTGTATGCCCACACATAGCGCTCATCTCCGGCGAAATCGAAGGTAGCCGTTCGACGTTGCGAGTCATCCAACGAGTTCAGGAAATCGTTCGCAGCTGCGGTCATACGCTTTACTGCATCAGATGCTGTAGAAGTTATCGCCAAAGAGGTCACAGGTATTTCTTTTCAGGTAAAAATGGGGAATGCACACTATAGGCCCAACGGCGATCCCAAAGTAAACATCCATCGGGCAATTAGCACCGATCAGGTCTAATCAGACTTCCCGACCGTAGCAAAGCGGAGTGGGGGACCTCCTCGGATTCAAATACCAGTCACTACCAGCAACGCTTCAACCTGATTCAGCAGCAATGGAGAAACGACCGAGATCCTTCGGTTCCGCTTTGGAAATCAAAACGAAACCTTAGCGATACCAAAACAATCAACTACCCCAGATCCCAAACAGACGTTCGCAGGTACCACCGAGTATCTGATCCGAAAGACCAGGTCCAATCGCCGGCTCTATCCGATCAGCGATCTCCCACCCCTTGTCGTACCCCGCCTGTTCGACGATGAACGGGAAGTCGGTCCCCCACATTAGACGATCTGCCGAATACGCCTCGATCAACCTGTGAACCCAGTCGAACATGTCTACATATGGGAATTCCTCATGCGAAGCGCGCGGAAATTCCGAAAGCTTCACGTTGAGCCGCGGATATCTCGACATTTCAACGAGTCGTTCGAAAGTCGGAACGGTCGAACCATCCCTCGAAGGCACACAATGCCCAAAGTGATCAATAATCGCGTCAGTGTCCGGATAAACGGCTGCCAGCGTCTCGATTTCCTCGAAATTGTGCGGACTTACCAGGAATCCAACTGGGATACCCAATTCACCAGCTCGCTTGTAGAGCGCCCGGCCGACATCGCCGTTCATCAGTTCGCCCTCTCGCCAGAGCGCCGGGTTGAAACGCACACCGCGATAACCACGCCCCACTAGTTCATCCAACATGCCAACTGGATCGGGCGTCTGTGGATCGACAAGACACATGCCGACAAAACGGTCTGGCCATTTAGAGAGCGTATCGTCGACATACGCATGATCGAAACCGTGAACGATCGGCTGCACGATCAACGATCCCGCAACGTCTGACCGATCCATCAGATTCAGCAGGAACTCCGCATCACCTCGAGCACCAGGATCGCCCTGTCCGACTCGGTATGGATAAACGTCGGGATCGTGCGCCCAAACGTGCAAATGAGAATCAATCTTTTTCATGTCGTTAGCCCGAACGCCGCCCCAGCCAGAATCCCAAAATCACGCAGCAAACCGTCAACCGCAGAAGCTTACGTGATCTCGGTCGCCTCAGAAAGCCCACCGCACCTGCGCAAGATTCAAGCCCATCCGTCTGATAAATATCAGAAAACGTCTTGATTCGTCACACACCAGTGGTACATTCCCTGCCAGTCCGACACTCATCATCAATCTAAATCTCACGCACCAGACAATCTCAAGAGCGATCCCGACAATTCGCAGCCCAAAAAGAAATACCCTCCATGATCAAGCTCAGCCTTCAATCTCTTTCGTACCGTGACACGTTCAATGCCGGGAAGATCAATCTTCTCGGAATCATCGATAAAGCCGCTGAGTACCAGATGGACGGCGTCGATCTGCACTTCACCCACTTCGCCTCCACCGATGACGATTACCTCGAAGAAGTGAAGCAAGCATGTCTCAAACGCGGGCTCCACATGTGCTACATCGGTGTTTCGAACAACTTTGGCAAGACCGGCGACGAACTGCGCGAGCAGATCGATCTTATGAAGAAGTGGATCGATGTCGCCAGTAAGATGGGCATCCCAATGATCCGGGCGTTTGGTTCGTGGCTCTCGGAAGGGGAAACCGAAGAAGAAGCGTGGCCTCGACTCGTAGCATCGACCAAAGAAGTCGCAGAGTACGGTCAGTCCAAGGGCGTCGTCGTTGGGCTTCACAATCACAACCACGGCTGTATCCCGGCTACTGGCGACCAGGTCATCCGCCTGCTCGATGATGTCGACAATCCCTACTACTCACACATTCTCGACACCGGACAGTACCGCGGTTCGCCGGGCGCATCATTCGGAGAGCGAGGACAGGAAGACCCACAGTGGAATTTCTATGGTTCAATTGAAACTTCGGCGCCCAAGGCCGTTCATGTCCGTGCAAAGATCTACCGGATCGCCAGCGGCAAAGAGGCATGGCTCGATTACGAACGAATCATGCCGATCATAAAAACCGTCGGCTACAACGGCTGGATGTCGATCGTTTTCGAAGGTCAGGACGAACTCGACGAACCGGCTGCTGTACCACTCGCAAACGCCTACATGCGATCGATGCTCGCCAAGCACGAGATGTAGCCAACCGGCGATTTACCTTGAACCCGATATATCTTCAGGCACTCTCTTTCCACGATATCTACGGCAACAGCGATGACTGCATTCATGCGGCAGCCGATCTGGCAGCCGAGTTGGGTATCGCCGGTATCGATATCGAGGATCGGCTATTAGCCAGCTTCGAACCCGATTACCTTCACCAGTTGGCGCACCAGATCGAAGGCAAGGGTGTCCAAATTGGATACTGCGGTCTGATCGTCCAGTTCACCGAGCCGGTCTCATCGATTCCAGATGAGATCGATCGTGCAAAAGCCCTGATCGACGCCATGCCCGATCTCGGTGTCGACGCTATTCGAATCCCGGGCAATGGCGTAGTCGATGATCAAACGCTCGAATTCACCTTCGATGCCGTAAAGGCGAAGCTGCTAACGATTTGCGAATACGCTGCCGATGCTGGTATAAACGTCTACCTGCACAATCACAACCACGGTTCGACTCCATCGACCGGAGCACAGGTGCTCAAAATGCTGGATGAAATCGACAATCCTGCACTTTCGTACGTCGTCGATACCGGTCAATTCCAGGGTTCGCCCGGTGCGGGTGGTTTCGGCTCACCCGACAACGGTGCTCAACCTGAACTATATGAGTCGATCGAAATGGTCGTTCCACGGGCGTCGATGTCTCGTACAAAATTCTATTTTGCCAATAATGGCGATGAGCAATGGCTCGACTATCCCCGTATAGTTCGTATCTTCAAAAAGGCAAACTTCACCGGCCCACTGTCGATCGTCTATGAACCAAGGGGAAAGCTTCTCTCAAAAGACGCTCTTCCAAAAGCCGTAAAATATCTCACCGAACTAATGCAAAAAGACTTATACACATTGCGTTGACCTCGAACAATCGAACCCAACCAACTGTCCTAAAAAAATAAAACAAAAGGAAAAAATATGGGTACGTTTTACGACACCTCGATTGTCCCCAATCATCTCAAGCGCAAATTTGACGTCTACGACCGCATCAACGAACTCAACATCGATCTGGGGTCGTTCGAAACCGATGTCACCAGTCTGAAAGGTGCAGGCATCAGTGGAATTGTCTTCCACGAATCCGGGCTCGCCTACCTATCAGGACATGGATACGGACCTGGTCAGATGTATGATGATCCTGATCGCATCAAAGAGGGACAGAATGCCGCAGAGTGGATCGCCAATTCGATGATCAAGCGATTGCACTGGGGGCTAACCTGTGGCGGCGAAGGTGGCGACTTGAACGACGTTATTTACACTGTGAAGGCGTTGGGCATGGTCGTTTCGACTGATGTCGCGTTCAACGGTGGACCCGCAGTCATGAACGGATTTTCCGAGCGATGGCAATCGGTTTTCGGCGGCGGCAAGGGCGAATTTGCCGTCGATGGAGAGGACGAGAGTTACGCAGGAGTCCATGCCAGGAGCGCGATTGGCGGCTTTACCGGTCGCTTCTCTATCGAGCCCGAAATCATCGTCGCAATTCCACCCGAACTGGCGAAGGCGATCATTCAAAACCGAGGATGGATATTCCCACTCCCACCGGCGATGCTCGAAAAGGTCACTGCCAACCGTAGCTAACATCCGCGCACAAAAGAAAATACTCCGCGCTATCTCGGGGTCTTTTCTTTTCTCGGAGCGAATTCGGGGATCAGAACCCATCTGGGAAGTTGAGAAACCTAGGCTGCGGTACGCATCAGCGTTCGGCGATCTTCGACGCTGCAGGGATGCTCACCAAATTCCGACCACTGGCGTTGTACGCCCGGTTCGGTTCAGATCAGACCTCGAACAGCCGAATTAACCGTTGCTCGGATGTGTGCAGGGTTCGCAAGGGATGCCCTTGTGACGATCGACCACTTCTCCGAACCATAAACCCAGAGCGCTTTGAAAGCCCGAGGATTCAGTGCAGGTGTGTGTGTCATGATTCCGGTGGCCGCGAGTTTGCGGATATTGCGCGTGTAACGTTCAATCCCTAGAGCTCACCACCTCAGTCGAATTCGATTATCGCAAGATCAGCCTTCGACATCGCGGTCATAGCAACCATCGACTGTTGGTTCTCGACGGCACCCGCGATCATCACACTATCCGTCGGATCGAATCACCTTCGCAGTTCATGATCGAACTCAAAACCGTCATAAACAGCGATCGTACCCGGTGCATCAATTTCAGGCCGATTGTTATTGCGCCTTGCAATAGGCTGCTGCATAACTCGAGTCGGTTGCTGACGAGCAAGACTCTTCGGTGCGATAGTTCGCGCCGTTGGAGCACGTCTGATCACACTCCGGACAACTCGTCTTTTTCCATCACTCGGGAATCGAAGGATCTTCGACATTTCCCCTCCAAAGGTTCGACTTCCTCATATAACTCTGACGGTTGGTAGCCACATCCAAGTCGCTCCAGTCCGCGAACGTGGTTAGGGAAATAAAGGATCGGCGATTACAAAAATCCCATATCCAATTCCGCAATTCGTTCGAGAAATACGCGATTTCGGCCGCCTGAGATCGCTTCAACTGATTCGCGGCCCTCCGAAACCACCCGCCCGAGTAGCTGAGGATTTGGTTAATTCGAGTTCTGGAAACGAAGCAACACCGAACACTTCTGTTCAAGGGCATCGTCTTAAAAAACTCTAGAATTACCGAGCATGAGTTTCGAGTTGATTGAATTACAGTTGAAACCCTTATGAAAATTCTTGTATCCGGAGGCTCCGGGATGGTCGGCGGTGAACTCATCAACGCCCTTACCTACGCCGAGCATCAGGTAGTTCAACTTGTTCGGCGTGCTCCGAACCCGGAAGCTCGGATCTCCGAAGCACGATGGGATCCAGAACATGGTGCGTTCGACTCAGCCTTGCTTGGGCATATCGATGCCGCAATTCATCTCGGCGGAGTATCGATCGCCAGTGGCCGGTGGAATGCTGAACGCAAACTGCTCATTCGCGAAAGTCGGGTTCGGTCAACCCATCTCCTATCGCAGGCACTCGCAGGTCTGCCATCACCTCCGAAAGTGCTCATAGTCGCTTCGGCAGTTGGCTACTACGGTGATCGTGGCGAAGAATCTCTTACCGAGCAATCAACCGCCGGGGAAGGGTTTCTCGCTGATACCGCCATTCGTTGGGAAGCAGCAGCCGACCCAGCGAAAGAAGCCAGCATTCGAGTGGTAAACGCACGATTCGGACTCATCATGTCTCGTTACAGTGGGCTACTTAGCCGTATTCGTGTGCCCTTCCAAACTGCCCTCGGCGGCAAACTCGGCAACGGTCGCCAGTGGTGGCCATGGATATCACTACCCGACGTCATCAACGGACTGTCGTTCTTGATTAGTAGAGAAGACATTTCAGGACCGGTAAATTTCACAGCACCAACACCGGTCCGCAACGAAGAGTTCACAAAGTTGATGTCGAGCACGCTTTCTCGGCCCGCATGGCTCAACGTGCCAGCGCCAATCGTCAAACTGGTGTTCGGCGAAATGGGTGAGGAAATGATGCTTGCAAGTCATCGCGCATTCCCTGAAGTATTGCGATCAGCCGGTTTCGAGTGGCGATACGACAATCTCGGCGAAGTCCTTCACCAGGAACTGGTTGGTGCACGATCCGACCGCCGGGGTAACATTTCCTAGCGTTGAACTCAGTATTGGGTTGAGAGAACAGTCGAACTAGGCATCGGCCATCATTTGCCGGAGCACATAAGGCAGAAGACCACCGTTGCGGTAGTACTCGTTCTCAATAGCGGTATCGATTCGCACAAGCGTCTCGAACTCAGTAACGTCGCCATCGTCCGAAGTCGCTGTGACAGTCACAGTCGAACCTGGCTCAACCGAGTTGCCAACACCCGGAATATCGTACGTCTCGGTCCCGTTGAGTCCCAGCGACTCTGCCGTATCACCGTTCGTGAATACTAACGGCAGCACACCCATACCAATCAGGTTTGAGCGATGAATCCGCTCGAGACTCTCGGCAATCACGACTCGAACACCGAGCAACATCGGCCCTTTCGCCGCCCAGTCTCGGGAGCTGCCAGTTCCATACTCTTTACCCGCAAGCACGATCAACGGAACGCCCTCCGCTTTGTACTTCTCAGAAGCTTCGTAGATTCGCATCTGTTCACCGTTGGGCTGGTGGATAGTCCAGTCCCCTTCCATGCCCGGAGTTAGTTTGTTGCGCAGCCTGATGTTTCCGAAAGTACCTCGAACCATCACATCGTGATTACCTCGACGCGATCCGTATGAGTTGAACTCTCGGCGTGGGACATCGCTTCCGACGAGGAACTGCCCTGCCGGTGCGCTCGGTGGAATCGCACCTGCAGGAGAAATGTGGTCGGTCGTAACCGAGTCCCCAAATCCCACAAGTACACGTGCGCCCATCACCTCAGATCGAACCGCAGGTTCGTCGCCGAAATCTTCGAAATAAGGTGGCTCCTGAATGTAGCTCGATTCTCGATCCCACTTGAAATTCAATCCTTCAGGTACAGGTAAGTCCTGCCATTCAGCCGAACCTGAGAACACTTCTCCGTACTGCTCGTTGAACATGTCGGCTGTCAGGGAGTTAGCGATGGTGTCGGCAATGTCCGACTGCGAAGGCCAGATATCTTTGAGATAAATGTCCACACCCTGCTCGTCTTGCCCAAGCGGTTCACGCACGAGGTCAGTGTCGACCTTTCCAACCAACGAGTAAGCCACCACCAGCACCGGAGACGCTAGATAGTTCGCCTTCACCTGAGGATGCACTCGCCCCTCGAAGTTCCTGTTTCCACTCACTACAGCGGCTGCCGTCAGTTCATGGTCGTTCACTGCATCGGACACCGCCTGTGGAAGTGGACCCGAGTTGCCGATACACGTCGTGCAGCCGTACCCGACCGTGTTGAAACCAAGAGCGTCTAGATCTTCGTCGAGACCGGCAGCTTCGAGATATCGAGTCACCACTGTCGATCCGGGAGCCAGACTCGTTTTCACCCACGGTTTTCGTGAGAGTCCACGTTTTCGGGCGTTGCGCGCCAGCAATCCTGCACCAACCATCACTGATGGGTTCGACGTGTTGGTACAGCTGGTTATTGCGGCGATAACCACCGAACCATCGCCAACCGCACCATGCGCTCCATCGACGCCAACATCATGCTTTTCGGTCGTTGCGTCAGCAAATGAGGAATTAAAGTTTGCGCCAACTTCGTCGAGGGCGAGCCGATCCTGCGGTCGTCTCGGACCTGCAAGAGCCGGAACGGTGCTCGAAAGATCGAACGACAGTAACACAGAGTATTCGGGCTCGTTTGCAGAGTCATAGAAGAACGAATTTGCCTTGGCGTACTTCTCGACAAGCCCGACCGTTGAGGTGTCTCGACCAGTGTCACGCATGTACTTCAGTGTTTGATCGTCGATCGGGAAGAATCCACATGTTGCACCGTATTCAGGAGCCATATTGGCGATAGTCGCACGGTCGGCAAGGGGCAGGCTTTCGAGCCCTCGTCCGTAGAACTCAACGAATTTTTCAACCACACCTTCTTCTCGTAGCATCTCGACGATACCCAGAACGAGGTCGGTCGCAGTCGCCCCTTCAGGTAGTGATCCGGTAAGTCGAACACCTACAACTTCGGGCACCACCATGTAGTACGGCTGACCAAGCATCACTGCCTCGGCTTCGATTCCACCGACACCCCAGCCAAGCACGCCAAGCCCATTCACCATAGTAGTGTGCGAGTCGGTGCCGACACATGTGTCGGGGAAGGCAACCCGATCGCCATCAGCCGTCGTTTCTGAAAGAACTGCTTCCGCAAGGAACTCAAGGTTCACCTGATGAACGATTCCCGCGCCGGGCGGAATGATATTGAAATTGTCGAAGGCACCTTGCGCCCACTTGAGCAGCTGATATCGCTCGGTGTTCCGTTCGAACTCACGTTCGATATTCATCGCAAGTGCATCTGCAGTTGAAAAATAGTCGACCTGCACCGAGTGGTCGATCACCATGTCGGAACGAACGATCGGGTTGATGATCGAAGAATCGCCGCCCGCGTTTAAAACGGCGTCCCGCATCGCAGCGATATCGACAGCAACCGGTACACCGGTGAAATCCTGCAGAACGACCCGACCCGGCATGTACGGAAACTCGCTAGCCGGCTTTGTATCGGGTCGCCACGATGCCACGAGTTTCACGTGATCATCAGTCGCTGGACCGCCATCGGCTTTTCGCAGAGCATTTTCGAGCAACACCCTGATTGAATACGGGGTTTTGGAAATAGAGAGCAGTCCCGCATCTTCGAGCACCGAAAGAGCGTAGTAGCTGACTTTACCGTCTGCTGTTTCGAATGATCGTTTGGCGTCGAATGAAGTTGACTCAGGTGACATATTTCGCTTGCTACTTTTACCGATGGCTACAAATGGGCATTTTCACTGGTCAGAAAGCTTCCACTCTTAACGTGGTCGAACCGCTGCCCCGATACTTCGGGTAACCACTTTACCAGCGGTAACTCCCTTTTCTGAGACACATTCCACCTTCTCGGCTGCTAGCATCCGCGCTTCTACTTCGTAATGACTACATCTACACGTCAAACCACCGATCCTAGAGCCGTTCTGGCAAACCGAACGCCGTTCTTCTACGGCTGGGCAGTCGTACTCGCCGCCGGCTCGACAATGTTCGTCAGAAACGCTGCGGCAACCCTGACGATCGCGGTATTTGTGTTCCCGATGAGCGAAGACCTCGGATGGAGCCGCACGCTCATAGTTGGTGCTGCTGCCGCAGCCGGCGTCGTATCGATGTTCGTATCACCTATCGCCGGTTGGATTCTTCAGCGCTATGGAGCGAGAACGCTCATGACATCGTCGGTGATCCTGCTGGGTGCGGTCATCCTCTCGCTCAGATGGACGACGAATCCCATCAGCTTCTACCTGCTTTTCGGCACAGGACGCCTGATGTTCCAGGCTCCATTGCAAATCGGTGCATCGACCGCTGTCGCGCAATGGTTCGTCCGAATGCGAGGACGTTCATCCTCGATACTTGGAGTATCCCACTCGCTCGGCATGGGATTGTTCCCACTTTTTGCCCAACTATTCATGAATGCTAGCAATGGCGACTGGCGCATGGCATGGTTCTGGATGGGAATTTCGGTCTGGGTCATCGCCCTCCCACTGACGCTGCTCGTTTTCGTCAACAAACCGGAAGACGTCGGACTCACTCCAGACGGTGACGAACCCGCCACAGGCGACAACGACGATCCCGCAATGCAACCCGCTGCCGAAAAAGAAGAGCAGTGGACGCTGAAAGAAGCGATGCGGACACCGGCGATGTGGACACTTGCGGTGACTGGTGGACTCGTATTTTTCATTCATACCGGCGTCAACATTCACCAGGCTGCGTTCCTGCGCGATCATGGCGTTTCGGCATCAATCGCTGCCTCGGCCCTCACCGTAATGGCAGGAGGAACTGCCATCGGCAGTATCCTGTGGGGCAACCTGTTGGATCGATTCCCAGTGAAGGTCGTCTATTCGGCTACCGCCGGTTGGCTCGGTGGGACGGCCCTGTTGTTCCTTCTCGTCAATTCCCCGGCGATGGCGTTCACGGCAGCCGTGCTCTTTGGCATCGGACTCGGCGGGTTGCTCGTTGTACCTCCCGTCGCCGTCGCTCACTACTTCGGACGAAGCTCACTCGGTGCGATTCGAGGAGCAACCGAGCCGTTCGTAAGCGGTGGGCAGGCACTCGGCGCGATTGGCGCGGGGCTCATCTTCGATATCACCGGTTCTTACACCGGCACGTTCCCAACGTTTACAGCGGCAGCTTTGATTGCGATCGTGCTACTGGTGTTCACCAGACGGCCTCGCAAGCCGAACACCACCGACTGAAAAGCGATATTCGTGTTGCGCTGATTCGTTCAGACAGCTAATCTCGCCCCTGCAAGCGAACCTGAATGTTCATCGGCGAACTGAAGCAACAAGGCAAAGGTACACGGATTGATCAACGGCGTTCTACATCCAAAAAACGTGGTGGCTCAGCTCGTACAACAAGGTGTGTCTCACTACGTAACACTCCCTGATTCTGAAACTGCGCACATGTACGAAGCGCTAATGGCCGAACCTTCAATCACGATCGTTCCGGTCGCACGAGAAGGTGAAGCGATTCCGGTCGCGGCAGGTCTATTTGTGGCAGGCCAGAACCCTGTCATATCCATTCAGAACGCAGGTCTCTATGAGGCAGGAGACGCCCTTCGTGGACTCGCATTGGGAATTGGACTGCCCCTAGTGATGTTCATCGGATACCGGGGTCACAATCGAAAAGGTGACACCCCCGACTCTGCCGCCACATTCTTGGAACCTTATCTCCACATGTGGCGTGTCGATTATTTCGTAGTCGAATCGAACGATGACCTCGACAGAGTCCCCTTGGCATTCGAACGAGCGGCGAAAACGAACCAGCCGGTTGCAGTCGCTATCGGCACCGAATACGCAAAAGCGAAAACTCTAGAAGAAGTAGGTGGCAGCCGGTGATCACCTATGCAGACGCCTGCCGTGTAATCAACGAATCACGGAGCGAAGCCGTCGCAGTCACAACTATGACGCAGACGAAATATTGGAACCAGGTTTCTGGGGAACCAGATCTCGACGTCGGAATTGCCAACGCTATGTCGAAGGCGTCTTCTGTCGCCCTTGGCATCGCGCTCGGTGATTCGGAGCGCCCGGTTATATGCCTCGATTCAGATGGATCACTCCTGATGAACTTTGGAACACTGGCAACGATCGCTGGGATGGCTCCGAAGAACCTCTACCACTTTGTGTTCAACAACGGCATCTACTCGATTACCGGAGGTCAGCCTGTCCCGGCGCCCGACGTCGAATACGCCAAAGCAGCAGAAGCGTGTGGTTACGCAGTTGCCCATCGATTCTCCGACATTGAGACGCTCGACAACGCAATGCCCGGAATCCTATCGAGCGACGGCCCGGTCCTCATCGAAATCATTGTGAAAGGGGAACCACAAACTGACGGCGTCGATCAAACGTGGGAATCGAACGCTCGCCTTCCACAGCAGCTTCGAGCACTGCGAAAACGACTTACAGGAACGGACGATTGGGGATCCGGTGGTCCGTACATTTAGGTCTGGCTGACTACAGTAAAGGCAAAATGACGTGAGATGGGCGGATTTCATCTCGGAATATGCGGTTTTGAGCCACGATTCCGCTCGATTCCAGAGCGTTGTTCTTGCCCGTCTGCCAGTTACGATCCCATCTCGGGAAACAACTGCTCATAATCGCCACTCGCAGCCGGTGGCCTTTTTGGAACACATGGCTCGTCGCCCAGAGATCAATTTCGAACTCAGCTGACATGTGGGGAACCAATGCAACCGGCCTCTTGAACGAATCCTTGAATCTCGCTCGTAAAATGCCGTCACAAACGAGCATCGACGTACCATCTGGCTGAACATCGGTGATTCGCACGATCCAATCGGTGTCGATCGCCGACGAAGAGGCATGCAAAACTGCCTTCACCGGACCGGTCACGTCGAGAGGTTGTTCGAGTATTTCGGTGGTGTAGGTGAGAACATTGTGTTCATAACTACGTTGATCACGAGGGCCGTTATTGTCGCCGAGGTGACCACCTCCGTATGAGCGGATCGGATTTTCGGGATCGGATTCGTACTCGTCGAAAACTTCTCCGAATAGGTCAGATTTGCTAGTGGTCAACACTCCATCGTTCAGAGAATTCGCCGATCCCGACGTGCCGTTCGATAGATAGAACGGTGTATATTTCACGCCTTCCGGTGGCCATTCGTCGAACTCACGCCAAGCGTTGATGCCCATTGTGAACAGCTTGACCGGTTTGTCGGTATCAACGCCGTTGTCGACACCCTTCAACCAGTGATCGAACCACCTCAGTCGAGTTGTGAGCCAGCCTAAAATCGCCTGTTCGCCAAAGTCGGCCTCACCCGCGTCCCGCAAGTCGGCAGGAGCCGGATTGTGTATCCACGGTCCAATAGTCATTTGTTGCCCAACTCGTGCTTCAGCGGTCGCCGCATTGGCTCGCATTCCTGTGTAATTTCGGAGAGTTCCGGCAAGAAAGCAGTCGAACCAACTACCAAAATGATGCACCGGTACGTTGACTCGATCATGCGATCGTTCGTTGCTGAATTCTTCCCAGAAATCGTCGTGATTTGGGTGGTTCATCCAGTCGCTAAACCAGGAGTAAAGTTCGTCGACCGGTAGTAGCGGAGAAATCGGCGAGTGCTCAAGCCATTTCAGGTAGTTTTCTGATGCCTCATTGATGCGTTTCTCGACCTCGGTCTCTCGGCTCAGAGGCACAAGCTTTCGAGCGTTTGTCGCGGTGTGTGTGAGTATCCATTTAAGGTTGAATCCATACTCGAAAGCACCACCTCTATAGACCCACTCATCGTAGTAATCCGCCGATGATTGACGTGCGAATTGAGCGACAAGATGTGGAGGCTGCGTCGACAGCATTCGATACTGAGTAGCGCCGGAGTATGAACCGCCTATAGTACCGATTTTTCCGTTCGTCCACGATTGTTCGGCAGCCCACTCGACGGTATCGTAACCATCTTGTTTTTCGCCGTCACCATCGTCTCGAAACGGATAAAACTCGCCGTCAGAAGCGAAGCGTCCACGCACGTCTTGAATCACCGTTACATAGCCATGCGATGCGTAGAACTCGCCGGCTTTGAGATTCGATTCTGATGACGTATTTTTGTCGTACGGTGTCCGCTCGATCAGGACCGGAAAGCGACCGCCAGCGTTAGGTCGATAAACGTCGGCGCGAAGTATCGTTCCGTCCCGCATCGGAACGCCGATATTTCGCTCGACTATTACACCGAATTTGTCCTCATCAGCACTCACAAGATCAACCATCTAAAATCCTCATTCGACCGAACAAACAGCCAACCCGAGGGATACACGATAGATCCCATAAAATCCCGCCTTAGGCGGCTCAGAGCGCTGCTCCACCGTCTACTGTGATCATTGAGCCGGTAATCATCGCCGCATCGTCAGTCGCCGCAAACATAAACGCATTCGCAATGTCCTCCGGTTGCTGCAATCGACCCAGCGGCGTGTTGTGCAGCCGACGCTCGAAATTGTCCGGATTGTCGATGCTGGTCGCCCAGCTGTTCGGGCTGTGTTCGTTATTACCTCGAATAAACGACGTATCAACGTGACCCGGCGAGATGATCACGCAACGAATGTTATCTTTTGCGAACGAATTAGCTGCTGAACGAGTCAACCCCACCATCGCCATCTTCTGCGCAGCGTAGCCCGGACTTCCACCACCCGGACGAATCGATGCCAGCGAGCCCATGTTCAAAATCACCCCAACGCCTGCGGTACGCATTGAGGGCACGACCGCTTGAATTCCCAAAAACGCCCCGTTCAGGCCAACTTCCATAATCAACCGGAACTGCTCTTCAGTCTGCTCTTCGAATCCCACACGAAAATTCGCACCGGCGTTGTTGCAAAGCAGGCTCACCGGTCCCAATTCAGACTCTGTTCGAGCGACCACTTCTGCCCAAGCGTCGGCACTGCGAACGTCCAGCTCAACCGCTATAGCACTGCCACCCGCTTTTGTGATCTCTGCGGCCACTTGCTCGGCAGCCTCAAAACGATTATCAGCAACACACACCGCCGATCCCTCGCTAGCGAACAATCTCGCCTGCGCACCACCCATTCCGCCACCACCACCCGTGATGATCGCTACCTTGCCTTTGAGTCGATCGTTCGGTTGAGTCACTGCCATATCGCTTACCCCAGCACCAATCCACCGTCGGGCTTACGTGAGCTCTCACCGGTTCCACCCTCATACGGGTATTTCAGCATTTCCTCTACGTTGATATCGATGCCAAGTCCAGGCGCTTCCGGCGGGATGAAGTACCCGTCTTTCATCGCGGTTACGGCCGAGACAATATCTTCTTTAAACGTTCCGGTCTCTACGTTGAATTCATTCACATCCCAGTTCGGAGTGGCCGTAGCGATGTGCACCAGTGCCATGGTCGTAATCGGACCCAAAAAATGGTGAGGTGCCATCTTGATGTGGAAGCCTTCGGCGAGAGCCGCGATCTTTTTCACATGGGTAAACCCACCGGCGAGCCCAATATCGGGCTTCAAGAAACTCATGCCCGGTAACGTGCAATACTCTCGGAACTCCCAGAGCGTGTTATTGCGTTCACCGGCCGCAAGCGGAAGATTTATCTTGTCGCCGACACTGCCCATCGACATCACTGAATCGGGTGCGATCGGATCCTCATAGAAATAGGGTAAGAATTTCTCGATCTGCTGGGCAAAAACAATCGATGATCCAGGGTGCAAATTGCGATGAATCTCGATTCCAATATCGAAATCCCAACCAACCTCTTCACGGACTGCTTCGACGATTGCCGTGTTTTGTCGTATTAGGTCGCCATGAGCGAGCTGGGCCCAATTCGGCGGGAACGGCGTCATTTTCAAAGATGTATAGCCATCTTTTTTTCCTTTACGGGCAAACTTTGCGAAATCCTCTGGCGTCGAAAATGGACCTAGCTCCGGATACGACCCAGCCATCACCATCGCCCGAACTTTATTGCGCACCTTACCGCCGAGAAGATCCCAAACCGGTGCGCCAAGACGCTTGCCCTTAATATCCCACAGCGCAATATCGATCGCCGAAAGAACGGCAGTAATTGCCGGGCTCCTGAACGAATACTTGCGATACGCAGTGTTCCAGATTCGATCGACATCACGAGGATCAAGCCCCTTGATGTCATCCTCAATCCGGTGCGCGATTACCTCGGTCGCGTCGGCGTAGCTCCAAAAATTACCCTCACCAACGCCATATGTCCCGTCATCGCAGGTAACCCGCACGGTCAACCACTTCGATACCAGCCAAGTTTCAATCTTCTCAATTTTCATGTTTTCTTTTTCTTTCGGGCAAATCAGATCCCTTCTCCCCGAGTGAGAAGGTTAGGTTAAGGGTGGAACCCTCTCAATCGCGAATTTGACTGATCTCTCCCTCACCCTAGGGAGAGGGCAAACTTCTAGCCAGAGTTTACTTATGCAGCCCGTACAAACTCGTATCCGTAACCGTTTCAATCAGCGACTGGATGTAGCCGTTTGCGTACGCCTTCGCACGGTGACCCCACACGGTGTCACCCTTTGTCATCGGCACGTGATCGTCCATGAAAAAGCCATCGAAACCGTTCTCGGCGTAGATGCGCATCGCCTTGTACATATCGACATGCCCCTTGTTCAGGAACGTCTCGTGGAATTTCGGGACCGTCCCCTCAACGTTAAGGAAATGAACATAAAGAACTCGTTCTCGCTTTACGAAGTACTCGATCATATCGTAGATGCTCTCACCGTTGTCATGATCGGCACCCGCCATCTGCGAGAACGATCCCTGGCAGAGCAATATCGAGTTGTACGGGCTATCGACAATATCGATCAGCCGCTTATAACCCGCGAAATTGTGCAGCAACTGCGGAACGCCGCCAACTTCTGGCATTGGTGGATCGACCGGGTGCAGTCCAAGTTTTACGCCGTATTTCTCAGCTACTGGCGTAGCCTCTTTCACCCACTTCTCAAGACACTCCCATGCCCTATCTAGCGAAAGATCCCAATCGATCACTTTCGGCCAGTGCTCGACCTCGGCATCGTAGGCGGTACCCATCGCACCCCAGCCGATATCGACATGGCCGGTGCGGTAGAACCGCGGGTATCGCCAGCTCATCGTGTACATCGGAATACCGGCATTTCCTATCGTCTTGATCGTTTCGAGCATGTTTTCAAGCTGCTCGTCGAAGCGAGGACCACCGGCAATCATATGGTGGCGCATATCGATTTGCGTGTTTTCGATTGCGGTCAGTTTCAGACCCCAATCTTCAACGCCGTTTTTCAGTCCGATCAGGTCGGTCAGTTCCCATTTACCGTTTTTCACCGGCACTGGAGGCGTGTTCAACACAACGTCTTGCACGCCAAGCTGCGCCATGAAACGCAGCGCTTCTCGATTTGCGGAGCTATTGAGTCCCATTCCGATTCTCATTAGTTAGCTCCTTTCACGACTTTGCTCATATCGACCGGGCCGCCGTACTCGACTTCCTTCTTCACCGATTCGATTACCCCGGCGATGTAACCCTGTGCGAATAGCCGTGACCGATATCCACCGAGATTGCCAGGAAAGTCTTCGTCATCGACCATCAACGGACAGTGGTCATCGATGAAACTACCCCTAAATCCAGCGTCACGATAGGTACGCATCGCCTTCTTCATATTGACGTAACCGGTATTGATGAATTCCTCGTTGAACGACGGAGCCTGTCCGCTGACGTTACGGAAGTGGACGTACATGATCTTGTTCCGACTTCCGAAGTACTCGATCATTTCGTAAATATCTTCGCCAGGCATCTCACTGAACGTACCCTGACAGAACTCGATCGCGTTGTAATCGGAATCAACAATCTCGACCAACCGCTTGAACGCTGCGAACGAGCGGAACAGACCCGGCACACCGCCACGCTGTGGAACTGGCGGATCTTCAGGATGAATGCCGCACCGCATACCGACTTCCTCGGCTACCGGTGTCACCGCCTTGATCCAGTATTCAAGGGCGTCCCACATCTGGTCTTCTGTGATTTTTTCATCGGGGAATGTCGCCGGTCGACGTGAATTCTCCCAGTCGTAGTCGTACCCGGTACCCAATGCACCGCCACGAACGATTGTCGCCTGCGCCCTTCCCCAGCTATTTGGCATCCAGTTGTAACCATAGACCGGAATCCCGGCACGCCCCATGTCGCGAACTTGAACAAGCAAATCCTCGATCAACTCATCCTGCAGCGGTCCACCAAAGATCACATCGTGGTACTCGAGTTGAGGAGAAAATCCACCCTCAATAGCAGCAAGTTTCAGCCCGTACGATTCAATCTTCATCCGCAGCGCAACGTACTCCTGGTACTTCATGTGTGCAGCACCAGGACCGCCATACACGAGGATATTTTCTATCCCATATTGAGCAGCGATCTGAAGAACTTCGTCGGTCGGAGTGCCGCGCAGCGCAACCATAGGTTCCATGTAAAAATGCCTTTTGGTTAGGAGCCCTTGGTAATCGCTTCAATCATTGCCTGAATGTAGCCGTTCGCAAACGCTCTGCCGCGATGACCGAACTGCGTGTCCTGATGAGTGTGCGGGACGTGATCGTCGATGAAGAAGCTGTCGTAACCGTTGTCGAAGTAAGCCTTCATCGCCCGGTACATATCGACGTGACCCGTGTTGATGAATTCCTCACGGAAATCTTCTGGGTTCGGCACAGAGACGTTGCGGAAGTGAACGTAAAGAACTTTCTTTCTGGCGACCATCTCGGCGATAAATTCATACAAGGCGTCGCCTTCCGAATCGAACATCTCCGAAACGGTTCCTTGGCAAAACTCGATGGCGCAATTGTCTGACGGGTAGATATCGAGATACCGACGATAGTTGTCGTACGAATTAAATAGCATCGGAATACCACCGAGCTGCTTCACAGGAGGATCGCAGGGGTGAATGCCCAGCCGGATATTTTCTTCCTCAGCGATCGGTGTGATGATCTTGATCCAATACTCGAGATTCTCCCACATCTCCTCTTCGGTGTACTCCCGACCGTGCGTCAAAGGCATCGTGTTGGCGATGTCGTAATTGAACGCCGTAGCCGCCGCTCCACCACGAATGAGCTGCGGCGGCGTACGCCACACGTGCGAGGGCATCCAGTGGTAGCCAAAGATCGGAATTCCCGCCCGAGCGATGTTTCGAACGGTCGTAATCATGTTGTCGATCTGTTCGTCACGCTTTGGACCGTTCAGCATGATGTGGTCATAGAACGTCGTCGGCACGTTTTCGAGAGCCGAAAGCGTGAGTCCATAGCTCTCCACCTGGCGGCGCAGGTTCACCAGATCGTGCACTGCCCAGGTCCCATCGTGGCTGGGTAGACCGGGTGTATTGAACACAATGTCGTTCATTCCATACTGCTGTGCGTACAAAAGAAACTCTGGCGTGGCTTGATTGATCTGTCCGAGTCCCGCTCGCATATCTTTTCTTTCCTTATCTCTCAGTGGTGCGGATACCGAACTCCACTGTAGGCTGCCCGACAACTTACACCCGGCATGCTATGAGCGGTAGTCGAATACAATGCTTGCAGCACAACATCGAAGCATCATAGTTTGGGTCCACAGTCTTACGACTACTGGATGGATACGAGCGTAATAAGTGCCAGGAGTGAAATGACAACTGCAGACCAATCACAGTCAACTTATCCGGCGCGTCTGGATATCGATTACGTTAGCTCTAACCGAAACCGACTCACCACATTCTTTAGGCTCATTACCTCGATCCCGATGATGGTCTTGTTTACGGCGTTAGGATTCAGCACCAATGTCATCTTCATGCCTGTCGTTCTGATGCTTCTGTTCCGTCAGAAGTATCCTCGATGGTGGTTTGATTTCAACCTCGAAATGCAAAGATTTTCGACCCGGTTCACGGCTTACATGAGTCTTCTGACCGACGTCTACCCATCGACCGACGAGACGCAGAGCGTTCACATGGACCTCGACTACCCGGATGCCCAGCAACTCAACCGATGGTTGCCGTTGATCAAGTGGTTCTTGGCAATTCCGCACTACATAGCGCTGGTCATCCTTGGTCAGATTGCTGTGATCGCGATTGTGGTTAGCTGGTTCATCATCCTGTTCACGGGTAGCTTCCCGAAAGGTATCCACGATTACCTCGTTGGTGTAAATCGTTGGATATGGAGAGTCACGGCTTACGCGTTCCTGCTCAATACGGACGAATACCCACCCTTCTCACTCGACTAGCCCGAGAAGGTCAAAAAAGAAATAGCTTCTGGTCGATAATTTACTTGATCAACCAGAAATTCTTCCGCGCCCAAAATACAACCTGCAGGCACCTCTAACAGTCATACGCTGGAGCAAGTGGTTGCCTTCAGAAATTCCCGCAGCATCCAAGCGAATTAGCTCCAAAATATTGTGGTCGATAGGGGCCACGTACGATCTAGAGAATTCACTATCCCACGCTCTGCTGTCGTTGTTCAGGCAGCACCCCACCGGCTACGTACGCGATACTTCTAGGATAGATCGCTTCAACCGGCTGAAAAATCAGGCTCGAAACATCGTGGGGTCGTATTTGACAAGAGTTCTGGTCGCATATTCCACCCGCTTCGGATCCACCCGTGAGGTCGCGTCGGCAATAGTTCGTGAACTGAACTCCACCGGACTTGAAGCTCAGTCAGCCGAAACGACAAGTGCACTAAATCCCGACGAATACGATGCATTCGTGATCGGTTCACCACTCTACGGCGGCAAATGGTTGGCAGCTGCGGGAATGTTCGCTGCGACCACTTCAGAGCGCATTAGCAGCAAGCCCGTTGCGTTGTTTTCGATGGGAACACTAGGTGTCGAAAGCAAGCAAACAGGCGACACGCAACACAGAGAATTCATCAAGCAACTCGCCGAGATTGCACCGGCTTTGAACATCGTTGGCGATGCAATGTTCACCGGGTATTTTGAGCGAGCAAACCTGCCGTGGTACCTAAGAATCATCGATCGATTCGCGCCCACACCCCAGGGCGACCATCGAGACTGGCAAGCCATTAAAGCTTGGGCAAAGTCGCTTGCGCTCAAATTCACCGCAAAGTAGTTACGTTCCGCTCTCTAAATAAAAATATTCCACGAATGTTCATCGACACCCACGCACATATTCATCAGCACCCTACCGACGAAATCGCCGACATCGTCGAGCGCGCCGCCAACGCACACGTTGGCGCCATCTTCACCGCCGGTACCACAATCGATGACTCGCAATTGGCTATCGATCTGGCAACCGGCTTTCCTTCGATATTTGCTGGCGTCGGTGTCCATCCCACCGACCTAACACGCTCGCTGACAGCCGACGATATCGCAAGACTAAACGCACTCGCTGGTTCACCTCAAGTCGTGGTCATGAGCGAAATCGGCATCGACCATCAAGATCGATCACCCGACATGATCTGGCAGGCGGAATCATTCCATGCCCAGATCAGTATCGCTCGCCAACACGGCCTCCCAATCGTGTTTCACATCAGGGAACAAGCCGATGATTACGATGCCCGTTCAGCCCGAGACGTAAGTCTCTCCATCCTGAAAGAAACAAACGCAGGTGAACTCGGTGGAACTGCACACTACTTTCAGGGACGGTGGGATTTCGCAAAGGAGCTTCTCGATCTAGGCTTCAACATTTCGTTTGCCAAAACACTCGCTCGCATTACCGACCTCGAAGAGACGGCAGCGAAGACCCCTGACGACCGAATCCTCCTTGAAACTGATGCTTACCCACAGATGTTCAAGAAGAACCGGGCGAAGTGGACGGAACCGCGCGACATTCCCCTCGTCGCCGAAAAACTGGCGATTGTACGTGGCACTTCCTCTTCCGCAATCAAAGACCTGACCACAAAAAACACTCTGGCAATGCTCGGCGAACACGCAACAACCGTCCTGACTGCGCTGTAAATCACGATATTTTCGTGAACGCACGCAAGTATCGGCGCGCGATAAAATTCCTTTATCACGCGTCAATACGCACAAGCGACCGCCACCCCCCGGCTGCATCATAAGAATTAGCCCACCGAACGCAGGACAATAACTTTGAAATATCGCCAGCTGCAGTCGACCTATCTCATCGTTTCAGAAATAGGTTTTGGTGTTTGGAGTGTGAGTATGAACGGGTGGGGTGAGATGAAGGAAGAAGACGGTATCAATCTTCTTCAAAAAGCTGCCGATAAGGGCATCACGTTCTTCGACACTGCTGACACCTATGGCGACGGCGACGGTGAGGAGATCATTCCAAAAGCGCTGGCCGACCGACGGAAAGACATCGTCATCGGTACTAAGTTTGGGTACGACATAGAAACTCAGCGTCAGGGGCACGCTGAGCGACCTCAGATCTGGTAACCCGACTTCGTCAAGCGAGCTTGCGAGAACAGCCTGCGGCGGCGGCAGACCGACTATATCGATCTCTATCAGTATCACCAACCCTCATCTCGACACGCCCCAGCGAGAAGACACCGTGGGCGCACTCGAAGAGCTCAAAGCCGAAGGGAAAATCCGCCACTACGCAGTAGCGGTCGGATCCGACATCGGTTGGTTTGAAGAGGGTTTATACACCCTTACTGAACGAAAAATCTCGGCTGAAGTGATCTATTCGATCCTCGAACAGAATCCTGCTGATGTCATGATCGAGGCAGCCGAAAAGGGTGGCGTCGGGGTCTACTCTCGTGTGCCGCATGCATCGGGCATGCTCGATGGGAAGTACACGAAAGACACCGTGCTGGACGAAAGTCCCTTCGATCCCTCAGACCATCGTGCCTACCGACGTATGCACTGGTTGAAGAACTCGATCCAGAAGCTTAAACAAATCGACTTCATGATCTCGGGCAAGCCTGCAACAGTTGGTCAGATCGCAATCAAGTTCGCACTCGTGCCGCCGATCGTGGCATCGTGCCTCACGACAATGACTTTCGTCGAAGAGATCGACGAATACGCAGCCACGTGCGTAATCGATGACATCCCTCAGGACGAACTCGATCTACTTGCCCCTCTCTACGCTGACAACTTCGGCGTTGGGAACCCCGACCCGCAAAAATCGAGTACATCAGGCCCAGGCTGGATCGCCCACAACGGCAACCCGATCGACCGCGAACTCATGGTCCCCGGCAAGTAGCCTTGTTTGCTCCTTCTCCCAGTCGGAGAAGGTTGGGTTGAGGGAGATTCGTCGACCTGATCATCGGTGTCGTGCGGATCTACCTGAATCAAATATCTCTTCGGTGGATGGGTCGTGACTGGCGACTATCCTCTACTTCCGCTTCTACATGCGCCGACGATGCGAACTCTTCCGACTCTTGCGAGCAACAGAAAACAGCTTCCGAGAACTTGTATCCATTACACCGCTTGCACCGTCGGACCCCGTCGCCGATTCCGCCGCAGCCACAGCCCCGTTCGTAGCCAGTTCAGCGACCTGAACAATCGACTCTTCACCACCCGCACGCTTTAGCTCGCTCTCAACAAAATTGAAATCACGCTGCGGAATGATGTGCAGCATCCCGAAGAATGCGTGCGGCCAGAGATGCGGTGGCCACTTCTTCACGTACTCGAGCGTCGGACCCACCTGAAAACCATCGACATAGTCGGGCTGATCCAAAACGACGTTGGCATCTATCTCAACCCTGTGCGGAAAAACTTCCTGCTCCCGCTGGTGCTTCCAGATTCGCTCGTCATCCTCGAAGCTGTACGAGGTCACGGTCGCCGTCGCAGCGAAACCTTTCTTGTCGGACACGTAGTACAGAACTCGATCTTCAGGAGCCATCCGAACCGCCTTCTTGCGGTTCTTGGTGTCGACGCCTTGCATCGAAAAACCCCGAGCGCGGGTGATTTCTAGGTTCTCCTGGGTCGTCACCAGCATCCAGTAGGTTTTGCCCATACTTCGATCAATCCCGATCTATCGCGCCGTCACGTACGCCCCCATGATATTTCATTCGCCGCTATCGGTGGTAAGAATTGGCTACACTGCTTCCCATTCGTAAAACCAACCTACCCACATATACAAAATGCCTGACTCCACCAACATCGAAACCAGCGTCATCAAGTTTCTCGACTCGACGAGTGTGCCGTATGACATTGTCGAGATTGATCCCGATTTCGCCGACACCGCAGCGTTCTGCGAAAAATACGATTTCCCGCTCGAAAAATCGGCGAACACGATCATCGTAGCCTCGAAGAAGAAGCCCAAGAGTTTCACTGCGTCCGTGGTTCGGGCGACTCACCGGATCGACGTGAATCACGTCGTAAAGCCGATGATGAACGTCGGTAAGGTTTCATTCGCCCGTTCTGAAGAAACCGCCGAACTCACCGGGATGATGATCGGCGGTGTGACAGCACTCGCGCTCCCACCTGAAATACCGATCTACGTCGACCACGGACTGATGAGCCTCGACTACATCATCCTCGGCGGCGGCAGCCGTTCGATCAAGATAAAAATCTCTCCCGAAATCTTCCACTTAGTTCCAAACACCGAAGTCGTCGAAGGTCTCACTGCGAGTAATTAAACCAACTCCGGCTTCCCGCTCGCCGCCGAACGATACGCAGCCGATATCACCTTCGATGGTCCTAGGGCCTGTGCTGCCGACATCACCGGCGCAGTCCCCTGCTGGATGCAATCAAGAAACGCGGTGACATCGTCCGGATACCAACTCGTCTCGTCTGCTAGCGGAACGTACGTCGGCTTGCGTGGAATACCGACGGCCTGCGAAGTCGACCGCCACATACCCATCGGATCCTGAGGATGGGGTTCGGGCAGCACAGGTGGAGGAGTGGTCGAGAAAATCTCAATTCGTGGCTCCCAGGCATCGAACCGTTCCGTCCCAAGTTCGCCAACGATCGTGATCCGATGAGGGCCACCCGCCGGATGACTGTTCCAGCCGATCCGACCGCTAACCGCCGTTGCCACTACCCCGTCACCCAAACGCATCATCACAGCACCAAAATCTTCGGTGTCGTTCCGCTCGTGCTGTTCAAAGAAATAATTTCCAGTTACCGCCGAAACCTCAACCGGTTCTGAACTCGCAAGCCAGAGACACAACCCGACCGGGTAAACGCCGAGATCAAAGAATTCGCGCTTCGACTCCACGAATGTAAACGTTTCTGGTTCGGCGGTCTCTTTCCGGAGTTGATCGGACGACACGACGGTCCCGCCCGGTCCTTTTGCGAACAGAATGTCGGCATGAACCGCTAGCAGCTTGCCTAGTCGACCCGATTCCACACACTCTTTCGCTGCCTTCGCCCATGGCGTATGTACAAACGAGTACATCTGCGAAACCGCACCCGACTCTGCGATCGCATCAACGATCGATTCAGCTCGCTCTCCGTTCGATGCCAACGGCTTGTCCAAGTATAAAAATTTTTCGGCACGAGCACATACAATGTCGACGCGATGCCGGCGTTCCACATCGGCACATATGCTGACGATATCGACACCCGGAAGCGCCAACGCATCCTCGACACCTTCGATGTACGGCACGCCATATAGCTCAGCGAGTGCGGCGTTCAGCCCACGGCGGTGTTCGTCGATCCTGGCTTCGTCAGCAACGGCAACGATGTGGGATCTCGGGTCCGCATCAAATCCAGCAGCGTGCGCTTCTTGATGAGTCAGCGCACCACCGATGCAAAGAACTCCGAGTGATTTCATCCTCGACCAACCTGTTCGACCGTGGCAACTCCACCTTGCGCACCATCGAAGTACACGGCACCCGATGATCCAAGCAGCATGATCTCGGGTCCTGTGTTCGCTCCAGAACCAGCGGGGCCAGCGGAAATAATCGCACTCGCACCGTTGTCCCAAACTGCGTGGAGGGTTCCTTGGAGAGCATCATCACCGTGTATGTATTCACGAACGGGAGTCGACCCGAAAACGCGGTTGCAAACCTCGATGCCGGAAGTGATTGCATCGGTCGGCGATTCCGACACCGGGATTCGGTCTATCCAACGAACAAATCTGGGTGCTCCTACGCGTCCATTCGCAATGGCTGCGGCCAGCGCGTCAGACAGACGTTCGACATACGTAGAAATGTTCGAGGAAGTAGACATGGCGTGATGATAACGCCTTTTCGTCGCGCCACGTACGCCCTACTGCTCAGGCCTCGACTGGTACTTGCTGCGAATCCAGATCGCAACACCATTCATACTCAGCAGAACGACCAGCAGCACAATGATTCCCGCTGCAGCGATTCCACGGAAGGCGTGCTGCGGCTGGCTGATCCAGGTGAAAATCTGAAGTGGCAGCACCGTGAACTTCGAGTCAGGAGATGCCGGGACGAACGTGACCCACACCAATGACGAAATAATCAGAATCGGAGCCGATTCTCCGATCGCTCGAGATAGCGCCAGAATGATTCCGCTCATCATTCCCGGGAGCGCCTGCGGTAGCACGATCGATTTCACGACCTGCCAGCGGTTGGCGCCCATCGCATACGCGGCGTCACGGTAATTCGATGGAACGGCCTTGATCGCCTCCTGTGAAGCGATCACGACAATTGGCAAAATCAGCAAAGTCATCGTCAGCGCACCCGCTGTCACATTTCTCGAACCGTTGAACAGGAACTGCACGAACACCGCCAGCCCAAGCAGACCGTAAATAACACTCGGTACACCAGCGAGGTTTGCGATGTTTAGCTCGATCAGACGATTAAGCCGATTCTTACTGGCGAATTCTTCGAGATATATTGCCGTGCCCACTCCGATCGGAATCGTCAGCAACGCTGTCATCCCGACAATCCAAACCGTTCCGGCAAGCGGAGCCAGAATTCCAGATTCGAGAGGCTTTCTTGAAGCGTAGCTACTCAGGAAATTCCAGTTCAAAAACGGCAAACCGTCGACCAGAACATCAACCAGCAGAGCCACAAGACCCAACATTCCAGCAACGACCGCCAGAACGAATCCAACAACGAATATCCGGTCTCTCAACACGCGCACGGTGTGCAACCGCTGTCGTTTCGTAGGTGCTGAGTTGGTGTTATTCATACTGCTGCCTGAATCGAGATATCACCCAGCGTCCGATGATATTCATCGCCAGCGTCATGGCAAACAGCAGCAGTCCCACCGCAAAGATCGTCTTATACTCCAACGAACCCTGCGGTGTCTCACCCAGGCTGACCTGAACGATGTAGGCCGTCATGGCCTGAATACTTTCAAATGGGTTGAGCGTCAGATTCGGAGTCGCACCAGCAGCGATCTTCACGATCATCGTCTCGCCAATCGCACGCGAAACAGCAAGAATGAACGAAGCGACGATGCCCGATAGCGCAGACGGAATTACGACCTTTGTCGATACTTCAAATCGAGTAGCACCCAGGGCGTAAGCGGCGTCTCGAAGCGAGCGAGGTACCGCAACCATCGCATCCTCACTGAGCGTAGACACCATCGGCATGATCATCAATCCCATGACGATTCCTGCCGAAAGAGCATTGAACACAATCACCCGGTCGTCTCCAAAAATATCCTGCAGAATCGGTGTTACAAATGTGAGTGCGAAGTAGCCGTATACAACCGTCGGGATTCCTGCCAGAACCTCGAGAATTGGCTTGAGGATCTTGCGGAGTTTTTCTGGAGCATATTCAGATAGGAATACCGCCGCACCAAGACCCAGAGTGAGCGACACAATCCCGGCAATCACGGCAACCAGCAGCGTGCCGCCGACCAACGATAAAACACCGAATTCCTGCGGCGAGAATAGGGGTGCCCACTCGGTGCCGGTCAGAAACTTCCAAACCGAAACTTCGGCGAAGAAGCCGGCGCTCTGCGCAACGAGAATGATCACGATGCCGACGGTCGTAAAAATCGAAATCAGGGCCGCAGTGCGCAATAGCCACGTGACGACCAACTGCTCAGCATGCTGACGCCTTCGACGCCGAGCTACCCGTTCAAGCTGCGCGAGATTCGTGTCGATTTCGGTGTCGGTTGCCATCTAGTCAGATGCAGTTCGTACGATCTATAGAAATCGGAAATTCGGGGGTTGAAAACGACCCCAAACAATTCCCTGTGAGCGAGAAACTCACCGTGATTCAAGATTGCCGGTCAATTGTTAACTCCGCGTTAGGGCTGATCTCGATTTTTCAGTTCGAACATGATCAGGTTCGTATCAGGGCAGCAGGGCGAACTGCGACTGATATTCCTCGTCCGAAAGACCCACAAAACCAACCTCTTCAGCAAGAGCACCGGCGTTGTTTAGGTAGTACTCGATGAAATCCTTGACGACAGGCCGTTGTAGCGAGAAATCGTTTACGTAGATAAACATCGGTCGTGAGAGCGGGGAGTAGCTACCGTCTTTGATGGTTTCGATTGTAGGTTCGATACAGCCATCACCACCGTCAACTGAGAGCACGTTGAGGATTTCAGAATTCTCCGTGTAGTAGGCGAAACCAAAATAGCCCATCGCACCCTGATCGCCCGAAACACCTTGAATTAGCACGTTATCGTCCGAAGATGCTGTGTAGTCGGATCGACTTGCATCTTCCTCGCCATTGATTTCGGCTGTGAAGTAATCGAACGTTCCCGAATCGGTGTCAGGTCCATAGAGCCGCAACCGCTTGTCAGGAAAGTCAGATCGAACCTGGTTCCAGTTGTCGACTTTCGATCCGGGCTCCCAGATCGTCTTGAACTCATCGACCGCCAGACACGATGCAAAGCTGTTCGATGAATTGATGACCACCGATAAACCATCGTAAGCAACGATGAATTCAGTGAACTCAATCCCGTTTTCAGCAGCCTCGGCACGTTCAGACTCTTTGATAGGTCGTGACGCATCCGAAATATCGATTTCGCCCGTTACGAAGCGCTTGAAACCGCCACCCGTTCCAGAAATCCCAACTGGTATCTGAACATCAGGGCGATCTTTTCGAAATTCCTCGGCAACAGCCTGAGATATCGGGAATACCGTCGATGATCCATCGATCAGGATTTCATCGGCCGCTCCGCCAGAAGCAACACCATCACCACAGGCGGTGACAATCATGCCGACAAGAAGCGATACGACTACCAGAGTGGCTTTAGAAAAAATCCTGAGTTCGGTCTTGAACACGTCGTTCGAAGCTCCCTGATCCTTGATTCATTACGTTTGGGATCGCTAGATGTCCACACTTTGACAACATGCGGTGACTAAAGCTTCGTACCTCACCGTTAAGTAGACGTTAACTGCCGAACTACGAGGGTTAACGTCGAGTTAAATCGCGGTGATCGCAAGCACAAACACCAACGATCGATTCCAACCGCTTGATAGCTACGAACCGGCTGACTGAACAGTAAATACGAATTCACTGCCTTCACCCGAAGTGCTGGTCGCCGATATCACGCCGCCATGAGCATCGACAATGTGCCGTGCGATCGATAGCCCTAATCCGTTGCCCGGTTGCGAGCGTGCGGGATCGGTCTTGAAAAAGCGTTCAAAAATATGTGGCAGATGTTCAGGCTCGATGCCCTGCCCCGTATCCGCAATGCTGAACCACACCGTGCCGTCATCGACCCATCCTTTGATAGTGATCGTTCCACCAGTTGGAGTCCATTTCACAGCATTGCTAAGCAGGTTCGTGAACACGTGATCAATCTTGTCGGCATCCACAGAAACCAATGGTAGATCGGTCGCAAGATCTGAACGAAGTTCAAGCTCGGATTCTTTCGCGATCGTTGAAAACTGTTTAATTGCCTCATCCACGAGCGACTTCGGTTCAACATTCTCAAATTTGAGGAGAGATTCGCCCGATTCGAGCCGGGACAACTCGAGCATCTCTGCGATCAACCTGTCCATCCGTTCCACATCTTCTTCGATCATCTTCAGGAAACTGGCTCGCACCTCAGGATCATCGATCGCACCGTGCTGTAGCGTCTCCGCTGAGGCACGAATACCAGCCAGAGGCGTTCTCAGTTCATGCGACGCATTCGAAACAAACTCCCGACGAGTGGTGTCGAGTCTTCGTATATGCGTCAAATCGGTCAGCAACAGGAGCGCACGCACGGTGACGCCATCCGGCGTATCTGAATGAGGGAACGGAGTCGACATCGCCATCAACGTCCGCTGGTTGTCGAACAACTCGATTTCTGCTGAAGTCGGCTGCTGGGTTGCGATCGATTCAGCAACCACACCAATCACGTCAGGATGATTGGTTAACGACGACAATTGCATCCCCGGTTCAACCTCACCGAGCGAACCGAGCATCTCGCCCGAAGTCGGATTGGCCGATTCAATCACGCCCTGATCGTCGACGACCACCACACCTTCACGCATGGAATCGAGGATCGTCGCGAGCCGAATACGCTCGGCGGTGTCCGCGAAGATATCGAGTGCAACACGATCGACAAGGCGATTCACAGCCCGCGCCAATCTTGCTAGTTCTGCTGGGCCAGTTGGATCGAGGCGATGTGAACGATCAATCGATGTCGCACGGATAATGTCTTCGGTAAGTTTCGTGAATTGAGCTGTCAGCCGCAAAGAGAGAATGACAACGGCAATAACCGCAATAACTCCCATCATAATGGTGCCAACCACGCCGAAAAGAAGCGTTCCAGCAGCGACCAGAGCGACCAGAACACTCGTCTCGATCAGCATTCGCCATCTAAGGGAAACGTTTCCCAACAGCCGCCCCACTTTCAGTGATCGCTGCAACACTAACCAAATCAGTGTCCGATCACACGCTTATTCGATAGCCAACACCACGAACAGTACCAAGCAATGTTGGCTTTGAAGGATCCTTCTCGATCTTCAGTCGAAGCCACCTTACGTGAACATCAACGGTGCGCGTATCGCCAGAATACTCGAATCCCCAAACGTCCTGAAGAAGTTGATCTCTCGTATAAACCCGACCCGGATTGGCTGCTAGATGCGCCAACAAATCGAACTCACGCGGGCGCAGCTCGAGAGATTTGCCGCCCAGAGTTACGGCTCTTGAACCGCGGTTGATAACGAGATCGCCAAGATCAATTATCTGATCGCTCGGCGATTTTGAAACCAATTTGAGCATGTCTATCCGGCGAACCTGCGCGCCAACTCTGGCAATCAGCTCTCGCATGCTAAACGGCTTCGTCACATAATCGTCGGCACCTGACTCAAGCCCACCAACCCGATCGATCTCGGCATCACGAGCGGTCAACATGATTACCGGCACAATCGAGCCGTCACGCCGAAGGGCTTTGCACACCTCGATACCGCTCAAACTGGGCAGCATGAGGTCGAGAATAATCACATCGGGATCGTCCTGGCGAGCACTAATCAATCCCGCGCCGCCATCTTCGGCAGCAACTACGTTGTAGCCATCAGCAACCAAGTTGTAGCGCAACGCCTCACGCAAAGTATGATCGTCTTCAACAACGAGAACTTTGAATTTCCTATCGGGGGACGAAAGTGCTGCCAAGCAGAGGACTCCAGAACGATCGATCCCGGAAGATGGGATCAATGAGAGATACGTGTACCGACGAGTATACGTACTGACCGATTTTTCTGACGGTTAATTTTTGTCGGTCTGGAGTGGTGCTCTCGCCGGTTTAGGCGGAAACAAATGCTTCGGTCGGACTGTCAGCCACGTACTCAACTGGCTATCGGATCAGACGTGACCCCACAAGCTCATTGCGGAATGCGTATGCGTGGAAGCACTTATGGTCCTAAGCAGCGTTCTACACGTATTCGGATTGGCCAGAGCTCACCGAACGATACGCAGCGTCGATCATCTCGATCGCCCGCATGCCTGCCCAGCCCGGAGCCCAGTTCGTTGAACTCTTCCCGCTAACAATATCTGTGAAGTTCGCTGTCGGACCACCGCCGAAATATTCACCGGCTGTTGGTTCAAGATCCATATCGAAGTTATTGCCGTCGTGCCGAAGGATTTCGAGGCGCGCTCGATCGCAGTCAACGGTCATCACGCCCTCTGAGCCGAAAATTCTGACATCCAACTGAAACTGCTGATTGTCGGGCAGTGCACCTGCCCCACTAAATGAACCGATCGCACCACCTGCGAACCGAACGGAGAAGGAGTCGTATAACTCGACTTTACCTGTTGGTGCTGACGTCAGTGCGGAAACCGTCTCAGCCTTCAGACCGGTGAGCCAGTAGGCCAATCCCGCCGAGTGCGACATCTGGGCGAGTGCATAGCCACCACCGGCAATCACCGGATCAGCCCACGTTTCAGCAGCCGGTTCGAACATGTTATCGCCAGCACCACCTCCGGTTGAGAGAAACTTCTTGCCTTCGAGAAGTGCTCTGACCGGTGATGCCATGTGGCACATGACGAATTCGATATCGCCAACTGCACCCTCGTCCATCCGGCGTTTCGCTTCCTGAATGAATGCTCCGTAATGCCAGCCATACGGAATCATCAGTTCAACGCCTTGGCGTTCTGCCTCTTCGACCAGTTCACGTGCTTCGCTGGCTTTCGTGGTCAACGGTTTTTCGCACAACACGTGTAATCCCCTTGTCAGGGCAGCAAGAGCGTGCGTGTAGTGTAGAGTGTGAGGAGAAGCGACCACAACACCCTTGAGTCCTGGCGTATCGAGTAACTCTTCGTAGCTCTCGGTGGCATGGGTAAACCCGAACCGCTCTTTCACCTGCTGAAGCTCGTCGGCACCCAGTCGACACACACTGGCAAGTTCGATGTCATCTCGCTCTACCAGCACCGGTAAGTGATTCGCAGTCGCCCACCAACCGGCGCCAATCAGTCCGATTTTTGATTTTTCCGTCATAGCCATCGTTCTCTTTCGTTCTTGGCTTCTCGTACAAGTCCCTTTTTACAGGGGAGAAGGTTAGGTTGAGGGTGGAATCGCCGATAGATACAAACATTGGGTAGCCACCCGCAACTGCCCAAAAACCACACGCTCGCGTCCCCACACCGGATCCCTCGGGTGTACTCGGGAAATCAGTTTGATACTAGTTATCGCCTCCGCTCAGCCCCAACATCCCCATCAAATCCTCGATCGCCGCCTCGCAACCTGTTTTTTTCGATCCCTTGCTACGCTGCGATTTCGGCTTCCTCTTCTTCTTCACCTTGGGGCGAGCCGTCTCGATCCGACACGTCTGACATGTTGTGCAGGTGCACGTCTTCGGATGCTTATTGTCTGTCCGGTGGTGTCACTCTTTCGTAAATCGAGATTCTAGTGGAAATTCTCGAAGGAAAGAGATTCCACGAGCATCAAATGCCACTGAAGGGACGGCAGTATGTTACTCACAATCACCTCCCATCAGTGACCGAATTCTTTACCGAAACTCCAAAGCGTATTGATGGTTTTTCGGTAGAATTTTGGTACGCTGCAAGGTGCCGAAATTCCGCTCTGCTGGCGTACAAAACAAACATCGGCAAAAACGAGGTGTACGATGATCATATCCACCACTCAGGACATCCCGGGACGAGAAATCACCGAGATTCTCGGGCTTGCTCGCGGCAACTCGGTACGCGCACGCCATGCTGGTCGCGACATCATGGCAGCGCTCCGCAATCTCGTTGGTGGTGAGATCACCGAATACGCCCACCTTCAGGCTGAAACCCGTGAGATAGCGACCCGCCGAATGACCGAGTTTGCCGAAAGCATTGGTGCCGATGCTGTTGTCGGTATTCGCTACACAACCTCGATGATTTCCTCAGGCGCATCAGAAATTCTCGCTTATGGCACCGCAGTAAAACTCAGTTAGCTGTCTCAGAGTCGTGGGCTTCTACGACTCCGCTCGGGACACTTGTGAGCTCCCCCCAACCTACCCGCCGTACGTACTCTCCACATAGCTCTCGACCATGTCGATGAAGTCGATCGCTATGTTCGGGCCTGATAGGAATTTCACCCGCTCGCCATCAACAAACACAGGAGCTCGTGGCTCTTCGCCCGCACCCGGCAAAGAAATACCGATGTCGGCGGCGCGTGACTCGCCGGGACCGTTCACAACGCAGCCCATCACTGCTACCTGAAGCGACTCAGAGCCGGCGTACCGTACGCGCCACTCTGACAACTTTGCACCGATGTGAGTTTGAATATCTTGGGCGAGTTCCCGGAACAGCGTCGACGTAGTGCGCCCACAACCGGGGCAAGCCGTTACTGATGGTCGGAATCGACGAAGCCCAACCGCCTGTAAAATATCCTGGCACAAGCGAACTTCTTTCGTCCTATCACCGCCAACCTCTGGCGTTACCGAAGCACGGATCGTGTCGCCAATACCTTGTTCGAGCAATGTACTCAACGCGGCAGTAGTTGTTACAACGCCTTTTTGTCCCATCCCAGCCTCGGTCAGACCAAGATGTAACGCAAAGTCCGACCTGTTCGAAAGCTCGCGGTACACAGCGACCATCTGGGGAAGCCGTGACACCTTGCACGAGATGATTATCTGATTTGGCGTCAGCCCAATATCGAGGGCTGCTTCCGCACTCGAAAGTGCGCTTTCGACCAACGCTTTGTTCTCGACCTGCTCAGAACTGAGCGGCTCGGCAATTCGAGAGTTTTCGTCCATCTTCGCGACCATAACGTCAGGATCAAGACTTCCTGCGTTGACCCCGATTCGCACCGGTGTGCCAAACTCTTTCGCGATTTCGATGAACTGCGAAAAATTCTCGTCGTGCCGTGCCCCACGCCCGACATTTCCAGGATTGATCCGGAACTTTGCAAGGATTTTGGCGAGGTCAGGAAAATCCTGAAGCAGTCGGTGACCAATGAAGTGAAAGTCGCCAACCAACGGCACATCACAACCAAGATCGGCAAGTCGCTCGCTAACTTTCGGGACGGCTTGAGCGGCAGCAGCGTTGTTGACGGTAACGCGAACAATCTCACTTCCTGCATCCGCAAGTAGTTTCACCTGAGCCACCGTCGCTGCAACATCGGCGGTATCGGTGTCGGTCATCGATTGCACAACCACCTGGCTACCACCGCCGATCATCACACCACTAACGCTCACAGAATGGGTGTTATCTCTTGCCGTCAGTTCAACTACTCCGTCTAATAGTCCCGAATAAATCCGCGCAAATCGATTTTACCGGTCAGGCTCCGTAGAAGCAGTGTTATCTCGCGCTCGGACCGGCTCACTCCCCGCCAATCAGCCAAACAGCTCGAACTACGATCGAAACCACAACGATTCCAAGCAATCCAAAAAAAGAAGTCCAGATAAGACCACCATCGCGCTGTTTGTGGACACACACAGCCGGTATCCACAGTGCCGCTATCACGAACGGCATTGTGTAGTACATCGAGCGGGGAAGGTCCCCTATCGCCCAGAGCACCGACAACAGTACCGACGAAATACCGGCGATGATCAGTTGGTTCCGACGTGCCTGCGAAAGGCTCATCTCATTCACATCCTGTTGCTGCGATTGCGCCCGGTCAATACGGCCCGGGTCCATTCACTGCGGCCGCGCCGCTTAGAAGAACGATTCGCCCTTGATAATACGTGTTACGTCCTGCACCGAAATCACTGCGATAAGCCCGATCAGCAGTGCAAATCCAACAAGATGCACAAGCCCTTCCCGTTCTGGCGAAATCCGCCGACCGCGTCGTGCGATCTCGACAAACACGAAGAAGATACGCCCACCGTCCAGCGCAGGAATCGGCAGAATGTTCAGAATCGCCAGCGACAGACTCAACGTCGCAGCCAGCGTTGCGAACGTAATGATCTTCGCTCCCATTCCTGCATCGGCCACGGCGATCTCGCCGGTGAGTTGCCCGATGCCGATCGGACCAACAGTCGAAGGACCTTCGAACTGCGGATTGGAGCTTCCGATCAGTATCGTCGTTAGTGCGTTGCGAGTAAGAACGACAATATCGAGAGCATGACGCCAGCCAAGCGGGAAAGCCTCAAATGGGCTCAAGCCCTTACTCACCGTCTCACTGTTCTCAGTCGAAATCTGTACGCCGGTCGCGCCTTCCTGAACCCGAGTCTTCGTACCAAGACCGTTGTCGTGCAATCGGGCGTCGGCAAGAGAAATATGCTTGCCACCGTCTTGAGCCGTTCCGACCACCCGAAGGATGTCGCCCATTGCCGCCGGTGGATCGAGCCTTGCCGCATCCTCGTTTGATATCTCATACAGCGTGTCAGTTGGTTCATCGACGACCATAACAAGGGTATTGAGACCAACAGACACGTCGTACACCCGCGCCCTAGCCAGCGACATCTCGGTCTCGGGATCCGAAACTTCAGCTAAGACCTGTCGACTCGGCGGCCTCCAACGAGGGATCAGGGTGACCTTTTCGACAGCACCCGTGTACTGATACTGAGACTCAGCCGGACGCGCAAAAATATTCGGGATTCCCGATTCGAGTTCCCACGTGCTCTTCGCCCCCAGCTTCACAGTAACTGCCTGCTGGAGTTCAGAAATATTCTCGATCTTCCGACCGTCCACCTTGACGATCTTGTCGCCCGGTTTGATCCCCGCTTCGTCGGCTGGAGATCCCGGAAACACAGTTACGATCGTTACGTCGCCAACGAGCTTCTCGGTCGGAATCATCAGTACCAGCGGAAGCAAAATGAACGGGATGACGGCGTTCACAAACGCACCAGTACCCATCACGACGATTCGCTGCCATCGTGGCTTGCTGCCCAGCGAGCCAACAGCGCTGCTGCTCTCCTCACCGACCATTCGCACAAAACCACCAAGCGGCAGCCAGTTGAACGACCACAGCATGTCGGCGACGATCAACTGGTCACCCTCGAAAGATTTGATCTTGCCAGTGATGATCAAGCCACCTTCCGACGCCTCGGAGTCGTCACCTTTAGCACGCTTGCGAACGTTTACGGCAACCGATCGACTCTGCTCGTCGAGCAACGTGCGGATAGTGGCGGTCTTTCCCACCAGCGAGCCGCGATCAATTTCGAAAACGGTTCCGGCGTCGATTAATACAGGAGTCGCGCCACTCCAGATACCACCTACCCGCGGCGGATATCCGAATCCAAATTCAAGAGTTTTTACGCCGAAGCGTCGAGCGGTCCAGAGATGACCGAGTTCGTGAAGAATTACGAGGGGGCCGAGCACGACAAGAAACGTGACGACACCGAAAAATACTGTTTCTGGCATATAGTTAATGCTAGCGGATAATTGTCGAATGATTGTGGCGCGCCAGTGTGGTTTCGGTTGCCCACTGCGCCGCTTCGATCGTGTCAACTACCGACGGTACGATAACTGACTCGTGCAAAGCGAGTGTTTTCGCGACCGTATCGGGCATCTCAGTGAATTTGATAACGCCGTCTAGAAACAATTTCACCGCAGCTTCGTCAGCACCGGCGAGTGCGGCGGGATACGTACCGCCCTTCTTGCCATATTCGAGCGCCATCTCGAAGCACGGATATAGCGATTGATTCATCTCCTCGAACGTTAGCGATCCCATCGCCACTGCATCGAGCTTTGGCAGATCGTCATTGGCCTGCCGCTCCGGGTAGAACAGTGCGTGCTGAATCGGCTGCAACATGCTCGTGGGTCCGAGTTGCGCCTTCAGGGTGCCATCAAGGAACTCAACCATCGAATGGACGATGCTCTGGCGATGAATCGTGACATCAATCTGCTCGAACGGAATATCGAACAGCCATCTCGATTCGATTACTTCGAAGGCCTTATTCATCAGAGTTGCTGAGTCGATAGTTATCTTTGCGCCCATCGTCCACGTAGGGTGCTTCAATGCTTGTTCAGGCGTCACATCGCCAAGTGAATCCCAAGTTCGATCTCGAAACGCCCCACCTGAAGCAGTGATAATCAGCCTCGATGGCTCGCTTACTTCGCCTTCAAGACACTGCCATATCGCCGATGGCTCACTATCTATTGGAAGAATGGTCGCATCACCTGATCGAGCTGCCTCAATGAGCCCGTTCCCCGACATCACGATTACTTCTTTGTTGGCGAGACCGAGGGTTTTACCAGCATGAAGTGCCGCAATGGCCGGTGCCATTCCTGCACACCCGACAGTCGCCGCAACAACAAGGTCGACCTCAGGACGAGCGACGATCTCTTCGGCAAGGGCGAACGTTGCACCACCGTATTCCGACTCAACCTCGCCAAGCGTATTAATAAAGGATGGCTTGAACTCATCGATCTGCTGCTTGAACAAAGGCGCGTTGTAGCCGTTGCAAAGGCCCACGACCGCAAAACGATCAGGGAATGCACGAACGATATCGAGTGTCTGGGTTCCAACCGATCCAGTCGACCCCAAAATCACGAGGTTTTTTATAGCGTGCTTCATACTGCCGTCCAGTATACGATTACTAGATTGGGAATCACGCTGTCCAATCGGTCCAAAATGCCGCCGTGACCGGGAATCAATACCCCGCTATCTTTCACACCAGCCCGGCGTTTGACCCACGATTCGTACAAATCACCCACAACAGCAGTTACACCAAGCACCGCACCAAGGATTCCGGCCGATAGGACTGTAAACGGGATGTCGAAGGCAGCGTCGATCGCGATAGCCGCCACGACTCCACCAACCACTCCCCCAATCGCACCTTCCCAGGATTTCTTCGGGCTGATAGTCGAAGCCAACCGCCTACGCCCAATAGACACGCCGACGAACAACGCCAGAGAATCGATTGCAAACGTAGTGAGGATGGCCAGCAAGATAAGTTCACGCCCCTTGTTCAGATCGACCAGCACAGGCGCATGGGCGAGAGCCAGCCCAAAGTACGCCGCATACACCCAGTAGACCCAATCACTTGCATTTCGATCGGCTCGCCCGAGTGTTGCGGTGCCTCGCACCAGCAGCGCAAGAGTAAAAATAATCGCCAACGTAATCGGTAAATGATCGCCAGTGATTCGACCATCGTTCACCATCCAGAGTCCGACAACCGCAAGTAAAATCGGCCCAATTACCAGCGACACCATCCGAATGCTACCCACACGTGCGCCTGCCGGTCTCATCATGCGATCGAGCTCGACACCACCTGTCGCACCTGCAGCAATCGCAAGAACCGCGGTACCCGGCAATCCCAACCAGATGGCAAGCAGCACCACCGGAATGCCAACGCTTGCGCTGATTATTCGAATACGCAACTGGACTTCCTGTAGGGATTCGGCAGCGAGTGATCGCCGGGGGTGTTGTCGAGAAACCGCAAGCTAAATTCGTTTGCCGAATCGACGCTGACGTTCGTTGAACGACTCGAACGCCTGGTCGACCTGCTCACCGAAAAAATCGGGCCAGCATGTTTCCGATGAGTAAAACTCTGAATAGGCGGTCTGCCACAGCAAGAAATTGCTGATTCGAAAGTCACCACCCGTGCGTATCAGCAGATCCACATCCGGCATGTCGGTGGTGTACAGATATTCGGCGAACTTGCTTTCATCGATCTCATCGATCGGAACACCATCAGCGATTAGCTGCCTTACAGCATAGGTAATCTCTGCTCGACCTCCATAATCGAACGCAATTCCCAATGTGAGTCCAGTGTTTTTGGCAGTCATCTCCACAGCCTGTTCAAGCTCATCCCTGAGCTCTGGCGAAAGTCGATCGACCTGCCCGAGATGCTTGATACGCACTCCATTCTCGTGAAGTTGCTGAGCTTCGTGAGCAATCACAGCTATCGCAAGTTCGAGAATTCCGTTTACTTCGGATTCGGGGCGATCCCAGTTTTCCGTCGAGAACGCAAACAACGTCAGATATCCAACCCCACGCTTGGCGAAATCGGCCACAACACGTTTCAGATTTTCGAATCCTGCGTGATGACCTTCCGAAACATCCAAGCCTCGCGATTCAGCCCAACGTCCATTGCCATCCATGATGATCGCGACATGGTTAGGAACGGATTGCTTTCCGTTCTTGCTGCGCTTGGATACTTCTGGATTCGCGGTCATATGCTGCTAGATTGGGGATGCGGTTCTAATGACGGACGGAATGCCGGTCGAATTTGGAATTCTCGCAGATGTGCGGCGACGTTGCAGGACTAAACCTGCATTACCTGTTCTTCTTTAGCTGCCGCCTCAACTTCGATCTTTTCTACGGCATCGTCGGTCAGCTTCTGTAGATCCTTCTGAGCGCGCTGGCAATCGTCTTGCGAGGCTTCACCCTCTTTTTCGATCATCCGAATCGTATCCTGCGCATCTCGACGAGTGTTGCGAATCGAGATCTTGCTCTCTTCGCTACGAGCTTTCAGCGAACGAACCAGATCACGACGACGTTCTTCGGTGAGCGATGGGAGATTCAGTCGAATAATCGCCCCGTCGATGTTGGGCGAAATGCTCAGATCAGAGTTTTGGATCGCCTTGGCAATCGGGTCGATGGCGTTCTTGTCCCAAGGTTGGATCACAAGCAATCGTGCATCGCCAACATTGATCTGTGCAAGCTGATTCAACGGCATTTCACTACCGAAGTAATCGATCTTCAGATTTTCGACCAGCCCTGTCGCAGCACGCCCCGTCCGTACGCTACCCATTTCTCTTTTTAGGGCCTCGACGGTGTCCGACATCCTTTTTCTGGCGTCGGCGAGAGTTTCATCCAGCATCGTATTTCTCCCGAACTTATCTGTACAGACAGCCTAGCAGCCCTACCCGCTGACACAAAAAATACAACCGACTTCGGGTATTCGCTACCCATTAACCGTAACGAAAGGATTGATTATTTAGCGGCTTCGCCGTTTATCAACGTCCCGACGCGCTCACCAGCGAGAATCGAAGCCAAGTTTCCGGTCTTGAATATATCGAATACAACGATTGGCAGCGAGTTATCCATGCACAGCGAAAGTGCCGTGCTATCGAGTGCTTGCAAACGCTGTGACAACGCATCGTAGTGCGAGAGCTTTTCGTACTTCTCGGCAGAAGGATTCTTCAGAGGATCGGAATCGTAAACGCCATCAACTCCGTTTTTAGCCATGATCAGCGCATCGGCACCAATCTCAAGTGCGCGTAGTGCCGCCGCCGTGTCGGTCGTCATGTACGGGTTTCCCGTACCGCCAGCGAAAATAACTACACGCCCTTTCTGAAGGTGTCGGATCGCTCGGCGTCTGATGTACGGTTCCGCAACCGAAGGCATCGAAATCGCCGATTGAGTACGAACGATAACTCCAGTGCGTTCAAGAGCATCCTGCAGGGCGAGTGCGTTCATAATCGTTCCGAGCATTCCAGCGAAGTCCGCAGTCGAGCGATCCATACCAGTCTGCTCGTAGTCAGCACCTCGCCAGAAGTTGCCTCCTCCGACGACCACGCCAATCTCGGTACCCATCTCAGCAATATTTTTGATCTGTAGCGACACATACTGAAGCGTGTCAGCGTCCAAACCAAATTCCCCGGGACCCTTAAATGACTCTCCCGACATCTTCAATATCACTCGCGGATATGCCGGATTAGCCATCAGTCATCCTTCTCTTTATCAACACTTATTAGACTGAATGCCCGGTCGATCGACCGGGCATTCAGTCTAATAATTATCCACCAAGCTCGAAACGAGAGAATCGTCTTATCCGAATATTCTCGCCAAGCCTACCGATAGTTTCTTTCACAACGTCCGTAATCTTCATGCTCGAATCTCGGATGTACTCCTGCTCAAGCAACAGCTGCTCATTCTCAACGTTGTCAACATCCTCTGGAACCGAATCACGGTCGACGTAGAGCGGACTCATCGCTGCGACCTGCATCGCAAGGTTTCGGCCAAGCACCGAGAAGTCATCAGTTCGAGCCACAAAGTCGGTCTCGCAGTTAAGTTCAACCAGCGAACCAACACGTCCACCGGTGTGGATGTACGAAACGACCAGACCCTCTGATGTCTCACGATCCGCCTTCTTAGCGGCGGATGCCAAGCCCTTCTGGTTCAAGAGGGTTTCAGCCTTATCAAGATCGCCGTCGGACTCTTCAAGGGCTCGCTTGGAGTCCATGATGCCTGCGCCTGTCTTGTCTCGGAGCTCTTTTACTTGTGCAGCTGATACTGGCACTTCTTTATCCTCGTTCGTTCGGCAATCGCGGCAATCGACGCACACGGCCGCCTGAATATTTGTTCACGTTATTCGTTAGTTTTTTCGGTTGCTAACTCCGGCGACTACTTGGAGTCGCTATCATCTGCGGCTTCTGCCCTTGCAGCTGGCTTCGCTTTTGCAGGCTTCTCGTCTGCTTCAGCTTCGGCCTTCGCAGGCTTAGCAGCTTCAGCCTCGGTCTTCTTTGCCTTGAGTTCAGCTTTCGCAGCCCGTTCGGCAGCCTTGGCCTGTGCTGCTGCTCGGGCAGCAGCTTCCTGCGCTTCGAGTTCAGCTTCAGCAGCCATTCGTTCCTCACGAGCGAGCTTGGCAGCAGCCTTACCGGCCGAGATCGACTCTGCAATGTGTCGCGTGATCAATGAGATCGAGCGCACCGAATCGTCATTGCCAGGAATTGCAAAGTCAACCTCTGTTGGATCACAGTTCGTATCAACGATCGCAACGATCGGGATACCAAGTCGCCTTGCCTCGGCAACAGCAATTTTCTCTTTGTCAATATCAACAACGAACAGAACCTGCGGCAGCTTTTCCATTTCCTTGATGCCACCGAAGAACTTGTTCAAACGTTCGACCTCAGCTGCCAACATGAGTGACTCACGTTTGGTCTGAGCAACGACGGTGTCTTTGGCGAATGCGTCTTCTAGGAACACCAGCCGCTCGATACGAGCTTGAATGGTCTGGAAGTTCGTCATCATGCCACCCAGCCAACGCTGGTTGATGTACATGGCGCCGACCTGGTCGGCATGGTCTTTAATCGCACCTTGAGCCTGGGCCTTAGTCCCGACCATCAAACACTCGCCGCCCTGTCCAACAATTTTCTCGATGAATTCCTTAGCGGTCTTCAAGGCTGTCACTGTCTTAGAAAGGTCGATGATGTGTGCACGCGAGCGCTTACCAAAGATGTACTCAGCCATCTTAGGATTCCATCGCTTAGAAGGGTGCCCGAAATGCACACCAGCGACGAAAAGCGAACGCAGGTCGAGAGGCGCCAGAGTCTCCTCTTGCTCAGTTTCTACTGGAGCAATTTGCGGGGTCTCTGAAGTCGTCAATTACTTGCCTCTGCTTCCGGTTCAACAACTTTAGAACCGGCCTTGTGTAAGAAATATCGCCACACACAAATAGACGCGGGACTTGCCCGCGCCGAACATTCATGCAACGAATCGAACCACATTCTATCACAGCTCTAGTTCAACACCAGACTATAAATTCAGTTAGAAAATGGCACCGAAATTACATGTCTTCAAGCGGCGAGAGCCAACCGCGCTGAGATGCAACAGCGGCGGCGTGTGCGCGATTGTGAGTATGCGTTTTATCGAGTATTTTCACCACGTAGTTCTTGATTGTCTGCTCACCCAGCCCAATAATGTCGCCAATACTCTTACTTGGCTCACCCCGTGCAATCAGCTCAAGGATTTCGATCTCCTGATTCTTCAACGGATTCGGCTCGACGGCTACTTCAACCGTGTCATCACGAATTGCCGAGAACTCACCCAACAGCAGCCTAGAAGCAACTTCGCTTGCTGCTATCTGCTTCAACAACGGGCTGCCTTGTGACTCGACAAGCCCACAAACTGCGGATTCGAGATCCTTTGAATCAGCCGATTCGCTTATATAAGCCCATGCTCCGGCACGTGCGGCCTCGACCATCGACTCGTCCGACCAATCTAGTCCAATGAAAAGTAATTTCGGTGGAGATATCTCGCCGAGGTCTCGCTGTTGGTCGACATCAGGTGGCTCATCGATCAGGCGCACATCCGATTCGGCGGCATAGCCGATACTGCCTTTTACAACCGAGAAGCGAGCGTTTCGTCCCAGCAAACTCAGCATGGCGCTCTCAAGTTCAACATCGGCTATCGCGAGGTGCACAGTAACGCGCGGCAATTCTCGCGAATCAGCGTCGTCGTTGAGGGGGATCAGAAGTGGTTGTGAGTTATCGAGTTTGAGTGCCAATCCAGAGCGATCTCGTGGCTAACGGACATTAAAGCCAAAATGAAGCACAGGCGCGCAATCCAAGTCATCATAGGTGCCGTATTAATCTCTAACCAGCAAACACAATTTCTACATCCAGAAAACAGCCTCAATGGCTTATCGTGAATCTATCTCACTCGCCATGCATCGGATTTAGTAACAGTCGTCGAGAACAATCCACGCTGTTCCCCAGCCTCTTTGGGAAAATTAACCCCAGATTCGCTAGTCTATTAATCGTCAACGATAGCTCGGGAATGTTCGATCAGAAATATGACACCAGTTAGCACAAAATTCTCTCAAGAAGAAGTTGGATTCGAACCGAAGAATCTGCCTATTCCTGCTACGGTAGCCGCACTGGTTGCGGGGTTTGCCTTCGTCGCCGGACTGATCGCTGGCCCAGGGACCAACAGCTTTATTGAGGGAGCGCTCAACTACTCTGCCGACAGTGCCGGACTGGTTACCAACATCGGCTCTTTCCTCCCACTCGGATTTGCTTTTGCTGCTGGCATGGTCGCCGCAGTAAACCCATGCGGTTTCGTGATGCTCCCGGCATTTCTCACGATGTATCTGACCGATCAACAGGGCGATGCTGAAGACGGCCGATCTACTCGATGCTTCTCTCGTTCTCTGCTGAAGGCTCTTTACGTAAGCGCAGCCCTCGGAGCCGGTTTCGTACTTCTGTTTGGTGGTGTCGGCCTCGCTATTTCGTCTGGCGCCCGATCGTTTATCTCGATCTTTCCATGGGTCGGATTTTTCCTCGGCTTTGTGATGGCTGGTCTGGGCGCGTATCTGTTCGCAGGCGGCAGGCTCTACAACAATCGTGCCCAGTCAGCGGCATCACGCATCGGCTTGGCAAGCGATACCAGCGTAAAGGGTTACTTCCTGTTCGGAATCTCCTACGCCGTGGCATCTCTCAGCTGCACTCTTCCCATCTTTCTTGGGCTTATCAGTAGCTCTCTTGCTACCGGCGGAATAGCACAAGCAACCGGCCAATTCCTCGCCTACGCACTTGGTATGACCTTCGTAATCACGGTACTTACGATCGGCATCGCAGGCTTCAAAGGTGCGATTGTGAACCAGATCCGCCGCGCAATGCCCTACGTCCACCCGATCTCCGCCGGAGTCTTGATACTCGTCGGCGGCTACCTCATCTTCTACTGGCTAACCGAAGGCGAAGTAGCTCGAAACTTCGGTGTGTAGGTGACAGTAGCACGTTTTCCGGGTGGCATAACCATCTTTTCCGGCAGGTCAACTATCGCCGACCGATAAGCGTCAGCTGCACGCAGCAACAATCCGCCAACAATCCCAATTGCTCTACGTCATCCTGAATTCATTTTCAGGATCTATCGCCCAAGCATCACCAGTCCTCGAACAAGCCAGCCCCAGACCTCTCGGATGCACTCGGGAAATCGTTTCCTGAAGAAAAAGACCGCTAGCCCATTTTCAGGCAACCGTTCCTTCTATTCGGTTCAGTCACGATTTTCAAACTGCCAGAAAACGTGGTCGTGCCACCCTAACTACCCTGCGATTACTGGGTTGTGCAGCACGCCAACCTTGTCGAGTTCAACGGTCACATCACCACCAACGTTGATCGGCGGAGTCGTTCCTGAAGTTCCGGTCCAGATCATATCGCCCACATAAAGCGTTGTGTACTGGGAAATGAACGAAACGGCCTGCGCCACGTTGAAAATCATCTCGGACGAGTGGCACTTCTGCCCTTCGACACCATTTACGAGACCCCGGATATTCACATCCTGCGGATCGATGTCCGTGACGATGAACGGACCTGTGGGACCGAACGTGTCAGACGACTTCGCTCGCCACCACTGCTTGTCGGCCTTAGCACCCGACTGCCACTCACGTGCGCTAACGTCGTTACCGGCGGTGTAACCGAAAACGTAGTCGAGAGCGGCGGCTTCAGAAACCTTGCTGGCATCTTTGCCGATAATCGCAATCAGCTCTGACTCGCAAACGACAAGGCCTGCATCTGCAGGAAGCTTGATAGGGTCGCCAGGTCCAATAATCGCATTGGTGTTCTTGTAGAACGGCTCTGGCCGCGTTGGCTTGTCGGCACCAAGTAGATGCGAATCGTAGTTCAGTGCCAGGCACAGCATCTTGCTGGGGTTGGGATTCGGGGCGAGGATTTTTACTTCGTTCAGGTCGTGCGTTGCGCCTGTCTCCGAGTAATCTTGACCAATTGGCGAATTAGAAATCTCTTTTACTGTGTCGCCATCGACAACACCATATGCAGCATCGCCACCATTAGAAAATCTCACAAACTTCATTTTTTCTTGTTCTTTCAATGCCCGATTCAAATATTCAGCTACGTGCCCGCCAGCTTCTCGATATTCTGTGAATATCTCCACGAAAACTCTGGCGAGATCTGATCTTGAGTCGAAACATGTTACTCCCGTATCCGCGGTATGCTCGCGCTCACTCAGGTAAATCGGCTATTTCAGGAGAACAAAATGTTCGATCTCATCATCAGAAACGGAACGGTTGTCGACGGCACCGGCTCAACCCGGTTCAAAGCCGATGTCGCCATCCAAGGCGATTCTGTAGTCAGCGTCGGTGAGATCTCAGGAGGAACGGCGCGTGAATTCGACGCCACAGGGAAGGTCGTAACCCCCGGCTTCATCGACCTCCACACCCACTCCGACAATTCGTTCCTGATAGATCCGTACGCCGACTCCAAACTCACTCAGGGCGTCACGTTCGAACTCATGGGCAACTGTGGTATGAGCATATGCGCCCCACTTACCGACAAGAACATCGGCGGTTTCAAAGAGCGAACCGACCGGTACGACCCGAACTACCAGCCCGGCTGGTCGACCATGGACGGCTACCTGACCGCACTCAAAGAATCTGGTTCAACGATCAACATCGCCGCACAGGTCGGCCACGGCACTGTGCGAGGCGCCGTAATGGGTATGGAAGCTCGGATGCCCACACCCGAAGAACTCGACCGAATGACGGGTCTGTTCGCCGAATCGCTTGATGCTGGTGCGCTCGGCATGTCGACTGGTCTCTGGTACGGTCCCGGCTCCTACTCACTCACCGATGAAGTGATCGCCATTACTCGACCTGCTGCCGAACGCGGCAAGCTCTACTCGTCTCACATCCGTTCCGAAGCCGACGATCTCAGCGGACTCTTTCCCGCCCATGCCGAAGCCATCGAAGTTGGTCGGCGAACAGGTGTGCGCATTCAAATCTCACATGTCAAAGCCGTTGGTCCAAAGTTCTGGGGACGCGGCTACGAGCTAATCGAAGGCATGGAACGCGCCCGTGCCGAGGGAATCGATGTTGCTGGTGACCAATATCCCTACGAGTGGTCATCGACCGGATTCTCGGGCGCAATGTTTGCTCGGTGGGCGCTTGAAGGCGGACGAGAAAAAACACTCGAACGCCTCGGCGACTCCGATATTCGAGCGCAGATCCGCACCGAAGTCACCTACTACATCAACCGCAATCACACGGCAGAAGGCTGTGTTATCGCCAGCTTCCCACCCGACCAATCGCTCGAAGGTCGCTCACTTCAGGACATCGCCGACGAATGGGGCTGTGAACCGGAAGAAGCGGCACTGCGTCTGTACGAGCAATCCGAAGGCTCTTATGTGCTCCATTCGATGGAGCTTCAGGACATCGATTCGATCGCAAAATGGCGGTTGATGGCGATCGCATCCGACGGATCATCGTTGCGAGATCAGGGTCCGCTTTCGTCAGGCAAACCACACCCCCGTAGCTACGCAACCAATTCAGTAATCATTGAACAATTCGTCGAGCAGCGTGGATTATTCACACTGGAAGAAGCGATCTACAAAATGACCGCACTGCCAGCTTCTCGACTGAATCTCTCGCGACGAGGCAGAATCGCTCCCGGCCAGATCGCCGACGTGTTGGTTTTCGATCCGGCAAACGTCAAACAGCACAACGATTTCGTGAACCCGCACATCTACTCATCCGGCATGGATTATGTTTTCGTCAACGGAAAACCGGCCTTGGAAAACGGCAAGCCAAACGGCACGCTACCGGGCAAAGTAGTGCGCAAGTTGAGCGATTAGCAGGCCAACAACGGCCCGATCTCCCTGAGGAAAAGGGCGACACTTACGAGATCAACGCAACAGGCGAGGGTGTAGGACGCCTTAACACCCACCAGAACGCGACGCTGAACGTCGGCCACCCGTTCGCCGCCCACTACCGCGCCGCTTCGTCTTTGCCGTCGGCCTTCGGGAATTACCCGGATCAAACAAAGCAGCTCGTTCACCTGCTCCAGACCGTCGAACCGGTCGTTTGGCACCGAAATCAGCTCGACGCTCTTTGCGAGTTGGTTCTTCGGGCTTCCTCCGGGTTGGACGGGGTTTGGCGACCCGCCTCGACTCAACCGCAAGGTCCATTAGGGAGGTCATTTCCCTGCCCGTCAGTTCCCTAACGCCACGCTTCGGCATATCGTCGAGTCCGACGGTTCCAAAACGAATTCGACGCAGCCGAGTAACCGGCGATCCCACCGATTCGAACATCCGCCGAACGATACGATTGCGCCCGTCGTGAATCGTTATCTCCACTCGACGACGACGCCTTGAAACGATCTTGATCTTGGCAGGTGCAGTCGGGCCATCTTCCAGTCGAATTCCACGAACCAGCAGCGACTCACCCTCTTCAGTCAGCGCGGTTGCCAACTCGGCGAGATACGTCTTTTCGATCTCAAAACTTGGGTGCGCCATCTTCTGCGAAAAATCACCGTCGTTCGTAAGAAACAGCAAACCCTCGGTGTCGACATCAAGCCGCCCAACGGGATAAATCCGTTCCCGAACATCGATCAAGTCCATAACGGTCGGCCGGTCGTGTGGATCGGTAACCGTTGTCACATACCCGGTCGGTTTATTTAAAAGCAGATAACGTTTTTGCTCCGCAGCAACCTGATTGCCATCGGCAACAATGTCATCAGTCTCAAGATCAGCGGAATCGCCAATGTGAGCAGTCTCACCGTTGACCTTGACCCGCCCTTCGGAAATCATCTGCTCCGATTTTCGGAGCGATGCAATGCCCGCTGAGGCAAGTATTTTGTGAAGCCGTTGTTTCATATCATTAACGAGTCTCTCATACCCGTTGTTAGCCAGAGTTAAATAATCATGCTCTTCACATCTATGGCGGCTAATCTGGTGCTAAGTTCTGTCCACCCTCAGCCAACCAAGAACTAAAGCGAGCACCGGCAATGTCACGAGTCGCAATCAACGAATGGGCATACCTGTTCAATTCTGCGTTCGATGGAAGATGGCAAACAGTCCTCAAAACCTAGAATCGGTAACCGACGATGATTGGTCCGCCGTTCCCGAAGGTTCCCATCGCTCGATTCGCGACACCGTCGCCCACATCGGCGTGTTTAAGTACATGTACCCAACTGCAGTGTTCCGAGGTCGAGAATTCAACTAAGGTGACAACCCCGCAACACCACCCGAAAATTGCCCCGCTACCAAAGATGCCGCGGTCGAATGGCTGAAGGAAGCCCAGGCCTATCTTCTGGATTCGTTCTCTACGCTGAAAGACGATTCAGAACTCGACGAATTGCGCTCGGTGCCCTAGGGAGAGCCGACACCGACTCGAATCCTTATGCCGATCGTTCTCGAGCGCGACACCTATCACGCCGGAAAAATTAACTGGGGAAGAGCATCGCTCTATGGCAACGACGAATGGGAACAGTCACCTGACTGAGTTTCCAACCGGCACTCGCAATGCCGGTTGGCTCACGCTACTATCTGCCTGCAAGTTGATTCTCGCATCTCTCGAATAGTTCATACGAAAGTCATCACATGACCTACGATCTCGTGATTAAAAATGGCAACGTAATCGACCCCGCACAAGGTATACATGCAAAGAAAGACATCGCCGTCGCCGGTGGCAAAATTGCCGAAATCGAAGATTACGTTTCTGACGGCGACACCCACGACGTAATAGAGGCCGATGATCTTCTCGTAACACCGGGGCTGGTCGATCTTCACGTTCACGTCTGGTGGGGAGTCGCTCATCTCGCAATCGAAGCCGATCCTGCCTGTGTTTACCGTGGTGTAACCACTGCCATCGACGCTGGCTCGTCGGGATCAAACACAGTCGCCGGGTTTCACCGGTACGTGATGGACTCGGCATCCACTCGTGTACTCGCATTCCTCCACATTTCCGGTATGGGACAACTCGATAACGACATCGGAGAGCTCGAAGATATTCGCTGGGCTCGTGTCGAAAAGGCAGTCGAGGCAGCAAAACTGCATTCCGATGTAATTGTCGGAATCAAGGTTCGACTCACCGAAGGAATCGTCGGAAAGAACGACATGGTCGCTCTCGACCGTGCGCTCGAAGCCGGCAAGGAACTAAACAAACCGGTGATGATTCACATCGGCGGATCTATCCACAGCTTTGACGAATTCCTCGAAAAGCTCCGCCCCGGCGACATCGTCACCCACTCATTTACGGGCAATCCGCACGGAATTCTCGACAACAACAACAAAGTTATCGACGCGGCATGGGACGCCATGAAACGGGGAATTATCTTCGACGTTGGTCACGGCGCAGGATCGTTCGCATTCCCGGTTGCTGAAGCCTGCCTTGAGCAGGGACTCGACCCCGGCACGGTCTCTTCCGACGTACACCGTTATAACGTCCGTGGACCTGTATTCGACCTGATGACCACTTTGTCGAAGTACATCCATCTCGGCTACTCGATCAAAGATGCACTGGCATTTGGAACAACGAAGCCAGCAGCGGCAGTCGGGCTCCCCGACCACATCGGAACCCTTAAGGTCGGTGCTGACGCCGATATTGCCGTGATCCAACACCGGGAAGGCTCGGTCACATTCACCGACGCCCTCGGCAATGAACGAGCCGGCAACCAGCTTCTACTCCCCGTCGAAACCCTCCGCAAGGGCCGACGCTTCAACCCGATCCACTCCACCCACCCAAATCTGGTTGGGCACCCACACACGCATTAGCCTATGACGGCTGATGCACTTGATCGACTCCTGTGGAGGGGTTTTCGGTGGTCGTGTGGAGATCGGGCATCGCAGCAACGCTATCGCATCGCTATTCAAGTTCCTTTCCACGTCGGAAAATCAGGAAATCTCCGCTGAGGTTATGTGAAAGGGCGATCACCGCGCCTTATACTCCGCCTGTAACTCGCCCTGCTCCGGTTCAGGCAAATACTTCACCGCCTCACGAAACGTTACGCCCGAAATGACCGCCATGTGTCGACGCGCATATTCAGCTACCGGCTTCGGTCGTACCTTCGAAACTTCCCGAAGTGTCCACCCGATCGCTTTTCGGATGAAAAATTCTTTCTCCTCGATCATCGAATCGGCGTATCGAACGAAGCGACCCCAGTACTCCTCGTCACGCACCAACCCCCGCATTAGCACAAGAAGTGAATAACGCCTGATCCAGAAATTATCGTCCGTGCTCCAAGCATCAAGGATCGATCCGACGATCGGCATCCCCCTGCCGACAAGATCTTCGCCAGGTTTGCTTAGTGGATCGACAAGTGCCCATGTGTTGCACTTTCTTACTAGATCAGCGAGCTTCCCAAGGTCCTCGATCTCTAACAACGAAGAATTTTGACCGAGGAGCAACACTCCAAACAGATGCATCTCGAAATAAGAAGTTTCGAAGCATCCAAATGCGATCGTAAGTAACCCTGAACGATCGGTTACCGGGTTCTCTCTCCTTTCCCGTTTCAAAGCGGCACGAACTACCGGAACTGAAACACCGAAAAAATCGAGACCGGATTTCAGATAGTTCTTTTGCCCAGCCGCTCGTTCGGCCGTTCCTTCGAGGGCGAACCGATGGGCGACGAGTTCAAGGTCGATCATAGGCATTCATCTAGCTAAAGGACGAAATTACGTGAACACCAAAGCACTCTCCACACCCTCTAACTTCGACGTTCTGCACTGGTATCCACAACAGGTGCGTACACGCTCTCCGATACAACAATCCGATCGGCAGCGGCGGGAGCTTGCAACCTTGCTGCAACGTTGCCGGTATCACCCAGAGCGGTGAAAACATTCACGGCGCCCGTGCCGACCTTACCAACGTACGCCATGCTGTGATTAACTCCAATCCCCACCGGCAACCACGGCTCCTCGCCCGATCCATACCCAACGCCCTCAAGAATCTTCGTCACAGAATCCATAGCGGTCACTTCCATCGGCAACTTCGCAGTCGGAACAAAGAAAACCATCACTCATCACCGATCACCTTGTCGATGATCGCTCGATTCGGGATGAGTGTGCTCATGGCAACATTGTAATTTCAACTTCCGTAGCACCGGTGGGTACCCTGCAGCAGCGATGAAGGGCTATCCTCATCGCTGCTGCAGGGTATATCACCACATCTCGGTGACAGTGAGTTCGTCATGTCGATTTTCAGTCATTGCGAAATCACAATCATTGCCATCTCCCAATCGAAAACGCGTAGAAAACACTAAGTCGCGAGTCTCTGTCGAAACCGGAATATTCAGCAATCCATCTGCACAATTTCACGCATATTCCGTACGCTTCGCATATTCTTGGATGCGCACCTTCTACGAAATGGCTGCGATATAGAACATAATCGGTCAATCGATATCGAATGATCAGAAGAACACCAAAGGGATTACGGATGGCGAACAAGATTGAGCGTATCGGAATTCTGGTTGGCGGTGGCCCTGCACCGGGCATCAACAGCGTAATTTCAGCCGCCGTTATCGAAGTGGTGAACTCAGGGTATGAAGCCGTAGGAATCAAGAACGGCTACGAATTTCTCGTCAAAGGCGATACTTCACAAATCGTAAATCTGACTATCGAAGATGTTTCGGTCATCCACACACAAGGTGGTTCGATTCTTCACACGTCTCGCACGAATCCCACTAAACGGGCTGAGGATCTCGAAACCTGCATTGCGACTCTCAAGAAACTCGACATCAGCCACCTGATTACTATCGGTGGAGACGACACCTCATTCGGTGCTTCAGAAATATCCCGAGCCACCAAAGGAGCCATCCGCGTAGCCCACGTCCCAAAGACAATCGATAACGACCTTCCGCTCCCCGGTGATATGCCAACTTTCGGCTACGAAACCGCACGTCATGTTGGTGCCGGTATCGTGATGAATATCAAAGAAGATTCCGTCACAACCAACCGCTGGTACTTCATCGTTGCGATGGGGCGCCACGCAGGTCATCTGGCTCTCGGAATCGGCAAAGCAGCGGCATCGACGATCACGCTAATCCCCGAAGAATTCTCACAGAATACGGTCAGTCTTTCCGAGGTTTGCGACGTCCTCGAAGGTGCCATTCTGAAGCGTCGAGTTGCGGGTCGACCGGATGGCGTAGCGATTATCGCTGAAGGCATCGCCAGCAAGCTTAAAATGAGCGATCTACGCAACATCGCCGGAGTTGAAATTCCGCGTGACGAGTATGGCAACATACGGCTTGCTGACCTGCCGCTGGCGCGAGTCCTCCGAGCCGAAGTTGAGCGTCGATTCAAGGACCGCGGCGAGGCGATGGGTATCGTCGATCTCACGCTCGGATATGAGCTCCGATCGGCGGCGCCAATTCCGTTCGATATCGACTACACACGAACACTCGGACATGGTGCTGTCAGGTTCCTGCTGTCCAACGGTGACGTAGATGAGCGCACCAAGGAAGGTGCGATGATTTGCATTGTCGACAGCCAACTCCAAGCCGTTCCTTTCGACGATTTACGAGATTCCGAAACCGGCAAAACTGCCATACGAATGGTCGACACTGAAAATCTCTACTATGACGTTGCCCGTCGCTACATGATTCGGCTCGAACAGTCGGACCTTGATAATCCAGAAATGTTGGAACAACTCGCCAACAGCGCCTTGATGCAACCCGACGCCTTCAAACGTCGGTTCACCGTAAAGAGCTAGCGAGAGCCACAAGTGGTTAGCCAGGTACCTCAAATCGCCGTCAAAACCGAAGCCGTCGTCAAGAACTTCGGCGAAACGGCCGTTTTGCGGGGGCTTGATCTTGAACTGCCAGCGGGTGAAGTAACGGTTTTACTCGGCACTAACGGCGCCGGTAAATCAACCCTGCTCCGGATTCTCGCAATGCTCACACAGATCGATTCGGGGAGTGTCTCGATTCACGGTTCTGATATCGCCAAAAATGGTCCTGCAATTCGTGCGATGACTGGCTCGGTATTGCACTCGCCGATGCTCTACGCCGATATGTCCGTGCGAGAGAATCTGATGTTCTTCGCTGAGATGTATCGACTCGAAAACGTTGACGATCTCATCGTCAAAACCACGTCTCAAGTCGGCATCGAACCTCGTCTCGACCACCGGATCCGAACGCTCTCGCACGGATTCCAGAAGCGAGTAGCACTCGCACGCGCTCTGATGCACGATCCACAGCTTCTACTTCTGGACGAACCCGAGTCGGGACTCGACAGCCAATCGGTTTCAAGACTCGAGAAGATCATCGATAACTACAGGTCGACGGGTCGAACCGTCGTAATAACCACCCACATTGTCGAGCACGCTCTCGAGCTCGCCGATCGAGCCGTCGTGCTGAATAGCGGGACCGTGGGACTAACCTCAACGAATCCTTCTCAAGATCGTGCAGAAATACTCGCCGCAAACTCGTCCGAATCAACGTCAGGTGCACTGCCATGATGGGTTCATTCGCCGTCATATGGGAAATAGGTCGAAAAGACCTGCTCCTCGAAATCCGCAACAAAGATGTGGTTGTTGCAATCGCCGGTTTCGCTCTGCTCGTACTCGTCATATTTACCTTCGCCATCGACCTCAACCAGAGCAACGCAAAGCTCGTGGGTCCTGGCGTTCTCTGGGCAGGAATCGCATTTGCCGGGGTGACCGGACTCAACCGGGCGTTTGCGCTCGAAGTCGAAGGCAACACTCTCGAAGCGCTCATGCTTGCGCCGATGAGTCGTGACCTTATCTACCTCGGCAAGGCACTCGGAAATTTCCTCTTCATCGCCGTTGCGCAGATCATTGTTATTCCGGTGTTCGCAGTGCTGTTCAATCTCGTCGTGTTCCGCTGGGAGATGCTCGTCATCAGCCTGCTAACGACCATCGGATTCAGCGCGGTTGGCACACTCTTCGCTGCAATGTCGGTACGAGTGCGGGCGAGAGAAGTTATGTTGCCGTTATTGTTCCTACCAGTAGTTATCCCACTTCTAATGGCCGCTGTCGAATCGACGAGTCACATAGTCAACGGTCGAAGTTGGTCCGATATCTCACAGTGGCTTCAGCTCGCAGTCGCATTCGACGTTACTTTCGTCGTGGTTTTCGCGTTCATTTTCCAGCACATCCTCGAAGATTAATTCAGCGAAATCGACACGTTCACTACATGAAAAACTTTATCTGAAGTAAACACCGCCATGATAAAATTCGCCAGGTATCCACACTCTAGAAATCTGCATTTCCTCTCTTGATCAACAAAGTCCTCAACCGACTCGATCCACTCCTCATCCTCAGTGCCGCCCTCATGGGTGTCGCTCTGTACCTCATATTCATCTGGGTCCCCACTGAAACAAACCAGGGCGCAGTCCAGCGAATCCTCTACTTCCACGTACCTGTGGCATGGGGCTCGATGATGGGTATTCTCGTGGTCAGCGGTAGCTCGTTCATGTATCTGTGGAAGAAGAACGAAAAGTGGGATCGGCTAGCGGTGGCATCAGCTGAAGTCGGTGTCGTTTTCGGTGGCATTATGCTTCTATCTGGAATGATCTGGGCACGCCCCGTGTGGGCGGTCTGGTGGACCGGTGAGGCAAAGCTCACGACCGCGCTCATCCTCTTCTTCATCTACGTCGCCTACCTAATGTTCCGAGCCTACTTTCCGCCCGGTGCGCACCGACAGCGTCTCGCAGCAATCATCGGAGTTACCGGTGCGATAGATACACCGATCATCTACTTCGCCACTAACCTGTGGTCGCAGGCACACCCACCGCTCGTTACCGGACCTGCTGCGGATGCCGACTCGACTCTCGGAAGCGATCTTGGAATCGTGTTGCTGGCATCGACAATAGCATTCACATTCCTGTTTATCTTCCTCGTCCAGAATCGGTACAAAATCCGAAAATCCGAAGACGATCTTGTCGAACTGAAAAGAGCCTCATCAACATCAGTAATGACGGGAGCAAATTGACTGTGAAGAAAGCTATTGTTTGCCCTGGAATCGGAACCGGGACTGCTCGGCTCGCTATTGCATTAATCCTTGCGCTGAGTGCCACAACCGCCCTCTCGCAATCTTCCTCTGCTCAGGACAAATCGATCCTCAGCGGAATCGTCGTCGGTGTCGAAACCGACAATAATGATCGATTAACTCGTTTCGCCGTGTCCGACTCGACCGGTACGGTCACCACGTTTGAGCTGTCAACCAACACTGAATTTGGCCTCGAGAATCAATCGGGAGATCGCTGGGTTTCGTCTCAGGGTGAAGAACCTGCGGAATCAGCACGACGGCTTCGTGATCATCGTGAGAGATTTGCACCAATCACCGTCTCCTCACAGAACGGCATCGCAACATCCGTCGTAGAACGTGAAGAAGGCAAACTGGAAACTAATCTTGGCTACCTGTTTGCGGTTTTCGCAATTACATGGGCGCTGTTCTTCGCATACGTGCTGTACATGGGTCGCAAACAGCGAGTACTGCAGCACGAAATCGCAAAACTCAAAAGCTCAATCGCTAACGCAGACCGAACATGACAAACCAATCAAACGACCAACAGCAGCCTGAAGCCCCGCAAACAACTGTGGCTACGGCGCGCACTTCAACCCTCATGGGGCCTCGCGCCAAGCTGGCGTTCGCATTCGTGCTCGTTGCTGTCGCATTGGCGTACTTTGCGTTTAGTGCCTTTGAAGGAGCGACCGTCGACTATCTGTCGGTCGCCCAGGTCGCTGAGGAGGCGCCAACAGCCACCGACAGGCAGGTCGGTGTTACTGGCAAGCTAGTGCAGGATTCCTACGTCCGAGACGCCGACGGTTTAACCGCTCGTTTCGCAATCAAAGACGAAGACGGTATTGGTGAACTGCAAGTCACGTACCGGGGTGAAATCGGGCAGGTGTTTTTTAACGATCATTCCGAAATCATCCTGCAGGGTCAAAAGTTGGTCGACGGATCATTCAACGCCGAGAATCTGACAGTGCGCTGCCCGTCCAAGTACCTGACTGAATCCGAACAGGCCGAGATCGACGCTCAGAACAACGGCGATCCCGAAACACCGCCCTACCAACCCGACTACTTCAACCAAGAAGTTTAATCTGATAACCACCCTCAAACCTTCGAAGATGGATGATTCAACTGCGCATCACGGAAACGCGCTCTTTACTCGATTCGGCTTGCCCTGAACTTACTACTCACAGTGGCGACAACAATTGTAAACACGATCAATCCTGTCGCAAGAATCGTTAACGAAGCCCGCAAGCCGAAAATCGCCGCGAGCGACCCGCTCGCTAATCCGCCCAGCGCAAAACCTGACCAGGCAATCTCGTAAGCACCGATCACCCTGCCTCGAACTTCGGCAGGAACGTTGAATTGGATTACTGCAATTCCGAGAGCAACGTGAACTGAATTGAAAAATCCGAGTAAGAACGCAAAGGGCATAGCCACTAGTATGTCGCTGGTATGAGCCCAGATAATCACGAAGCTACCAAATAATATGTCCGTAATCAGAAGTACCGGTCCGGGGCGCCGCACACCACCTGACCACGACATCGTCATCGCACCCACAACAGCTCCAGTGCCAACGCCAGCGAAGAGAAATCCCAATCCTCTCTCATCGGTATTGAAGATTTCCTTGGCAAACGCCGGAATGATAAAAACCATCCCGCCAAGCATCAGGGCATTCACGAACGTAAACATCAGGTTCATTCGTAAGATCGGCCGATCCCGAATTACGCGCCCCACCTCGAGTAGATCCGAAATCACCCCTGCCGACTTAGCGCGAACGACCTGAGAAACCGGCTGGAACGTCGTGTAAATCAGTAGTGCCATGCCGAACAGTCCAGCTATCACACCGTAAGCAACACCCGGTCCCGCAGCACCCAACAGGAAGCCACCAATCAACGGACCTGCTACACGTGCACCGTTGAAAATTGATTGATCGAGCGAAATCGAACGCACGAGAATCTTCTTGGGTACCACGTCGGGCAGAAGCGACAGTCTTGAAATCCAGTCGATCGCTAGTCCCGATCCTTGGAACATTCCTGCAACAACAACATGCCACGGCTCAAGCGAATCGGTCGAATAGAGAATTCCGATCATGAGCATCGGAGTTCCTGCGATAAACGCACCGATTTTCAGCATCCTGATGCGTGGAATCCGGTCGGCGAGCACACCGCCAAGAACACCAACAATCACGTTCGGAATACCAACTGCAGCACCAAGAGTAGCCAGCCAAAGAGTTGATCCAGTCAGCTCGAAAAGAAGATAACCCTGCGCAAGGTTTATCAACTGATGACCCGTGCCCCAGAACATGGTCGCCGCGATGAATCTTTGAAGCGAAGAATTTCGCAACGAGTCGACGAACCCAACATTGCGTTGTGATTCGTCGTTACTCGAATCAAGGGATTTCGATTCCTGTCCGGAAATATCAGCCATAACGCGCTATTGTGAACCCATTCCCCTCACAAATGGTGCGCAATAAAATATCTATTTATTACCTCACGCAAAACGCTAACCATTAAACAAGCGCTCGCTGATACAATCCACTTCACGATATGAGCTCCGAAGTAACCCTCGCCACATACATAATCGCCGCCGCAATCGCATTCGGATTCGGTGCTGTTCCGGTTGCCTACACCATAGGTCGGCTCAACGGTATCAACGTGTTCAAAGTCGGTTCTCGCCAGGCCGGAGCTACCAATATCTGGCGCGAAGTCTCTCGTAAACAGGGAGTAATCGTCACATTGATCGATTGGGCAAAAGGCCTCACTGCCATCCTCATGGCACGCCAGCTTGGCCTCGACGGCCCAGAACTCCTCGTACCAGCCACCGCAGCAATAGCTGGGCACTGGAACTCACCATTCACCAAGTTTCGAGGTGGCGATGGCGTCGTAACCCTCATGGGAACATCGATGGGCATCGTCCCAGTTGTGGTGTTCCTCGGGTTGGCAATAGGCGCAACCGTATCCTTCGCTATGAACAGGAAACTTGCCCACCCGAGCCTGTGGGGTGGTATCGTCGGCTATGCCGTATTCATCACACTCTCATTCCGCCCAAGCTCCAGTGCCGACCCGAACATCGTCTACGGTCTCACGGGAATCGGAATTGCAATAATGCTCCACAGCATGTACTTCCACAGACGACACAAGGACTACTTCCGTCCTGACGACTCTCTCGACGACAACTCCGAGACGCCTTTCAGGCAGGACCGTCTTCGCTAATCCGCTGAGCGCCGGAAAAACGAGTAAATAAAAACGGCGATCTAGATCGCCGTTTTCAATTAACCAATCTCTTCGTGAAGGCTATTCGTCGGAAAGATTTCGTAGCTTCTCTTTTAGCGAGTCGGGAACGTCCAGCTGGAGAGTTTGTCGAATTAAACCAACCGTCTGAGCAAGACTCGTCATCCAACCGCGCAATCACCCATGCCTTCGGTACAGGGAACGTCAGATGAGTGTTTTTCATCCCGACCGATCAGTTTATCAATCCACGACGTTGAGCCACTCACTTTAGTCTCCACGCTGCCGACGGCAATAATGATTGTCGCTCGCCGGACAGTTAATAGGATGCAATGTACTCACATTCGATTCAAAGAGCATTTATATTTTGGGGGGCGAAGTCTCGAATTTCTGAGGGTTTCTTATCCCACTTTAGTGCTTTTTGTGTTCAATCTCGCCGAATTTATGTCTGCAATGGCCAGGCAACACCCGCTGAAGAAGAGGCCGATTCTAGTAGAATTGAACAGGCATCGGTTGCCCTTGATGGTGAGATGACTCTTCATTTCGACCGAAGCCACTACACGATTCACGCGACGGTTTTTGAACGCACAGGAATTCACGAAGACAGCCGAGAAGCACTCGGGATTCGTGTACAACGTTGCTCAACGGATGGATGTCCCTTTGAGCAGCTACTCCGAGTCACCGGTCGCTGCGACGATGAATAGCGAGCTTGGCAACCGTATCGACGCCGCAATCAACGATCTGCCAGAAGACCTTCGAGTAGCCGTGATTCTTCGTGACGTGCAGGGCCTTTCGAATCAGGAAGCCGCAGACACACTCGACGTATCAGTCTCGGCACTGAAAGCTCGTCTGCACCGCAGCCGTATCGCCCGACGTGACTCACCGTAGCAATATGTAGAAGAACGCGCCCTCTCAAACTGATTAACGCCAAGGTTCCTGTGTAATGCGGAACTTATCTGGAGTGACACCGCCTGCGTTCACAGCGATCTCAACAATCCAACAACAAGCCCCGCCATGTGCGGGGTTTGTCGTTTAGCAGTAATAAAACTACATCTGCAGCAAGTACGAATCCAGCAATTCGTCATTCGTGCGCTTTGGCGACCGCTCCCGCAGTTCTTCGTAGCGGTCCCGAAACGTCTTGCGCTCCTGCTTAAAGATAACTCCAAGAGGAATTCCAGGACGACTCAACAAATCGTTCGCATCCTCAACACTCGTCGGGTCATGATCTTCGGGAATCTCGTAGGCCAGTCCCTTGACCCCTTCCTTCGGCTTGCCCTTCAGAAGATCGTAAGTGTCGTTGTAGGTTGTGCAAGGCGACTGGACATGAACGATGCTGAACCCTTTATGGTTCATCGCTTCTTGAATCAGTTTCGCCAGCACACGGGGCTTGCTTGAGTAGTACGACGCAATGAACGTCACACCAATCGACATGTAAAGCTTGAGCGGTGAAACGGGGTTCTCGATCTTGCCAAGCGGAGTCGAAGCAGTGATCTTGCCGAACGCGGTAGTCGGTGAAGACTGACCCTTGGTCAGGCCGTACACACCGTTGTCCATAACAACAGCCGTTACATCAACGTTTCGATTGGCAGCAGGTCCCAGATGCTCAGCACCGATCGACAGGAAGTCACCGTCACCGGCAACAACAACCGTGTTCAAATCCGAGTTGCCCTGTTTCACACCAAATGAAATCGGAAGCGTTCGGCCGTGGATGCCATGAATGCCGAATGGCTGCTCACCCTCAACGAGGTGCACTATATTTCCGGAGCAACCGATACCCGCGATAATAACATTGTTCGCCTGTGGTTCCTCGTGCTCTGCCGAATAGCCCTCAAGTGCGACCTGCAGTGCTCGACGCACTCCGAAGTCTCCACATCCCGGGCACCAGGCGAAGTCGTATTCAGGATTGCGCTTACTCATGCCGTTACTCCTGCACCGATTCGTTCTCTGATTCTCGTCACGAGATCCGCCGGTCTAAACGGCAGCCCTGTGTACTGGGTAATTGACTCGGCATTGAAACCCTCCATACGGAGAAGAGCCGACCACTGCCCGAGATAGTTAAGTTCTGGGACGATGATTTTCTTGCCAGATTTCAAGACAGCCAGCACTTCCTCGGGTAACGGATGGAGAGCAAGTGAGTACAACCAGCCAATGTTCGCTCCCTCTTCACGAAGTCTGTCGTATGCCTCGCGAGCCGGTCCCTTCGAGCTACCCCACGGCATGATGATGCAATCGGCGTCAGCATTTTCAATTTCGTAGGGAGAGTCCTTGAGAAGGTCGAGTTTCTTGAACCGACGCTCCATAAGTCGAACGTGGTGTCGAGGCAGGTGAGTTGTATCACCAATCTCGTCATGCTCCGAGCCGTTCGCAACATAGGCACCAGGGCCACCGGGAATAGGCATACCCGGAAGAGGTGTCGAGCCATCCCACGAGTCGTATCGCTTGCCGGTATCGCCCTCGCTAACGGTTGTTCGGCATTCCTGACTCACCTTTGAAAGATCAGGTCGTCGAATATTTTCACCGCGCTCGGCAAGACCGAATTCCGTCATGAGAATCACCGGACCCTGATATCGCTCTGCCCAGTTCTGTGCCAGCACAGCAGCCCAGAAGCACTCTTCGATCGAACCCGGAGCCAGCACCGGCATTTTGATGTCGCCGTGTGCGGGGTGCATACAGGTGTAAAGGTCGGACTGTTCAGATTTGGTTGGCAAGCCCGTTGCAGGACCACCACGCTGAACGTTTACAACCACCATCGGAATTTCAGCCATCCACGCAAGCCCAAGCCCTTCACTCATCAAAGAAAAGCCAGGGCCAGCAGTGGCGGTCATTGCTTTTTTACCGGCAAATCCTGCGCCAAGAGTGGCGTTGATCGCTTCAATTTCCGAAGCGACCTGATGAACGAAGCGTCCTTCGCCCCATAGATTATTCTCCATCCATACCAAAACGGTTGTAGCAGGAGAAATCGGGTATCCAACGTAGAAATCGCATCCCGCAGCGGTCGAACCCATCGCAATAGCCGCATTGCCTGTAATGATGATTTGCGAGTAGTCAGGCGGAGTTGCTGATTCGAGTTGACCCACGTTAAACCCTGCTGAATCCGCAACCTCAGCACCAAGCCGAACAGCCTTGATGTTGGCCTCGATAATCTCGTCATCACCCTCGCGTCCACGAGTAAAGCGTTGTCTGATAAATTCATCGATCTCTTCAGGGTTGAAATCGATAAGCTTGGTGACAGCACCAATCGTAACCATGTTCGCCGCTCGGGCGTTACCGGTCGATTTCGCTAGTTCGTCAGCCTTGATACCGAAGTAGTGACCACCTTCCGGCAAGTCATATTCTTCGGCGTTGTAAACGGTTACACCACCGGGATTCAGATCTTCGTTGTGGTGGTCGTAGGCGTACTGATTCAGCGCCACCAGAACATCAACACCATCACCGGAACTCAACACAGGCGTGGTCGAAATTCTTACCTGTGATGAAGCTGGTCCACCCATAATCTGCGAAGGATATGTCGCATGGGTCTGTACAAAATAACCGGCATGAGCGGCCGCTCGTGCCAGCGCATCGGCTGATGTGACCAGTCCCTGACCGCCCTCTCCGGCGAATCGGATAACGAAGTCGTGTTTATCCAATTGAGACTACCTTTTTATGGAGTTGCTGTTCCACAAGCTCTTCTATTCCCACGCCCGACGATATTGATTCAGGCGCAAAAAAACCGCATCCATCAATCGAGATTCATGCGGCTACTGTTTATCTGTTATTTCCTGCATGCCCATTAAAAAATGTGATAGCACTTCCGATGCAGTCGTTCCAGTCGGGCGACTGCGATTTTCATCTTCTTGATGTGAGCGTGTGCTACAAAGTGGCATTTTATTGCGTTTACCCAACTAACAATTATCGAATTCGATCAGTTCAGTGTCAATTTATTTTCGTGATGAATTTCGAATCGAAACCAGAGTCAAATGAAACATGACCGGCTGGCGTTTGACCATTGGCACCACCAAACTTAGAATCCGCTCACACATTCACCGATTCGCTCAATTGGATTTCTGACTTTTTCAGATCCGTACCCGGTTTTGGACCATGACCAACCAGCGCACAACAGATCACTCAATCGACCGTTGGTCAGCAGGCGGCGTTGTGCTTCGCCCGAACCCCGACAACGGCGGGAAATTAACTGTTGTCCTCTGCCATCGCCGCGCTGAGTCACTCTGGGCGCTACCCAAAGGAACGCCTGAGCAGGGCGAATCGGTAGCAGAAACAGCAGCGCGTGAAGTCGCCGAAGAGACCGGGTTGCGGGTTGAAACCGGCCCAGCAATCGTCGATACCTATTACTCGTTCTACCGCACTGCCGGAGAAATCTTCGGCGAACTGCCATTTGCTGACGACAGCACCGTTCGAATCGATAAAACGGTTCACTGGTACCTGATGAAATACATCGGTGGCGACACATCAAATCACGATCATGAGTACGATGATGTTGAATGGATCGACATCAAAGAAGCATCAAAGAGGCTGACCCATCGGAATGAAGCGCGAGTCCTGGAAAAAGTTGTGGCCTTTTATGAAGGCAGAACAGGAAACGACTGAGTTAAGGCTCGTCGGTGAACTCACCGTGCTTCGCAATAAATCGATGGACGATGCCGAAGCCGACTATTCATGGCGTATCGATCCTGAATTGGCGAGACTCGACGCAACCCGCCCGGCAACCCTCACGTATGGCGAGTACATCCGCTATCATCGCGACGATGTCAACTACCCGTCGCCTTGGTCAGTCCGCATGGCAATCGACACCCTCGACGGTCACCACATAGGCAATTGCATGTACTACGACATCAATACCGACAAATCGCAGTGCGAACTGGGCATCATGATCGGAGACCGCGACTACTGGAGCAAGGGTTATGGCACTGACGTCGTCAAATCCACGCTTGCACATATATTCACGGAAACGAGACTCGAGCGGGTCTATCTGCACACGCTCACTACCAACCATCGTGCGCAAAACTCGTTTAGGAAGGCCGGTTTTACTCCTCTAAGGGAAGTAAAACGCGATGGCTACGAGTTCGTGCTCATGGAAATCTGGCGGAAAGAGTGGGAAGCACTCTATCCCGAACTTGTTGCTGCTAAATCGGTGGAAGCTTCAACATCTTCATAGGCGTCGGCCAAATCTACTCAGGCGCTCCAGACCGACACCGATCCACTATTTGGTTCCTAACTAACTAGACAATCAGGAGAATCCCCAATGAATTTGCTTCTAATTACCGGTGGTAAGCACCCGTACGAAGAATCAACCCCGGTTTTGCAGGAATTCCTTGAGGCTGCGGGGCACGCTATTACGCTGTCAGAGTCGGCCGACGAACTGGCTGGCGATCTTTCAGGTTTCGACGCGATCGTTCTGAATACTCTTCGACAGGAAGCTACTAACAACGATCTTAACGATGCCCAGCGCGAAGGCTTTGCAGGGTACGTTGCCGGCGGTGGCTCACTACTCTCTATTCACATTTCGGCGGCATCATGCCCCGAATGGTCACAAACAAAAAAGATCACTGGCGGAGGCTGGGTACTAGGTGAAAGCTGGCACCCGCCTTTCGGATGGTTCCAGGTCTATATCGATCAGCCCGATCACCCGATCGCCGCTGGTGTATCCAACTTCTGGACCTACGACGAGTGCTACTGCGGTCTCGACATTCAACCCGGCATCGACACGTTCATGCACGGAGTAGTCGAAGGCGAAGACAAACCACTCGGCTGGACCAACCAGTTCGGCGCCGGTCGAGTCGCCAACATCGCACTGGGTCACGCCGGATCATCCCAGCAACACCCCGAGTTCCAAAAACTAATCCGCAACGCTCTCAACTACCTGAGCTAGACGAACACCGGCACTCCTCCTTGCAAGAAAGAAACCCACAAAACATGCCAAGCCGCCGACCAAACATCGTCTTAATCATGTCCGACGACCTTGGATACGAAGCCATCGGAGCCAACGGAGGCACCTCCTACGCCACACCTGTACTCGACGGTATGGCAGCCACCGGTGCACGCTTCGAGAACGCCCACGTACAGCCACTTTGCACACCGACCCGCGTGCAACTGATGACAGGCAAGTACAACTTCCGAAACTACATCGGATTCGGCCTGATTGCTCCCGATGAAGTCACGTTCGGCCACATCTTCTCCGACGCCGGCTACAAGACCTGCATCGCGGGTAAATGGCAGCTCCACTCCTACAATCCGCCCGACGAAATGCCCGAAGCGCGATCGACCGGCCAAACGATCGAAGATGCTGGATTCGACGAATTCTGCGTATGGCACCCGCACCACACCGAGGACAAAGGCTCCCGCTACAAGGACCCTATCGTCTACGAAAACGGCAAGTTCCTCGGCAACATGGAAGGCAAGTATGGCGAGGATATATTTGCCGACTACATCATCGATTTCATGGAGAAGAACCAGAACAACCCGTTCTTTGTCTACTTCCCAATGGCGCTCACACACCGACCGCTCGAGCCAACTCCCGACAGCCCGGAGTTCGACGATTTTGTCCCACCCTCAAACCTGACCCTTGGCGGGCGAACTTGGGACGAACTAGAAGGCTGGGACGATGATCCCCGCTACTACAAAGACATGGTCGAATACCACGACAAGGTGATTGGTCGAGTTAACGACAAACTCGAAGAACTCGGCATTGCCGAAGACACGCTCGTCATCTACGTCGGCGATAACGGATCGCCAATCGAAGTCTGCTCACTCATGCATTCGCATATCGAAGTCTGTGGTGGTAAAGGCCTGACGGTCGACCGCGGGACCCACGTACCAATGATCGCCAGTTGGCCAGGAACGATACCGGAAGGCCACGTCGAAACCGACCTCGTCGATTCATCTGACTTCCTGCCAACGATCATGGATGCTGCGGGAATCTCCGCACCCGATGGCTACGTCATGGACGGTCGCACGTTCTTGCCGCAGCTCAGGGGTGAAAAAGGCGATTCGCGGGACTGGATGTATTTCCACTTCGAGCCTATGAGCGGACGAGTGCACCGCTTCGCACGTTATATCCGCACGCACCAATACAAGCTCTACGACGATGGCCGTCTGTTTGACGTCAACGCTGATCCAGAAGAAGAGTCAGCCTGCTATGCAGCAAACGACAACACCGAGCGAGCAGCAGTCCGCGCACAACTCCTCCCAGTCTTCGATCAAATGGTGAAGTAGCGTCATCCATTGCCTGTCTGTCCTCTCTCCCTTCAAAGGGGGAAGCTAGAGGGTGGGTTCAATCGCCTACCGTCAAGATCAACATCGTCGCAACCACAAACACTCACCTCACACAAGCAACATGACAACTTCCCGACCCGACTGGCTCGCTCTCACATCCGAAGAACCGATCGATCCCGATCTACCGATCTGTGATCCACATCACCATTTCTGGGACCGCCCCGGCAACCGCTATACACTCGACGAGTTACTCGCCGATACTGGAGGCGGGCACAACATCACCGAAACCGTCTTTGTCGAATGCAGTGCTATGTACCGAAAAGATGGACCTGCAAGCATGAGCCCCGTTGGTGAAACCGAGTTTGTGAATGGTCTCGCCGCCCAGAGCGCCAGTGGTCAATACGGCAATACGAACGTTGCCGCCGGAATCGTTGGCTACGCAGACTTAACTCTCGGCGACGCAGTTCAGGAAGTTCTGGAAGCACATATCGCTGCCAGCCCAAACCGATTTAGAGGTATCCGTAACTCGTCGTGCTGGGATGCGAGCCCAGATATTGGTGGCTACAAAAATCCTCCAAAAGAGCTCCTCGGAAACTCCAATTTTCGAGAAGGTTTCGGTGTGCTCGACCGATTTGGTCTGAGTTTTGATGCCTGGCTCTATCACACGCAACTGCAAGAACTCGTTGACCTGGCAAGAACGTTCCCAAACGTTACGATCATCGTGGATCACATCGCCGGCCCAATCGGAATTGGTCCTTACGCAGGAAGCCAAGACGAAGTTTTCAGTGATTGGTCAACGGGCATCAACGAACTTGCGACCTGCGAAAACGTTGTCATGAAGGTTGGCGGATTCGGAATGCCCCTCAGCGGCCTGGGTTGGGGTGAACGAAACACACCCGCCTCGTCAGAAGAACTAGCAACCGCAATGGCGCCTTTCTACGATCACTGCATCGAAGCATTCGACCCCGATCGCTGCATGTTCGAAAGCAACTTCCCGGTCGACAAACAATCCACCTCGTACACAATTCTGTGGAACACCTTCAAGCGAATCGCTGAGGGCTACTCTGCCAGCGAAAAAGCGTCGCTATTTCGAAACACCGCACGTCGGACGTACCGAATATAAACCAGCTAGGCGTCTCATATCCTCTCTCCCCGAAGAGAGGGGAAACACTCCCTAGCCCTCCTGCGGTGGAGCCGGGTTCACTAGATCCATGCCGATCGTCTCAGGGAACACGCCCGCCAGTTCCTCAACGGTCCAGCGACCTGTTTTGTGGATCGATCGTCCCTGCTCGGGTGAATTCATCAAGCTCACTCGATTACCGACAGTGTGGAAAATCCGGCCTGTCACGTCAGAAGCCTGATCCGAAGCCAACCACGCAATCATCGGCGCTACCTGCTCCGGCTCGTTTGTAAGCGTGCCTTCCGGTGGAGGCAGGAACTCACCTTTGCGCATATTCCTCGTCGAATCGGGAATCGAATCGGTCATTCGAGTCTGTGCACCCGGAGAAATTGCGTTTGCCGTCACACCGTGCCTCGCCAGATCTTTCGCCACCACTCGTGTAAATCCAGCAATAGCGTCTTTAGCCGCACCGTAGTTCGACTGACCTCCGTAGCCGTACAGCCCTGACACCGAGCTAAACGTGACGATCCGTCCACTGCCCTGTTCTTTGAAAATTTGCGATGCGGGTTGAACGACCGAGAACGTGCCCTTCAGGTGCACTGCCATCACATCATCCCATTCCTGCTCGGTCATGTTAAACAGCATTCGATCCCGCAAAATCCCGGCTGCGGTAACGACAATATCGAGTCGACCGAACTCTTCCATCGCTGTCTTCACGATGTTTTCGCCGCCCTCCATCGTGGCGACCGAGTGATACGAAGCAACGGCGTTACCACCAAGCTCAGATATCTCCTCAACAACCTGCGCAGCAGGCGTGGTGTCCTCACCATCACCGTCCAGAGCAACTCCAATGTCGGCAACAACAACCGATGCACCGTGTGCCGCTAAGAGCTTCGCTACTCCTCGACCAATCCCTCGCCCCGCTCCGGTTACAACAGCAACCTTGCCTTCGAGTCGTTTGCCTGATTTCGATCCTACAACCGCTGGATGCCCAAGGAGATTCGGTCCCACCTGCGCATCCAATTGATCTGGCTCCCATGTCGCAGACGGTGCGGAGTTGTAGATCGTCTTCACCCGACGAGGCAACGTCATATGAACAACGTTTCCTCCATAAACGAGGAACGTTTGACCGTTTACTGGTGCCGAATAGTCTGAAGCTAGGAACGCAACGAACGGCGCAACATCTTCCGGCTCCCACGAAGCCTCGTTTTTACCGGGGAATAGCCCGTTTGCTGCAAGCTTTTCACGTGTTGCCTCGGGTATCGATTCCACCATGCGAGTCTCTGCCCGAGGTGCAATCGAGTTCGCCGTGACGCCATATTTGCCAAGGTCTTTAGCTACGACTTTCGTGAAGCCATGAATTCCCGATTTCGCAGCACCGTAGTTCGCCTGGCCGGGGAATCCAACAAGACCCGACTCCGAGGTGAACGTGATTACTCGTCCCCCTCGCTGCTGCCGGAACAGCGGAGCCGCGTGTCGAACGATGTTGAACGTGCCCTTAAGATGAACATCGTAGACCGCATCCCACTCTTCTTCAGTCATGTTGTAGATCATGCGGTCCCGAAGAATTCCAGCTGCCGTTGCGACGATATCTAGCTGTCCAAACGTGTCGAGCGCAGCCTGAACAATTCTTCCACCGCCATCGAACGTAGAAACCGATTCTGCGATCGCCACAGCCTCGCCGCCGGCGGTTTTGATTCCGGCAACAACCTCGTCGGCGGGACTCAACCCCTCGGATTCACCGGTAAGTGATACGCCAGCGTCGTTGACTACGACTTTCGCACCATTTGCCGCTAGCTCCTCCGCTATACCACGACCGATTCCCCGACCTGCTCCCGTGACGATTGCTACTTTGCCTTCAAGCACACCACTCATTTATTCAGATTCCTATGGTTGAGATATTTTAGTTCGTGGAAATTAAGGTCGAATGCTAGAGAATTTCTCTGGATGGCAAAGACACCAATGCCCTACCCGGAGTTGAGATAGTTCCGTCAGTCTGCCGAAGTCCGATCTCGAGTTCGACCAGGCCAACTCCGTTCTCGATACGAGCGTCAGTAACTTTGCCAACACATGTCGCCACGTCGTCAGGAAAATCAATCATCCGATACGAAACATCGAGTTCCAGTAGTCGCCCGCCCGAACCCATCCAGCCGGTAACAAGTTCACCCAACCACGCACTCTTCAGCGCACCGTGGATGATGACCTTGGGGTGACCGGCCGCAGCAGCCACGTTCTGGTCGTAGTGGATCGCCACAAAATCCTGAGAAGCACCGGCGTACCTCACGAGCTGCTTCGTGTCGGGATTTTTCACCAGTTCCGGAAGCTCATCGCCAACCGCAACGTCTTCGAACAACAGGGTTGAAATTTCTTTAGCCGTCGCCAACGCCAAAATCCTTTTCTCCAGTGCCGTAGGTAATCGTTGTTGTAGTCTGGGTTCCGACCAATCGGGCTTCCTGATTTGTATACGAAATTTCAGCAACCTTGAACAGCATCGTGCCCATCCGACCGTGCTTCTCAAACAGATCGACAATCTTGCGAACGACCGTTATCTGATCACCAACTCGAACCGGTTCGTTGAAGCGATACTTGCTACCGCCATCGAGCACGTGGGCGAACGGCTCGGGAAACGGATTCGGCAGGTTGTCTGGTAGGAGCGATCGAAAGAACGTCGGCGGTGCGATCAGGCTTCCATACGAAGTCGATTCGGCAACTTCCCGGTCGGAATAGAGGGGGTTAGGATCGCCGATAGCAGCGGCAAATCGCTCGACAGCGTGACGCTCGATATCGTACGTGACTCCAATCGATTCCAGCCCGATAAACGATCGGAGTTCGTCTGTAATTACGGTGTCACCGGGTGACGCTGATGCCGTCATACGAAATGTCTACTCGTGCTTTCCTCTGGCGCTCGGGGACCATCCAACACAATCTTCAAGGCAAATGAACGAACGTGCTGATGCCATATAGCCGACAGTTTAGCCCTTGTTTCGCCTGCGTTTACCACCACCACCGCTCGATTTCGATTCCGTTGGTGATCCGGCGAATATCTTTCGCTCTCGACGCGTCACCTGTGATCCTACGGCGGCGGCAGTCATCAATATCGCCGTCGGTATAAACAAAATACCGTCTACAAAGATGAACAAAATGACGAACACGTAGATCAGAAAGGTCGATATCCAGAGGTTTATCTTCGCCGATCTGTCTGGAAGACCATGTTTCGGAACGACCAGCAGAGTACTTCCAGCCAGTACAAGCGGCAACAAGCTCAAGAGCAATATATGGCCCTGCCCGTCTTCGAGAAGCGTTTTGCGAGCGACTTCACCGTTCTCGTCGTTCATCAGTTCAACAAGTGGAAAAGCGAACAGCCCTACAAAGCTGGCGAGGGCAAAGACCGTGGCCGTGAACGCAAAGTAGTAAATTCGATCCCACCGAGGTATCTGCATATCGACGATTGTATTGGTTGGTGAGTGGATAAGTTCGATCATCTACACCGCCGGTCGCCGGAATAGTTCAATATTTGAACAAATGTTGTCGTGCCTTACACAGGCTGCATGCGGACTTGCTCACCAACCGGCATTTCAAGCTTGATGGCATCGCCAGCGCGGACAACTCCCCCCACCACAACTATCGAAAACATTCCGGTCTTGCGAATTAACTTGCCGTTGGAATCGCGAGCCAGACACGCATCCATCAGTCCCGGAGCGATTCCATCAATCTGGGCGCAGGGATTCCGCAGTCCGGTCACCTCGACAATCGCCTCTGCACCGATGTGCAATCGAGCTCCAACCGGGAGACCAAGCAGATCAATCCCACTCGTCGTGATGTTCTCGCCCAGCATCCCAGACCGCACGTCGAAGCCCATATCACGAAGCTCATCGAACAACTCAGCGTGCATGAGGTGAACCTGCCGAAGATTCGGTTGCGTTGGATCCTGTCTCACCCGACTCCGGTGCTTGACCGTGGTTCCGTTGTGAGCATCACCCTCAACGCCAAACCCTGCGACAAGCGTGATCGAGTCCACCACAGGTTTCGACATCGTGTGCCCAGAGCTGACTTGAACTGTAAGAACCTTGGAAGGCATACTTTTGTCCTCAATAAACGTGTCATCGACACCTAGGGCGCAAACAAATCGGGATCCTGTATTTCGATCTAGTCTTCGTCGGGATCATACTGCTGTTTCGATTCTTCTTCGACGACTTTCTCCAGTGGAGCGAACGACAGCATCAGACGCTTCACTCCATGTCCCGAAAACGCCACAGTCACCTGCGTATCGCCACCCGCACCCGACGAATTGATCACAACACCCTCACCAAACGTTCTATGTCGGACTTTGTCGCCGGCTGAAAATGCGTCTTCCGAGCGGGAAGCAGAACGTGGAGTCGGTGTTGTTGCCGCCCGTTTCGTCCACATCGGATCAGGAATTCGATCGGCTACCCGAGAATGACCCCTGATGTCACGTGTAGTCACGAGTGAATCGGGGATTTCGAGCAGGAATCGTGACGCCATCTGCGAACCCGATTGACCTCGGAAACGACGCTGGAACGCCCGGAACATATACAACCGCTTACGAGCACGTGTCATGCCGACGTACAGCAGTCGACGCTCTTCTTCCAAGTTAGTTGGATCGTCCACGCTTCGAGAATGAGGCAACATCCCCTCTTCGAGACCCACAAGGAACACTGCGTCATACTCAAGGCCTTTTGCCTGATGCAGCGTAATTAGCGTCAACGCCTCTTTGTCGGCTTCGATATCGTCACCGCCTTGCAGTCCGTCCACATCGGACACCAGCGCCACGTTTTCGAGAAAATCTGTCAGTTGGCCACGCTCTTCGGAACCGGCGAATTGCTCGGCAGACGCCTTAAGTTCCTGCAGGTTTTCCATCCGTTCTTCGCCACGTTCCTTGTCTTCACGAAGCATCACACCGTAACCGCTTCGCTCAACAATCAGATCGATCAATTCGTTCGTATCCAACGCCAGAGACTGCTCGATAAACCGGGTAATCAAATCTCCAAACGCAGTCACCGATTTCAGCGCACGTGTCGCAAGCTCGGCGTAGTAGGCAGACGGCTCTTCATCACCCATCTGGACACGTGCGATGTCTAGAATCACATCGAGAACCGGAACGTCATTTGCGTTAGCAACCACACGTAGTTCAGCAACAGTGCGGGCCGAAATCCCGCGTGTCGGAACGTTGATGATTCGTTCCAGTGCAGCGTCATCAGCAGGGTTGGCGACGACTCGTAGGAACGACAGAATGTCCTTGACTTCCTTGCGGTCGTAGAACTTCACACCACCCACAAGTCGATACGGAATTCCCTCTCGGTTGCACGCCACCTCGAACGCACGCGACTGCGCATTAACCCGGTACATGATCGCCACTTCATTGCGACCTATACCGTCCTTAGTCTTTAGATCGTTCGCCGCCTCAAGGACCAGTCGGGCCTCTTCCTCTTCGTTGTACGCCTCGGCGACTGTTATACGAGTGCCACGGCTGTTTTCGGTCCAGAGATTCTTCTCCATCCGGCCATCGTTGTTCCCAATTACGGAATCAGCTGCCTCGAGGATGATTTGGGTCGAACGATAGCTCTGATCGAGTGTTACGATTTTCGTGTTCTTGAACGTGCTCTGGAAATCGGTCAGGTTGGTCGGATCGGCGTGGCGCCACGAATAGATCGATTGATCTGGATCGCCCACCACACAAATATTCTGGCTTTTCAATGCAAGCAGCCGAGCCACCTGAAACTGCAACGGATTGGTGTCCTGGAACTCATCAACCAGCAAGTAATCAAACCGCTCCTGGTACTTCTCAAGCATCTCCGGATAACCTTCGAGAAGCTGGTACGTCTTGAGCAGCAGATCATCGAAGTCCGCAGCATTCGCCCGCTGCAATGCACTTTCGTATGCTTGATAGAAACGCGAAGCCACTTCGTCACGATAAGTCTCGGTTCGGCGTGAAAGCTGTGCCGGGCTACGCATGTTGTTCTTAGCGTCGGAAACCACGCTGAGCAACGCCCTGGGCGGGAATTGCTTGGGATCGATATCAAGGCCATCGAGAACGCGCCGCGCCACTCGGGCCTGATCGTCAGCATCGTAGATCGTGAACTCTGGTTTCAGCCCAACGTGCTCGCCATCAGAACGAAGAACCCGCGAGCAAAATCCGTGGAACGTGCGTACTTGCAGCTCGGGTGATCCCACTCCAACCAGTCGTTCGCACCGCTCACGCAATTCACGCGCCGCTTTGTTCGTGAAAGTGACCGCTAGGATCTTCCACGAAGGAATGCCCTTTTCGCCGATAAGAAAGGCAACACGGTGCGCCATAACTCGCGTTTTTCCGGAGCCAGGACCAGCGACGATAAGCAGCGGTCCCTCGGAGTGAGTTACGGCTTCTCGCTGTCGATCGGAAAGACCGGCTAGTAAATTTTCAGTGAGCGAAATCGAAGACATCACGTAATGTTAGCCGCCGCCCGCCGATTTGCTCGACGATGTGGCACAAATTTCAGAACGAATTGATGCGTGCACCATCAGCGAGCGTTCAACACTTAATGGTTCGGCTCTTCGGTTTGAACCACAGATCACGAGTTAACGTCATCGTCGAATCATCCACTCGCCAGTAATAACGTACTTGTCTGTAGTAAGCGTTAACCCGCCATATTCCCGTGGTACTGAAGTACTCAACCGTGAACTCTGCATCACCGAACTCAGTCCAGCAGTTGGTTAATATGTTGTAATCGTCGATAGTGCGAGCATCGGTCTCTTTCAAATACTCGTGAACCATCGCCAGCACTTCTGAATCGGTTCGAGTCGCCGGAATATTTGGGAGCTCTACGCCTTTGTCGAAAAAAATCACCAGCGCCACCGACAGGAAAAAGCTGGGCACGCCGACGTAAAATAGCGTCTTCGCTACATTCGACACCAAAGGCGTTCCGAGTCGACGTTGCTTGTAGCCCTTCCGAGGGGCGATCTTGTCGAGGATGCTCATACCAGTTGCCTGAGAAGACGCTATCTGGTCGCCGGCTGCGCCAGCTGATCTTCCAGTGCCGAAATATCGACATGTTCGGAAATCAGGTCCACCATGCGGCTGAGTTTGTCAACGTGATCAAAGGCAACCCGCGGCTGCAATCCTTCGAGCTGCTCTGCCACGTCATGCGTGTTGTCTGGAACCACAACCAACGGAATGCCTCGTTGGGCCGCCTCGTACATCACGTACTCAACCGGACGAACGCCCTTTGTAAGGATCAAGGCTCTGGTCGTATCGGTTTGAAGAGCAGCGAGCTGCACATCAGGACGATCACCACGAACGATCACGCCAGTGTTCTTGCGATTCGAGAAGTAATACGGGCCCCAGTCGAGAACCAGGCCACCGATAAGGAAGTTATCGAGAAGTTGATCCGTCTGATCATCACCGTTCAGGAATTCACCGCCGAGAAAATCAGCGACCTGGCCCAATTTCGGCGCAAGCATGCGTCGATCGTCAGGAATCGATCCGAACAACTTCGCTCCCGATGCTTCGAGATCGCCAGCAATCGTTCCATCGGCATCTTCGGCCCGATACTTTGGGAGGCCATTGACGATCACGCCAGCAAGACGCGATCCGTACTCCTTAGCAACCGCAGCAATACCTTCACCGTAACGAGTAACCAGCAGAATCAGACCGTCAGTCGAATTCGCCAATTCGAGGTTTGAACTAGTGTCGGACGATCCTTCGACAATCGCTATCTTGCTAGAACCGGTTGAACCAGAAATCTTCGAAGCAATATCGCCGACTGCTCCACTCACTGCAGGATTCTCGGGCAACAGGTTGGAAAATACATCAGCGTCGGAACTACTCGAAGCATCGCCGCTTACAGCCCTACCAACCGCTACCTGAGAACCATCCGATCCTAGCCGTGACGCCAGGGCAGCGGCCACAGCGGTTTTTCCAGAACGATCCGAGATTGAAGAGATGATAAGAGTCGCCATTAATGTCCTCAAAGTACACGCAGTCCAGAAGCAGCTAATGACGATCATTCGCCGAATGATTCTGGTCGAAATGTTAACGAGCGATAAGCAGACGAAATTATATCAGCGCGCTTCGCGGTTACTCCGATTAATGGTTCAACCTACGTGAGGATTCGAGGGAAGTAGCTCAGGCTCATCGCTGGTTCTATTGCCTCACCACCACACCGCGGCTACGATTGATTGCCGTGCCGTGTCATTACCCACAAGGTAGCACCGGCCATGTGGTTGCCAAGCCGAGGTAGCTCAGTTGGTAGAGCAATGGACTGAAAATCCATGTGTCGGCAGTTCGAGTCTGCCCCTCGGCACCATTTGTTTGAATTAAGAATCGGCCAATTCCGTCTATCCGGGGCTGGTCGATTGCGGAATGGCGCTACCGACCTTGGAACTGCGGCTTTCGCTTCTCCATGAACGCCCGACGGCCCTCTTTGTAGTCTTCGCTGTTGAAGCACGCCTCAACCATCGCAGCAACACGATCGAGATCACGTTCGTCGGGATTTTTCGTGCCCTCGTTCACGGCCGCTTTCGCAGCCTTAACGGTCATAGGGGCGTTGTCGGCAATAGTTCTCGCGAGCGCTGTTACCGTCGCTTCCAACTCATCGACCGTAACCACTCGATTCGCCAGACCCATCGTCTCGGCGTCCGATGCACTGAAGCGCCCGCCGGTAAAGAATATTTCCTTGGCGAACGACGGTCCCACCAGATTCATCAACTCCTTGATTCCACCGTAGCCGTAACCCAGACCCAACTTCGCCGCTGGCACGCCGAACTGGCCATCATCGGCAGAAATGCGCAGATCGGCGGTCAGTGCGATAGCCATTCCACCGCCAATACAAAATCCGCGAATCATTGCGATAAGCGGCTTCTCAAGCGATTTCAGAGCCGCACTCGCACCGCCGGTCGCAGCTTCGTAGATAGCGATCTGCTCTGGTGTGCTGCGCACCTCCTCGAACTCAGAAATATCGGCTCCTGAAACGAACGCCTTATCGCCCGCGCCCTTCAGCACAACTACCCGAACGTCTTCGCTAGAAGCAAAGTCGTCGATGATCTCTGGAATCGCCCGCCACATTGCAAACGACACTGCGTTGCGCTTATTCGGCTGGTTGAACGTTATCCAGCCAACACCATCTTCAACGTGCGCCAACATCTTGTCGGTCTGCAGTTCAAGCTGCCTCATGTTTTTGTCCTTAACGAATTGTTCACTGAGTTGGTCGATTTTCAGGCATTTAGCCCGCCGATGCTGGTACCCGGGCTGCTAAACAACACCGTTTTCGTGCATCTTGGCGATCAGCCTCTCGTCGTAGCCAAGCTCAGCCAGAATATCGTCGGTGTGCTCTCCCTGGTCAGGAGTCGCCGTCCTAACCTCAGACGGTGTTCGGCTCATCTTTATCGCCTGGTTCACAACGTCGAACTTGCCGAGTCGAGGGTGATCGACGCGAACGGCCATCTCCAGATGCTTCACTTGGGGATCGGCGAAAACTTCGTCCATCGAGTTGATCGGACCCGCCGGACAGCCAACGCTGTTCAACAGATCGATCCAGTACTCGTTGGTATTCGTCTTCGTGACTTCCGAAATTGCGGCGTTCATCGCGACTCGATTTTTCGATCTTGCTGGTGAAGTGGAGAACAGTTCGTCATCGAGCCACTCGGGATGACCAAGCGCACCGCAGCAGCGCTCGAACATCGTGCCGCCAGCAACCGCGATATTTATGTGCCCGTCGGAAGTCGGAAATACACCTGTCGGAATATTCGTCGGGTGGTCGTTTCCCGCCTGTCCTGGAACGTCATTCTCTTTCAGATAGCGCGCAGCCTGAAAATCGAGCATCTGCACCATCGCTTCGAGCAACGACGTGCGAACCCACTGCCCTTTTCCAGAAACTTCCCGTTCCAGCAAAGCCAGCATCGTTCCCTGTGCGGCAAACATCCCAGCGCAGAGATCAGCCACCGGAATGCCGACTCGCATCGGACCTTCACCCGGCGCACCAGTGATCGACATTAGTCCGCCCATGCCCTGGGCGATCTGATCGAATCCTGCCCGATCACCGTAAGGCCCGTCCTGCCCGAAACCCGAGATGCTCACCAGGATGATCCGCTCGTTGATCTTCGCCAGCGTCTCATAGTCGGCTCCAAGCCGATTCTTCACGTCGGGTCGATAGTTCTCGACCACCACATCGGCATCCTTCACGAGCTTGTAGAACACCTCTCGCCCAACCGTCGATTTCAAGTTCAGCGTCAATGAGCGCTTGTTGCGATGAAGGTTTTGGAAGTCTGAATTATCGCGATCACCACCAAGTGCTTCCTTGCCATCAGGCGGAGCCTCGATCTTGATCACATCGGCTCCCCAATCGGCAAGCTGACGAACACAGGTCGGACCTGCTCGTACGCGCGTGAGGTCGAGCACTTTGAATCTTGATAAAGGTTTGCCATGTGGCAACATCAGCAATCTCCGAATCAGTCAACTAGAGAAATCATCGATCGCCGCAAACCCTACTACTTTTCTACTGCATGATGAGCCGCAATGCGGTTACGAAGCGTGATACCGAACGGTTGCGGCTGCTCGGTTTACGAGAGTAGTATCCCGCCCAAATATCCACTTGCCCGCGGCTCTGATCCAGAGTCGTACAAAACCACACACGCTCACCGGAAACGAGATACAAGAAAAATGTCAGACATCCCAACCTTCGATATGAAACCCGTCCACGTGCCCGACGAGGTGCTTGAAGGACTGAAAAAACTCCCAACTGCAACGGTCTACAACGCTGTGAAGTATTTCGGCTCGCACCTCTGCGTCTGCGAAGGACTCCAGAACTACACCATGGGTCGAAAGTTGGCCGCTCGGGCTCGAACTCTTCGCTTCCTCCCTCTCCGTGACGATCTGAAAGCCGATACCCCCGGTGGCGAAGGCTCACCTGAATACATTGCAATGGGCAAGTGCGGCCCCGGCGACGTTCTGGTTGCCGATATCGCAGGCGATGCGCAAACGGTCGTCGCAGGCGATGTAAAGCTCCTGCAACTCAAGATGAACAACGCTGATGGCGTGGTTATCGATGGTGCAATACGTGACCTCGACGTACTGCGCGATGAAAACTACGACCTTGCCGTCTACGCCACCGCGCGCAGTCTGCACGGTGGGCCGACAGCAAGCCCTGCTGAACAAGATATTCAGATCAACGTAGGTGGTGCACTCGTCCGCCCCGGCGATGTCATGGTTGGTGATGATGACGGTGTAATTGTCGTTCCCTCTTGGATGGCTGCCGAGGTTCTTGAGCACGCAACCGAGCACGAAGAGGTCGAGAACTATATCAAGACCAAGATCGAAGCCGAAAACGTCGCTCCTGGCAAGTACTACCCGCCACAGCCAGAATCGTTCGAAGAATGGCGACGGATGAAGAAAGAACGAAGACTCTAGACCACATGATCACGTCACTCGTTATTGGCGATTACGAAATTACGGCTGTCCTCGATGGCCCTTCGGTTCCACGCGACCCTGCGATGGTGTTCCCAGACGTACCACCCGAGGCTTGGGATCCGTACCGTTCGATCGCCCTTACAGCCGATGACAAGTGGCATCCCGACTGGCGTGGACATCTCATTCGGGCGACGAACGGAAAGGAACCGACAATCCTCGTTGATGCCGGAATGGGAGACGTGGTCAACGAGCACACTGGTGAACCAGGCAAACTTCTCCAAAACCTTGTCGCTCTCGGCGTTCAACCGAAAGACGTCGACGTCGTGGTCACAACCCACTGCCACGGCGATCACATCGGCTGGAACGTGACCTACGATGGCGATACACCTCGGCTGACTTTCCCGAACGCAACCCACTGGATCGCCTCTCGCGACTGGGAGTACTACTCAAAGCCAGAAAACGAAAATCCGCCATTCGATAAATCAGTCAAACCCCTCGAGGCACTCGGCGCTTTGAAGCTGATCACCGGCGTTGAGCAAATCGCGCCCGGGATTTCCACCCTGCCGACAAACGGGCACACACCGGGTCACCAGTGCGTACTGATCGAATCAGGCGGAACGACCGGCGTTATCACGGGCGACCTGTTCCACAGCGTAGCCCAGGTGACCGAACAAAACTGGTGCCCGACGTTCGACTGGAACACTGCGATGTCGACTCAATCACGAAAAAGTCTGTTAATGCTCGCTTCAACCCAGAAGTGGATCGTGCTCACCGGCCATCTGGCAACTGGATCGAGTATTGGCAAGGTCGTGTCTGAAGGCGGAAAATCGGAGTGGAAACCGCTGTAGAGAAGATTCGGGGTGGCTTGAACCGGAATATTCACCGATCTGAGTTCGCACCAGCTATCATCGCCCCACCATGACCACGGCTGCCGTCGATCCGATCAAGTTCGAGGTAATCCGCAACGCCCTCACGCAGGCTGCGGAGGAGATGGCGATCGCCCTTCGACGTTCCGCCTATTCGACCAATGTGAAGACCCGTCAGGACTTCTCCTGCGCCTTCTTCGATAAAGATCTCCGATCAGTCGCCCAGGCGTTCACCCAGCCAGTCCACCTCGGATCATTCGTGCGACACGTCCCGTTAGCCGTCCACCGCTATGGCGTCGAAAACCTCGGCCCTGGCGACATGATTTTGTCGAACGATCCCTACGGCGGTGGAGTTCACCTGAACGACATCTCGCTCATTGGTCCCGTCTACCACCACGACCAACTCGTCGGCTACACCGCCTGTCTCGCCCACCACGTCGATGTCGGCGGCGGCGCACCCGCTTCCGTCGGAGCCTTTCGGGAGGTTTTTCAAGAAGGGATCATCATTCCGCCGATCAAGCTCGTGAATAAAGGCGAGCTTGATGACGATCTGTTCCGACTTGTTCTCTCGCAAATCCGTTCGAAACACGAAACAACTGGCGATTTCCGAGCACAGATCGCGTCCAACCGAACCGGTGCTCTACGTATCAACGAAATAATCGACCGCTACGGCATCGGCGAGTTCGATCACTACATCGACGAAATAATCGAATACACCGACCGCCGCACACGCGCCGAAGTCGCCAAGCTTCCGAAAGGTGTCTTCGAAGCCAAAGGCTTTGTCGACAACGATGGCTTCACCGACGAAGTGGTCAACCTCGCCGTAAAAGTGACCATCGATGACGATGGAGTACAGTTCGACACCACCGGTTCCGATCCGCAACGTCGTGCGCCCGTGAACTCAACCTTCGCCCAGACGTTTTCCGCCTGCGCCTACGCGCTCCGTGCCCTCATGGATCGCGATCTCCCCGTGAACGATGGCTTCTACCGATATGTCCATGTCAACGCCCCCGAAGGAAACGTCACAAACTGCGTCCACCCCGCTCCGGTAGTCGGCGGCTGGGAGACCCATGTTCGCCTGAACGATTTGATCTTCGAAGCCCTCGCACCTGCCCTGCCCGATGCCGTTTGTGCCGGGACAAAATCAATGCAGTGCCATTCGGGCTTTGGCGGCGAAAACCACGAGACGGGCGAGTACTACTGCTTCCTCGAAACCCTCGCTGGCGGCTATGGAGCACGCTCAACCTCAGACGGGCCCGACGCAGTGCAGTCCCACGGCCAGAACACCGAGAACGCCCCGGTCGAGGAAACCGAATCCAACTACCCCGTTCGAATCACTCGTTACGAGCTTGTCCCCGATTCAGAGGGCCCTGGCGAGTTTCGAGGCGGACTAGGCCTAAGACGCGACTACATGTTCCCTGAAGAAGCAACCTTCACGATCCTCGCCGACCGTGACAAGCTCGGACCTCGTGGACTCTTCGAAGGCGAGCGTGGCAGCACGTCCGTTTATGCCCTCATCAAAAACGGTGCCGAAGAACGTCTCTCATCAAAAACAACGGTCCAGTTACAACCGGGCGAAGTAATCAGCTATCGAACGTCTGGTGGCGGTGGTTACGGTGCACCATACAAGCGGGATCCAGGGGCGGTTCTGGCTGACGTGCTACAGGGCAAAATCTCTGCTGAACGAGCACGTGAGAGATATGGCGTGGTGGTTGATTCGATCACACAGCAAGTGGATGACCTAGCAACTGAGGAATTACGCAGTGGCCGGTGAACCCGCAAAATACCTCGCCTCGCATGTCGATCCGATCCAGTTCGAAGTCGTCCGCTCCGCCCTGCCGCAGGTAGCCGAAGAAATGGCTGCCGCCCTCCGCCGATCCGCCTACTCGACAAACGTGAAGACGAGACAGGATTTTTCCTGCGCTTTTTTCGACCGCAACTGCCGAGCCATCTCCCAGGCGTTCACCCAACCTGTCCACCTCGGATCATTCGTCGAACTCATTCCCACATCGGTAAAGACCTATGGAGCCGAAAATCTTGAACCCGGTGACATGCTGGTGGTCAACAACCCGTTCGGCGGTGGATCTCACCTCAACGACGTAACCGTCTTCGGTCCCGTCCACCACAACGACAAACTCGTCGGCTATGTGGCATCACTAGCCCACCACGTCGATGTTGGAGGTGGCGCACCAGCTTCCATCGGACCCTTTCAAGAAATATTCCAGGAAGGCGTGATCATCCCTCCAGTCAAGCTCGTGAAGCGGGGTGAGATGAACGAAGATGTATTCAAACTTCTCCTCTCACAGATTCGGTCGAAGCGAGTCACAACCGGTGACTTCAGAGCGCAGGTCGCCGCCAACACGGTCGGCGCCCGTCGACTCATCGATCTTGTCGAAAAGTACGGCATCAGCGATTTCGACCGGTACGTCGCAGCGGTAGTCGATTACACAGATCGTCGTACTCGATCTGAAATCGCAAACATCCCCGATGGTGTTTATGGAGCCGAAGGCTTCCTCGACTACGACGGTTTTACCGACAACGTTGTAAAGCTCAAAGTAGAAATCATCGTCGATGGTGAGTCGGTCTTCTTCGATCTCGATGGTTGTGATCCGCAACGCCGAGCGCCAGTTAACTCGACTAAGGCAATGACGTTCTCGGCGTGTGCGTACGCCCTAAGGGCACTGATGGCTCCCGATATGCCGGTGAACGACGGTTTCTATCGCCACATCAAGATGAACGCCAAACCCGGCACGGTCGTCCACGCTGTTCACCCTGCTCCAGTCGTCGGCGGCTGGGAGACTCAGGTTCGTATTAACGACCTGCTGTTCAAGGCGTTCTCTCCCGGCATGCCCGGCAAAGTTGCCGCCGCAACAAAAGCCATGATGGCGCAGGCTGGTTTCGGAATTATTGACAACAAAAACGGCGAATATCACTGCAACTACGAAGCACTCGCTGGCGGCTACGGAGCAAGGGCAACTTCCGATGGCCCCGACGCCGTGCAACAACACGGGCAAAACACTGAAAACGCTCCTGTCGAAGAGGTTGAATCGCACTTCCCGATGCGAGTGTCTCGCCTCTCGCTGATCGAAAACTCCGAGGGTCCAGGAAAATTCCGTGGCGGACTCGGTATGCGCCGTGATTACCACTTTCCAGACGACCCAGCGACCTTCACCGTTCTTTCTGATCGAGATATTCAGGGGCCCAAAGGAATTTTCGGCGGAATGGACGGTCGCAAGGCGTTCTACATCCTGAATCCCGATCATCCCAACGAAGAAGCAAGCGAACTCACCTCGAAGTGCGTAATCGAACTCAAACCCGGCGATACCGTGAGCTTCCAAACTCCTGGTGGCGGCGGCTACGGCCCTCCAATCGAGCGCAATCCCAACGCTGTTCTCAAGGATGTTGTTGGAGGCAAAATCAACCATCAGCGGGCACGAGATATCTATGGTGTCGTGATCGACGAAAACACGAATGAAATCAACGAGTCAGCCACAAGCAAAGTTAGAACCGCCCTTATCAATTTGAGGAAACAATCTTGACCACCACTCCTGAAGGTCGATTCAGAATCGGCGTCGATATTGGTGGTACTTTCACCGATGGAACGTTGGTCGATTCAGCCACCGGGCAGGTCACAACCTCGAAGGTGTTGACCACCCCCGCCGATCCTGCATCTGGATTCATCGCAGCCGTTCAGAAACTACTCGACCTCGACGATTCAGTCGGCCCCGAAGCGATCGAACACGTTGTTCACGCAACGACCGTGGCGACCAATGCCATCATCGAAGGCAAGACAGCGAAGACGGCGTTCGTCACCACCGAAGGCTTTCGGGACATGCTCGAAATCGCCCGTCAGATCCGCCCTTCTCTCTACGATCTGCAGTTTGAAAAGCCGGCTCCACTTGTCCCGCGCCAACTCTGCTTCGAAGTTCCTGAACGACTCGATGCAAAAGGCGAAGTCGTAACGCCTCTCGATGAGGCAGCGTTGGCGAAAGTAGTCGATCAGATCGCCGAATCGAACGTCGAGGCCGTAGCCGTTTGCCTGCTCCATTCCTACCGCAATCCCGATCACGAGCAGCGCATCGGCAAGGCAATTGCGGAAAAACTCCCAGGTGTCATCATCTCGCTATCCTCCGACGTTGTTCCCGAGTTCAGGGAATACCTCAGAGCCTCAACGACAGTTATCAACTCGTCGGTTGCGCCGATTGTCAGCACCTATCTCGCATCGATCATCGAAAAGCTCCATGCTGTCGGCGTGACATCCGAACTACTCGTCATGCAGTCCAGCGGTGGCGTCTACCCTGCCGCGGCAGCGTCTGAAAACCCGGTCTTCATGGTCGAATCAGGACCTGCCGCCGGAGCCGTCGCCGCCGCTTCGCTCGGCTCAGCACTCGGCCACCCCAACGTGATTTCTTTCGACATGGGTGGCACCACCGCCAAGGCCAGCCTTATTCGCAACGGTCAGCCGAACATCACCAAGGACTACAGCGTCGGTGGCGCTGCCCAGAGTGGTACCGGTGCCTTCGGTGGAGCCTCAGGCTATCCGATCAGGACGCCCGTCGTCGACCTTGTAGAAATCGGTGCCGGTGGCGGCTCGATCGCCTGGGTCGATTCCGGTGGTGCGCTTCGGGTCGGACCACACTCGTCAGGTGCCGATCCCGGACCTGTCTGCTACGGACTCGGCGGCGAAGAGCCAACGATCACCGACGCCAACCTCGTCCTCGGTCGACTCGATCCTGCCTACTTCGCCGGTGGCGAGATGTCACTCGACCTTGATGCAGCTCGAAAAGCCGTTCGCACACACTGCGCCGATCCGCTCAGCCTGTCGATCGAAGAGGCAGCGCACGGCATCGTCGAGATCGCCAATACCGCAATGGTCAACGCACTGCGCCTTGTATCGGTGCAACGAGGCCACGACCCCCGCGATTTTATGCTTGTTGCGTTCGGGGGAGCCGGCCCCGCTCACGCCGTACGGCTCGCCGAGCAGGCAGGAATTCCGCGCGTGCTCATCCCGCTCGGACCCGGCACAGCGTCCGCACTTGGGCTCCTCGTTACCGACGTCCGTATGGAAGGATCAACAACACTGATCGTTCGTGCTGATGAGATCGATCCCTCACGCATTGCCGACAAGTTCGCGCGGCTGGAAACCGCCGGTCGCGAAGCACACAAAATTGCTACGTCTGCATCCGGCGAACCGGTATTCGAACGAGCCATCGAAATGCGTTATTGGGGCCAGAGCTTCGAGCTCAGCGTACCCGCTTCGGAAAGTGGCAATATAGACGCTGCATGGCTAAGCAATCTCACAGAATCGTTCCATAACGCCCACGAAATGGCGTATGGGTTTCGTGCAAACGATGAACCGGTCGAGCTTGTCAATTTACGCCTGACAACCGTTGGTAAAATCGCCCGACCTAAAATGCACAGGCTCAACAATACCAGTACCGACGCTTCAACTGCCATCAAAGGCAATCGCCCGGTCTACTTCGCCGAATCTTCGGATGAAAACGGCATCGCACAAACACCGGTATATGATCGTTCCAAACTTCCCGCGGGAGCCATGTTCACAGGTCCCGCGATTATCGAAGAACCCGATTGCACTACCGTAATTCATCCCGGGTGGACTCTCAGAGTGGATGACTTTGGAAACCTCGGAATCGAACACAACAACTGACGATCTGTTCAGTAACCAACAGAACCAAGAGAGAAATATGCCCAACGGAACAAACCAAGCATGGACCATGGCGAGTCGACCGACCGGCGAGCCGACACCCGAGCACTTCGCAATAACCGAATCTCCAATCCCTGAGCCGAAACACGGCGAGGTACTGATTCGCACTCTCTACATGAGCCTCGACCCCTATATGCGAGGCCGCATGCGATCTGGTCCCTCGTACTCAACACCACTCGAGATCGGCGATGTCATGACCGGCGAAGTTGTAGCGCGTGTCGAACAAAGCGAATCCCCGTTATTTGAGGTCGGAGACACGGTCCGAGCAAGCATCGGTTGGCAGGAATGGGCAGCGATCGGAGCACACATCGCAAAACCCGTCGACCCAGATCTCGGGTCGATCTCAACAGCGGTTGGAATTCTCGGCATGCCGGGTATGACCGCGTACTTCGGCCTGCTCGACGTCCTGAAACCAAGAGCTGGCGACACTTTGGTTGTTTCGGCAGCATCCGGTGCGGTCGGCGCAGTAGTCGGTCAAATCGGCAAGATCAACGGCTGTTTCGTGATCGGGATCGCCGGTAGCGATGAAAAGTGCAAATACACCGTGAAAGAACTCGACTTCGATGCTGCAATCAACTACAAAACCCAAAACGTTTCTGCAGAACTTGCCCGGCTGTCTCCGAACGGTATCGATTGCTACTTCGACAACGTCGGCGGCCCCATCTCCGACGCCGTATTCGAGAATCTCGCGCTGAAGTCGCGAGTCGCCATCTGTGGCCAAATCTCGCAGTACAACGCCTCGACGCCACCGCAAGGACCTCGCAATCTCGCAACTCTCATCCGTACCCGCACCACCGTCGAAGGCTTCCTCGTCTACGACTTCGAACTCCAGCACGAGATCGCCCGCGCTCGAATCTCCAACTGGATCAAAGAAGGCACTATCAAGTACAAAGAAGACATCGTCGACGGCTTCGAAAACGCCCCCGAAGCTTTCATTGGCCTCCTAAAGGGCAAAAATTTTGGCAAGCTACTAGTAAGAGTCAGCGAGTAGCGGGGGCGCAAATTGCAGCGAATCCTCCCTCTCTTCAAGGGAGGGAGCTATAGGGTAAGTCCAATCGTCCAATGCCAAACACCGAACAACCTAGTCACACCAACCAACCCAATTACCGCTCCCTGTCCTTCCTCACCTCGCAAGTCGAAGCCATCGTCGACTTTTACTACCCCGCGTGCATCGACAACGATCTCGGTGGCTACATCAACCAATTTCGTGATGACGGCTCAATCTACGATGACCAAACTAAGCACCTCGTCGGCACATGCCGTTTTGTCTACGTCTTCGCCACAGCCGCCATGATGCTCAACAAACCCGAATATCTCGATGCGGCCCGTCACGGAATAAGATTCCTCCAAAAACACCACCGCCAGTCGACCGGCGGCTACGCTTGGGTTCTCAACGGTCTCGAAATCGAAGACGCAACCAACCATTGCTACGGTCACGCGTTCGTGCTTCTTGCCTACGCAACCGCGCAGAAAGCTGGTATCGAAGAAGCCGCCCAACCGCTCGCTGAAACATTCGATCTCATGGAGCAACGATTCTGGCGCTTCAACGACGAACTCTACGTCGACGAAATCTCACCCGGTTGGTCGGTGATCGATCCTTATCGTGGCCAGAACGCAAACATGCACACCTGCGAAGCAATGATTGCCGCCTACGAAGCGACCGGTGAACGACGCTACATCGAACGAGCGACAACGCTGGCAAAGCGGGTATGCATCGATCTCACCAGCCAGTCCGACGGCATGATCTGGGAACACTACGGTGAAGACTGGTCGATCGACTGGCAGTACAACCTCGACGATCCGAAAAACCTGTTCCGACCCTACGGCTACAACCTCGGACACTGGAGCGAGTGGGCGAAGCTTCTCCTCATCCTCGAAGAGCACAATCCTCAGGATTGGATGCTCCCCCAGGCGCAAAAATTATTCGGTGGTGCCGTTGAAAAAGGCTGGGATCACGCCAATGGCGGTTTCAACTACTCAATGCACCCCGGCGGCACAATCATTGACACAGATCGCTATTACTGGGTCCTCTCAGAAACAATCGCGGCAGCCGGAATACTCGCCAACCGAACCGGTAATCAAACCTACTGGGACTGGTACGACCGAACATGGAAATGGTCGCTCGAAAACCTCGTCGATCAGCAACACGGCGGTTGGTATCGAATTCTCGACTCCAACAATCAGCGATACGACAACCTCAAAAGTCCCCCATCTAAAACCGACTACCACCCACTCGCCGCCTGCTGGGAACTCTTCAAGCGGTTTTAGTGCATAACGTAACAATCTGAATCGTCATCATGAACTCGATTCAGGATTTCGAAAGAGTACGAAGTATCCCTCCACCGTGGGGCCGTGCCTCGTCGATCCGCTCAACGATCGCACACGATCATACGAATTCCACAGTAAAAACCTCACCCGACCTTGACCATATGCCCGAGAATGCTTACTGTTGAAGGCACCAGCGGAAGTGGCTCAGTGGTAGAGCATCTCCTTGCCAAGGAGAGGGTCGGGAGTTCGAATCTCCTCTTCCGCTCCATCTGAACCTGAACTGGAGAAGCCCTTGCAGAAATGCAGGGGCTTTTCTGTTAATTGTTCCAATACTGTTCCAATGGCACGAATTAAAGCCTTCTCGCTAATCCTAATATCAAAGATATGGGTGTCCCCGG
>PVBE010564382.1_pt1 | contig 101186 bp, 100 predicted proteins | sample 1631181 | NCBI WGS metagenome assembly PVBE01 (sample SAMN08397723, study PRJNA350692) | Marine metagenome, whole genome shotgun sequencing project. | isolation source: water | place: Pacific Ocean | collected 2012-04
GCGCCGACCTTCTATTAGAGTGTGGAGTAAGAATAGATCAGACGCGGAGATTAAAGCGATGATAAACAGGAAAGAGCCACCGCCTCCACCGCTTCCATACAGAAAGCCTCCATTGAGTGGGTCGCATTTACGAGATCTATCTCTGGTTGTTAATACGGGTGGAGTGTATATGCCCGACGAGGCGGAAAAATAATATGGCAAAGAAAAAAGAAAAACTTGTTCAGGCTAAACGACCTGCTACGCAGAAGTTTTTGGATATATCTGAGATTCGTGACGACATGGTGATCCTTAAGGATGGATCGGTACGTGGGGTTGCGATTGTCTCGAGTATTAACTTTGCGCTAAAGTCCAACGATGAGCAGCAGGCAGTTATTCAGGCATACATGCAGTTTCTGAACGGGCTCGATTATCCACTGCAAGTTGTTATCCATTCACGAAGAATGCGGATTGAGGATTATATTGGCCGAATGAGAAAGGCGAGCTCGGAATTGGAAAACGAATTGCTGCGGAATCAGATGACGGACTACATTGACTTCATTAAGGACCTCGTCTCTGATAGTGAGATTATGAGCAAGCGTTTCTTTATTGTGGTGCCATTCGATCCGTTGGCGAGCGACAAGAAAGGATTCTTTACGCGACTGGGCGCGGTGCTGACACCGGGGTCACGTATTAAGCTTTCGGAAAAACAGTTCAAGATACGACAGCAGGAATTGGAACAGCGCATGGCTCAGGCTCTTGGTAGCCTGAATAGCATGGGTCTGTCCGGAGCTCGTTTGGATACTCAGGGCTTAATCGAGCTTTATTATAATGCTTATAACCCTACAGTGTCAGAGGCCCAGCCTTTAAAAAATGCGGTAGAGTTAGATTTGGATACATCATATGGCTTTTGAGAAACAAATTGAACAATTCGAACAAGACGGTAAGGGCAAGAAGGGCAAGAGTAAGAAACCCGCTGCACCAAGCAAACCGCAGGCACCAAAGAGGCTGTCGGAAAAGCAAAAAGAGAAGATTGCCGACAAGAAAGAACAGGAGAGTGTTCGCTCCCTTCTTGAAGAGGAGCGGATTTATCAGCGCGGAATCGTTTCAATTCGCGACCTGATTGCACCTGCATCGTTCGAGGTGACATCGAGCTTTTTGAAGCTGGGTGATTTGTACGCGCGAACTTTGTTTATTGTCGCATATCCAAGATACGTTGGTGTTGGTTGGGCTGCAGGTATCATCAACTTTAATTGGACGATCGACATTTCGATGTACTTCTATCCAATTAAGGCTGCCATTATCTTGAAGCAGCTCAAGAAGAAGGCTGGAGAAGTGGAAGCTCAGCTCTCATTGGACCGTCAGAAAGGAAAGCCACGAGATCCGCTACGCGAGACTGCGTTGCGAGATATTGAGGGATTGCGAGACCAGCTCACGCAGGGAATTGAGCATTTCTTCCAGTTCGCTTTCTACGTGACAGTGTATGCTAAGGACAAGGAAGAGCTCGACCGCGTTTGCGATGACATCGACTCTTCGTTTGGTGCTAAATTGATCATGACAAAACGTGGTCTCTATCAGTCTGAGCAAGGATTCAACTCAACGTTGCCAATTGGAAACGATGAGTTGCAGATTACGTTCAACATGAGCACTAGTCCAATTGCATCAAGCTTCCCATTCATTTCGTCGGAGCTCTCGAGTGATAACGGAATTTTGTACGGAATCAATCGACACAATAACAGTTTGATATTGTTTGATAGGTTTAGTTTGCAAAACGCGAATGGAGTTGTGTTTGCTACATCTGGAGCTGGAAAAAGTTACGCTGTGAAGCTTGAGATTATCCGATCAATGATGCTTGGCGTTGATGTTATCGTTATTGACCCGGAAATGGAGTATAAGGCACTTTCAGATGCTGTCGGCGGAACATATGTGAACGTCTCGTTGGCGTCTGACAGCAAGATTAATCCGTTTGATCTCCCGCGTGCCACAACCTCGGATGCTAGCGTAGAGGACATTATCCGGTCAGCAGTTATTACAATCAAAGGTTTGATGCGAATCATGATGGGAACTCCGCAAGGCTCAACAGGAGCTCTTGGATTCTCACCTGAGGATGACGCGGTGCTGGATCGCGCGATTTTGGAGTCGTATGCAAAGAAAGACATAACACCGCAAAGTGATCTCGCTAAGGTTGATCCCCCTACAATGCAAGACTTGCAGGAGGTTCTAGAGGGGATGACCGGTGCGGATAGTCTTGTTGCGCGTATCAAGAAATACACGGAAGGAACGTTCGCGGGGCTCTTTAGCTCACCTACGACGGTGGAAACTAGTAACCAGTTGGTGATCTTCTCTGTGCGAGATCTAGAGGATGAGCTGCGACCGATGGCGATTTATAACATTATCACTTATATTTGGAACGTTGTTCGATCAACTCGAAAGAAGCGGTTGCTCGTAGTCGACGAGGCGTGGTGGTTGATGCAACATGAGGACTCAGCGCGATTTATCTTTGCTATTGTGAAGCGAGGACGAAAGTACTTCTTGGGAGTCCAGACGATTACACAGGATGTGAATGACTTCCTTAGGAACCAGTACGGTCAGGCGATCGTGACAAACTCGAGCATGCAGTTGCTCATGAAGCAGTCGCCTGCTGCGGTTGACCTAGTTCAGAAGACGTTCAACCTCACGGATGCAGAGAAATATCTTTTGCTTGAGGCGGGTATTGGACAGGGAATCTTCTTCGCTGGAAACAAGCACGCTGCTATTCAGGTGGTTGCGAGTTATTTGGAAGACAAGATTGTGACCACGAACCCAGAGCAATTGCTTGAGATGGAGGGCGAGCGGCGTGAGTTCGAGGGCGAATTAGAAGAGAAAGAGTCAGCAGATGCAGGAGTAGTTGATAAGGATGCAGAGAAGAGTAAAATTGAGTCAGGAATAGCGGAAGAGGGGGCAGCTTTGGAACAATCACTAGATCAATAGTATGCAAATTACCCCAGGACAAAGACGATCAATAGTTGCGGCACTTATAGTTTTGATATTGGTATTGTTATTCTTGCTATGGTTCTTCTTATTTAGGGGCGGAGAAGTAGTTCCAGAGCCAGTGCCCGAGCCTGAGGTTCCAGCAGCTGTGATTCGAGATACTACGCCGAGTGCTTCTGAAGTTATTCCAGTCACTGCGGACGCAGCGTCTGCGCGTGTTGTAGCTATGAACTTTGCTGAACGATTCGGTACATATTCAACAGATGTTCCTTACGAGAATGTAAACGAGGTGAAGGAGTTGAGCACCCCGGAGTATCATGCGACGCTGCAGAGCGGTGTTACAGATGTGTCGGCATCATCGTTTCGAGGTGTAAGTACAAGGGCTTTGTCAGCTACGTTGAGTTCTGGGAGCGAAGAGTCGGGAAGTGTGGTTTATGCGATAGCCGTTCAGAACGAGATAGAGCTAGGTACGCGGACGAATACCACGATAGAGTACAAAACAGCAACGATCTCCTTAGAGAAGCGCGGAGAATTGTGGTTAGTAGCTAATTTTCAATGGAATTAAAGTGGATACATAGACTACGCAATGCAATTTTCCCCCAGCAGTGCATAAAATGCCAGCGCGACGGATTCCTCTTGTGTGTAGAATGTCGCGCTGTTTTTGTTTGTAGAAATTCACAGCATTGTCCTGGGTGCAACGTGATTACGACTTACGGTGCTCGGTGCCTGGAACATTACGACCATCCACTCGACGGGGTAGTGAGTGCGACGTGGTATGCGAATATTCTTTCAAAGAAGCTCGTAAGGCTATGGAAGTATCGTTTTGTGCGTGAGGCCGAGCCTCACATAAGCTCGATCCTGTCTCAGTGGCTTAATGCAACTCAGCAGGTTCCGAGCAATAACTGGGTTGTCGTTCCCGTGCCTTTGCATCCGATACGTTCTCGGGCGCGTGGGTTTGATCAGAGTATAGTGTTAGCTCGTATTCTGGCTATGGAGCTTGGGATAGATCTTGAGCTGAATCTGGTGAGGCGCGCTCGGCATTTTCAGAAACCTCAGGCGAGTCTGAGTGACAAAAAAAGATCTGAGCGATCTTTTGATGGGGTGTTTGAGGTGAACACAAATATTATTGCTCCAGCAAACATCATACTTGTTGATGATGTGTACACGACGGGGAAGACTATGTCGGCGGTGGCGTGCGAGCTGAAGCTTGGTGGCGTGGAGGTTGTTTGGGGCGTGACGTTTGCGAGAGGGAATTGAGGGAGCTTGACCTTCGAATCATGGCGTGAGAAGGTACTGCTCAGAGGAGGGGCTTGTCGTGTGTAAAGATCAACGAGTCATAGCGCTTGCCGGTTACATCTGTGCCGGCAAGTCGACACTGGCAGCAGCGTATTGCGCGCGTCACCCTGGCGCGCGTACATTGCTCATTTCGGACCTGCTACGAGACAGGATGAAGGCGGAGGGCCTGTCCACGGAACGCGCAGAGATGTCGGCGTTTTACGGACGAATGGCTGCGGAGCACGGAGAGACGTTCCTCGTTGACCTGATGCTGGAGCACATGCGCGCGAACCCAGCAGAGGTGTTCGTGCTGGATGGCTGGCGGCGCATTGCCCAGGCCCGGTACATGAAGGAGCGTGAGAGGGTGGATCTCAAAGTCGTGTTCCTGCATGTGCAAGAATACGTGCTGTACGAGCGATGGGCCGCGAGAGCCCGGCCAGATGATGGTCCAGATTTCTCACTGTCGGCATTCAACGTGCAGATCAATCTGGAGACGGAACGAGAGATTCCGGACCTGCTGAGATTCAGCGACGTGGTACTTGATGGGGCCCTGCCACCAGACGTCGTACTCAGAAGATTCGAACAGTACTTCAACACTGAGCCCTCCTAGGGCTCGTTTTTTATAATAATATACGTATACGAAGACAAGATCGTTAAACTGTAATTTTGCAGCAAAAAAAGCACGACTTTCGTCGTGCGTTTTTTCTGGCGGAGAGAAAGGGATTCGAACCCTTGAAGGGCTATAAACCCTTGCTGGTTTTCAAGACCAGTGCCTTCAACCGCTCAGCCATCTCTCCGTGTAAAATTCTCGGCCAGAGGCTATTGACCACTGATGATCAACACTCCCTGGCGGAGAGAGAGGGATTCGAACCCTCGCACCGGGTAAACCCGACCTAACGGATTAGCAATCCGTCCCCTTAAGCCTCTTGGGTACCTCTCCATGAGCAGGGCAACAGTACTATATTACGGCCAGAAAATCAAGTGTTCTTTCTATTGCCGCAGTTTGGTATACTGTTGGCAGATGGATGCATCAAATGAACAATCAATCGAAGATCAGATAGATCCTAAGTACGGAGACCTTTTGTTGTACTGGACGATGAAGGAATTTCATCAACATGAGAGGGGGACGGCATGGTACGTTGTCTTTTTGGTGTCCGGAATTGCACTGATTCTTTATGCGATTTTGACGAGTAACTATATCTTCGCGGTTTTGTTGATCTTGTTCGGAACGTTCATGATCATGCAGCATTTTCATGATCCTGAGGATGTTCCAGTTGTAATCCTAACAACAGGGCTAGTAATTGGAAATCACTATCATCCGTGGGACGAGGTTACAAACTTTTGGATTGCGTACGAACCGCCCGATGTCCAGAAGCTGTACATCAATTTTGTCCGTAATGTTCATCCGTATGTGAGCATAGATTTACCAGAAAATTTGGACCCTCTCGAGCTCCGAGAAACGATGCTTGAGTTTGTAGACGAGAACGATAGTCGCAAGGACGAGAGCTTGACAGACTACATAAAAAGGTTGTATAAACTCTAAGTTCCTACACCTGTACCCGTAGCTCAGCTGGATAGAGCGTTGGCTTGCGGAGCCAAAGGCCGCACGTTCAAGTCGTGCCGGGTACACCAGAAAGTCACTCACATTTGTGAGTGTTTTTCTTTTTTCCGATTGTAGCAGAGGTCCGATGTAGTCAAATTATCACTTTTGTCAATACTCTAGTAAGATATGCTTATGATTAACCATCCGATCACTGCGTTGCCTGGCATTGGGCCTAAGCTTTCTGTAAATTATCGCAAGCTTGGAATAGAGACTGTACGCGATCTTCTTTTTGCGTTTCCGTTTCGCTATGAGGATTATCGGACAATTCGAGGGATCGCTGACTTGTCGCCGGGGGAGACGACGACGGTCCAAGGGTCGATTACGAGCATTCGATCGCGTCGGAGTCCGCGGAAGAAGATGACCTTGACCGAGGCCACTATCGAGGACGCTACAGGGACGATTACCGCCGTTTGGTTTCATCAGCCTTACATAGCGAAGACTTTGAAGGTTGGTGATCGGGTTTCTTTGTCGGGGAAGATCGACGACAAGTTCGGGCTCAGTATCGTGAACCCGCAGTTTGAGACGATCAAAGATAGTGGGCCAACAAAGCACACTGGTAGGCTCGTGCCGATCTACTCGGTGTCGGGAAAGATGGCGCAGAAGGGGAGGCGTAATGCAGTTAAGAATGCGATGGTGGCAGTGGAGGAGATCGCGGAGTGGATACCCAGTGATGTTGTTGCTGATTATGATCTTGCTTCTATCGGAAGCTCGATTGCTGCTTTGCATTTTCCGGAAGATCAAGAGCCTTGGGAGAAGGCGATGCGGCGTATGAAGTTTTCCGAGTTGCTGATACATCAGATTGCGCACGTGAGAGCTCGGCAGCATATTGAGCTTTCAAAGGCCCACGCTATCGAGATGGATCTACCGTTCGTTAAGGAGACGATCTCGCGGCTTCCTTTTGACCTCACGGATGCTCAAAGGAAGGCTACTTTTGCGATAATGCAGGACATGGAAAAAGCTACGCCTATGCATCGTTTGCTTGAAGGTGACGTGGGGTCGGGGAAAACGGTTGTTGCGGCGTTAGCAGCCGGAAATGCGGCTTTTCAGAGCTTCCAGAGCGCTTATCTAGCTCCAACAGAGATACTTGCAGTGCAACAGGCATCCGGACTCCAAGAAACGCTCGGACCAGAGGTTCAGATCGCGCTTTTGACGAGTTCATATCAGGAGATCAATGGTGAGTCGTCAACAAGGAGGCTGATTCTCGAAGCGCTCCTAGATGGCAGGATCGCGATCGTGGTTGGTACTCATGCATTGCTATCAGACGAGCTTGCGATCCCGAAACTCGCTCTCGTGATCGTAGACGAGCAACATCGCTTTGGTGTTGAGCAGCGCAAAAAACTCGTAGCAGGACGTGGCGACATCGTGCCGCATTTCTTGTCGATGACAGCTACTCCGATTCCTCGCACACTCGCGATGGCGCTGTATGGTGACATGAACATCTCGATACTGGACGAGCTGCCTCCAGGGAGGGGTGAGATTGAGACGGTTCTCTTGCGACCATCGCAAGACAAGGAAGCCTATGGGATCATCGGCGAGAAGCTCAAACAGGGATTTCAGGCGTATGTGGTTTGTCCGTTTATAGATGTCAGCGAGGGATCGGAAGCAGACTCTGTGAAAGAGCTGAAGATGAAATTAAGCAAAAATCACTTGAGAACATTTAGTATTCAGGAGCTTCATGGCAAAATGAAGGCAAAGGAGAAGGACGAGATAATGACAAAATTCCGCAATGGAGAGATTGATGTATTGGTCTCCACGACCGTTATCGAGGTCGGAGTGAACGTTCCAAATGCTACAACTATCTTTATTGAGGGCGCTGAGAGGTTTGGACTCGCTCAGCTGCACCAATTGAGGGGTCGAGTGCGCAGATCGTCAGACAGGGCAACGTGTTTCTTGCATCCAACAAGCATGAGCGGATCAACAAAACAGAGGTTAGAGGCTATGGTTAAGCACGATAGTGGGTTCATGTTGGCGGAGATCGACCTGAAGTTACGAGGTTCTGGAGATCGTTTTGGAACCAGACAGTCCGGATTGCCCGAATTCCAGTTCGCGAGCCTGTCTGACCACACCTTGATATCGCAAGCTCGTGACGTAGCCGAACAGATTCTAGAGTCTGACCCAGAGCTTGAACACAATAAAAAGCTCGCAGCCGAGCTTGAACGCTTCCTGAGCCGCAACGCCCCAGATTAAAAAGTAGGACGAGGGACAGGTACGGGGACAGTCCCCGGGACTGTCCCCGTACCTGTCCCTAAGCTGCTAAGCCGCCTCTTTTACTTTAATTTGCAATGGGCGGTCCTGATTATAGGTAACTCCGAGCTTCACAGAATGTTCTGCTTTTTGTAACTCCATTCCGATGTCGAACGCATGGGAGACTTGGGAGATGATGTTGAGGTGCCCGAGCTTAAGTGTGAGTTCGCGCGCAGAGGTTCCTCGATATTCGGCGATCAACGCACCGTCTCCTGTGTGATGCTCAGCGACGATCTCACGATTTTCAACTCGGATGATGATGCTTCCGCGCTTGTCTCCAAACACAGCATCGAATACTTTCGCTGGATCACGCTCCAGGTACGCGCAGTTGATTAGTTTCTCTGCGTGTTCAAAGTCGCCCTCATACACATGTGCACTATGCGACTGAATGCATAGAGAACCACGTTCGAATCCTGTGGCGTCTGACACTTCTTGATGCATCGCGATTAGTCCAAACGCATTCGGGATCGCTGCCTTGAATATGTCATGACTACGGAAGGAAGCTATCATATTTAGCTTACCTTCGCTCTGTATACACTGCACAGATATCAGACAGGGTGGTGACTTGGATGTCGCGTCTTGTGCAGGTATCAGTGTAGTCGCAATTGCACGACGAGAGTCTGGGCTCGATGTTAGGTTTCCGATGAGACCCTCTTTGACCTGGTTAATAACATGATCGCCGAGCTTCCAATCGCGGAGTCGCGAGCCGTAAGTGTATGCAACACCTTCTTTTGTTTTCGCGCTCAGGAAGACATCGTGATACTGCTCGATAGCTGCACTCGTAGCGCCGATCGTCTCCTTGAGCTGGTCCGGCCAGTCTTCTGGGATATCTTGTGGGAACAGACCTGGCTCATTGTGAATCACCCATTGCGCTGAAAGTAATTCTTTTTGTTCCATACCATACTGCGAACCTTTCACAGTTCCGTATCGCATAATGTGAAAAACAAGCTTGCGCCAAGCTTCGATAACGGTGTTGCCGTGAACTGTGAACCCAATCTTCTCTGATGGTAGCGTCGAGATCTCTTGCGCCACTGGAGGAGGGAAGTCGACCGAGTCCATATATGGCATGGATGATGTAGCCTCGATCTTTGAAACTGCTGTATACAAATCGTGTTCAGACAAATCGGTGAGTTCAACTTTTGTGATCATCTTCCGAACGACCTCAATATCGATCTCTTGCTCCAGCTGAAAGGAGGTTCCAGTCACGGTCGAGTCGTCATCAACGCCATCCTTCCAGAGAGCCTTCAAAATGTCGGTTCCGCTCGTTCCAAACGGGGTATTTGAGAGAGGTCCATGTCCCCAGAGTGCGAGGGTCCTGATATGAGGATTAAGCGCGAGATTCCTCAAAACTACGTTCACTCCCTGACGCGAGTAAAGCGTTCCCACGATCGCAGCCTTTTCAAGAAGCTCGGGTGATGCCTTGATGGCGACATCGGCCTGATTCCAAACGGTGCAAAAGCCGGTCGAGGCTTTCTCGTTCCCCTGAATCACTGGATACTTGTTTTCTTGAAAAAGTGTCATAAGAAAAGTATTTTCAATTTATGGAGGGTTTTCTATTTTATTCGAGCTACTAAGTCTCGAATCGTCTTAATGTCCTCCGCCGACATCGTCTTGGTCATACCAAGTCTTTTAGACTCCTTGCTACGCCTGTCTTTCATTGGAACCGACCTGACTTCGCCTCCGAGTCCAACTTCTCCAAAGATCACAGTGTCCTTTGGTATTGCTTTGTCGAGCTTTGAGCTGATAAGCGCCGCACACACAGCAAGATCGACTGCAGGCTCTTTCACGTTCATCCCGCCAACAACATTTACGTAGACATCTTCTCCTGAGAACGAGACCTTGCCGTGTTTCTCGATGATTGCGAGTAGCATCTGCATCCTGTTCGAGTTGAAGCCGGAACCTCGTCTAACCGGTGTTCCGTAGCTCGATGTGTTCACGAGTGCCTGGATCTCCACAAGAAAAGCTCGTGACCCTTCTATTGTACACACCATCGCAGTTCCGGGCGCTGCGGGTCCGTCGTTTATGAACAGGGAAGAGGGCGATTCTACGCCGAGTAGGCCTTTCTCCGTCATCTCGAATACTCCAACCTCATCTATCCCTCCAAAACGATGCTTTGACGCGCGTAGTAGGCGATATGCGTGCCTTGGGTCGCCTCCGAAGTGCAGAACCGTGTCCACCATGTGCTCGAGCATCTTAGGCCCCGCAACGTTGCCGTCCTTGGTAATCTGCCCAACGAGGATTACCGGGATGTTGCTCGTTTTAGCCAGGGCTACGAGTTGTGCAGTGGAAGCTCGCAAATGCGTAGGAGCTCCTGCAGAGCCTTCGTGTTCGCTCGTAGTCATTGTTTGTATCGAGTCTACGATTACGAGGTGTGGCTTTTCTTTGGACACAGCAGATATGACAGGCTCAACCTGGGTTTTTGTGATTATCTTCACGTTCTTAGTTTCCGAACCGAGCCTGTCGAATCGCATCTTGAGTTGAGCAGGGGACTCTTCGCCCGCGACATACATGATGGTGCCGTCCATTGTTCCTGCGAGGTTTGCGAGTAGGGTGGACTTTCCAACTCCAGGTTCACCGGATAACAAGATTACTTGTCCAGGAACTAGACCCCCTCCGAGTACGCGATCGAGCTCGGATATACCAGTAACTCGTTTACTAACCTCCGACGTCTTAATATCTTTGAACGTCAAAACAGCTGCCGGTTTGGCAGCTGTTGTTGCTTTTTTGGATTTCACGCTTTCACCCTCAGCGAGCGTTCCCCATTTACCGCATTCGGTACATCGCCCAGACCACCCAAGGTGCTGCGTATCGCAATAGCTACAGCTGAACATGGGGTTATTTTAGCACACTAGTCGCACTTACCTGAAGTCAGGTCGACGCGATCTCTCCATCGCATACCAGCATCAGAACAGTTTGCTCCATATTCTCGTGCGCAATTGCTAGATTTTCCAGGGGCATATGTAATAGTTGGTCCAACGGCAGCGTCTACACCAGTACACGCTGAGGGCTCGAACGGAATCATTGTTCCTGGGATCCAGTCGCAGTTCTTCGTGCCATCAAGCACTTGCTTCCCCTTGAACTCGTATATCCATGGTCGATAGTACGACCTACAGAAGCCTCGTTGCTTCATTAGCTTCTCAAGATGTAGCTGACACGTTGCCAGTGCGCTGTTGGGGCTGTCGTCCTGGCACACGGCAGCGATTGCGTATCCTGTTTGGAATGGACACGTTGGCCCCGTGTTTGTCATCGCCTGATTGCCGAGAAGTTCAAGTATTTCTCCTTCTTGTAAATCTTTAATCTCATCTTTGAATCCTGCAGAAAACGTGAACCCGTCTTTATAGGTGCCTTCCACGAGAGAATCGTCCGGGAAAGGATTACATACAGGGTCGTCAGCACAGTTGTTAATAATGCACTTTCTGTAGAACTCCGCGGCAGATTTCTTGGGACTCTGATAAGTTTTGAGGATCTCAAGCTTGCTGTGCCTTGGTTGCTCTGTTAGCGCGTCTTCGAGTACAGAGAGTGCGCCCGCCTCAAAATCTTCCTCAGGATTACCGCCGTTCAAAACATCTGCAACACCTTGGATCTTGATCACAAGATCCTCATGCATCCATACGTTGTCGTCACCATTTCCAAGTGTGATGCTACGTACACGCTCTCCATCCGCCCCTTTTAGCGGACTGCCACCTTTAATGATCTCTCCATCTGACCTTATGAGGTCCGTTTGCATGCTAGTTCCGTATGTAGTGTCATGAAGCACTGTCGTGGGTGGCGGTGGTATATGCTTCAGAATCGTCAGTTCAAGAGACTGTAACCCAGATATGCTCGGGTTGATGAAGGTCACGATAGAAGTTGCAGCGAGCAGGAGCGCAAGGCCGATAACCGCTCCGGTTATGTGCTTCTTTGCTTTTTCAATAGATCCTGCCGCGGAACCAATCATGTACTCTATCCCACCGATCATAATGATAACGATGCTCATTATGATTCCCGCTGTAACCATGAACTTAAACACAGCATTAATGTAGATCGAAATTGTGCCTATGCAAACTTTGCCTGGCGTACATTCTTCGCGGGTCTGATTAGAACCGATGATGACACTCCCTTTAAAATCATCATCTGTGAGACCAGGAATATCCACCTGAAGCTGCGGCACAATCGGCTCATACTCACCAGCCACGTAAGCAGAAACTGCACCCGGTGCGAGTAGCGGGAGGACGATCAGTAGAGATAGGATTATGCTGCGTATTCTCATAACGTAACTGGAATATAGTTTTGGATCTGGCTACTTATTGCTGATACTGTATTCTCAAAGTGATAGCTCGTCCAGATGTCCGCTCGCGCTTGCCGTCTGTGTTCTGAGGCGACTCCTTTGGGTTCAATGAGCCAGGTGGCCTTTAGCGCTGGACGGTTACCTTTCTGGGTGCAGTCCCGTTTTCCATCAGGGCTGACATATACTTCTTCCCATAGCTCGCTGGCAGTGGTCTTGTTTCGTGATGTGCTATTTGGGTCGTTAACAGCAATTGATCCGTCTGAGTTTAGGCCAGTGAGAACGACGAAATGTCCGAATCTGGTAAACCTACTACAACCCATAGATGCAATGAGCGGTTTCCCTTCGGCTAGTAGTTTAAGAATTTCTTCCCTGTTTACAGCCTCGATCTTTCTTCCCTTGAGGTTGTTGTTTGTGATAATGCTTGAAGATGTAAACGCATTCCAACTCGTGCCATTGCAAGATGCGCATATAGGCTCACCGTCATCATCCTTTGGACACGCCCTGTATCCGTCTCCAGCAAACGCATTTGCAACTGTTGGTGGGTCGGCGGTCACATTGTAGTAACTCAGGACCATGGCAGTGGACGTGGGCCCACATCCTGCGGATTTAACGGTTCCGCAGCCTCCGTAGTCGTCGCTGTACGAGCGTTGATTGTAGTAGGGCACCGTTGGTGTTGGCGTAATCTCAACAACGGGGACTTGATCTGCGGGTCTCACACTTGGGGCGATGACATTTGATCCAGACGCCTGAAGAGCGATTTTTTGAGGGGACCCGCTAGTGATAACGGGAGGCAGACCTGTAACCCCCGGGTTTCCTGGATCTGTATCTTCATTGTCTTGATCCGTATTTTCGGACGTTACGAAGATGGTTTCAATGGCCAATAACTCCATTGCTCCAAGTCTCGTTATATTCGGATTCACAAATGACAATGCTGCCGATACTGATAAGAGTAGCAATAAGCCAATGACGCCGTTTTGAATGTGAGTTTTTGCTTTATCAATAGTTCCGGCAGCGGATCCTATCATGTACTCTATGCCTCCAATCATTATTATCACTATCGCCATGATCACGCCCGCTGAGGCGCTCCATTTATAAATACCGTTGATATAGGTGTCGATTGTGCGAATACAGACATGGTCGATAGGGCAGCCCGCTTTCGGTCCGTAAACAATTTGGTCTTCATCATCTATCCCGGGAATGTTTATCTGGTATTGCACTGGAATAGGGTCAACCTTTTTTCGTGTACTGACAGCGTCTTCATCCTGGGCAAATGCTACAGGAGCAAGCATAATCGAGCCCAAGAATAGCAGCGCAATAACAATGAACCCTCGTTTCATCATAGTGCTTCAATAGCATTCGTTAGCCCGTCCTTGGTCAGAGGTCCTGTGTATTCAGTTCCATTTATGAAGATTGTTGGCGTTCCTGTCAGGTCTAGGGCTACTGCTTCGTCCAAAGTATGGTTAACAACTGGCCGTGTGATCTCTGATGACATGCAGTTATCAAAAGCGGCGATGTCGAGGCCAACCTCGGTCGCCATGTTCTTAATGTTTTCTGCTCCAAGCCCAACGCCCTGTTGCATCATCTTGTCGTGCATGTCCCAAAAGAGACCTTGGTTCTGAGCGCAGCGTGCGGCCATAGCAGCTATGAAGGAGTTGGGGTGGGCGGCTTCGTTTGGCGCATCCTTCCAGATCAGTCGTCGCTTGTTTGGTTCCTCTTCGATTAGCGCAACTAGTTCTGGTTCTACAGTTTTACAAAGTGGGCAATCAAAGTCACCGTATTCGATGATAGTGATGTCTGCCTTAGGGTTACCTCGCATCGGATCAATGAAACTGATCGGAGGTTCTGTTAGTTTTTCGGGGACACTCTCAATCTCTTGAGTTTGCAACGCTTTATCCGGGATTACAACGACAATGAATACCAACAGGATTGTTCCTGCGAGTGCCGAGAGTATTAGCAGTAGCAATTTGTTATGCATAACCTAGTTCACCTGAATTTGCTGAAGGGTTCCGCTGAGCGCATTTTGATAGAACAGCGTACGCCCGTCGTCGCTGACGTTTAGATTCGTCATGCTCGTTGGATTTTCGGGAGTTCCTACGACCATTGTCATTCCAGTATCAGTATCGACTCTGTAGATAGTGTCAGGTTTTCCAAATGCAAGTGCTCGTTGTAGTCCTGAACCCTCTGGTAGGTTCTGAGGAACTGCACAGTAAACAATAGTCGCGTTTGAATATGTGCATTTGTCTGCCCAAGTATTCAGTGCCACGCTTCGACGATTTTCTCCAAGAGTGTCAGACTGTGCATCTACGAGCCATAGCTGAGGCTGGTAGTTGCTTGATGGTCCGTGCGTACTGTAGAGAAGTCGTGATCCATCTTCACTCCACTTGGGCTCAAAAGAGAATCCTTCAACTACGATGCCTGGGAAGTTTTCTTGGTTCTTTCCGATTGCTAGCATTTGCTTTCGCCCAAAGCCACTCGTAAGCGCTCCTGTGTCCGAGAAGGCGACGACTTGGTCGTTTGGTGACCAGCTCACCTGCACTTTGTCTGCGTTGCGTCCTAGCGCTGCGATAGTGTCTGCACCCGATCCATCAGGGTTCGAGATCACGAGCCAGCGGTTTCCAGGGTCAACTCCGATACTCTTTGATATCAACTGCTCTCCGGTTGGTGAAAAATCAAAGTCTTCCCAGTGCTGCGGAAGTGTATGGGTATCTCCGGTTGCAAAGTCAACTACGATGTTGGCTCCATCAGGGAACTCCACGACGGCGTTCCTGCCATCTGGGCTCCAGACTACATTGTCTACATCAGGATACTCTGTTGGTAGTAGTGCAAAACGATTGCCGTCTTTGTCGACCGCATAAAACTTGCCATCTGCAGGATCGTAAAAGTTGAGTGACTGACCGTCTGCTCCGAGTGATGGGTCCGTTACACCTGTGAGGGTGAGCGCCCCAACTTCTGTTGGTCCGCCTATCGCGATAGGGGAGGGTGCAGGGGCTGGTAGTTCTCCGTCTTCTTCGCCTTGAGTTATGAGAGTCCTGTCTCCGGCATCTGTTGTTCCAGGGAGTGCTCCGGGTACTCCTCCGTCATCTGTGATTGTTGGCGACACTTCCTTTGGTCCGGTAGGTGCCTTAAAGAACACAAAATACAATCCGAGTGCGAACGCTACGACAACAAGTATAAAACCTGTCACGACTAATATTTTCTGCATTCGGAATGTCATATGTGTTTGTTTTTGCGACTATCAAATATGCGAGCAGATTCAATGCTCATGCGTCTGTTTATTACATCAATAATATCACAGTTCACGGCGCCATCAGCCGCTTTTCATTACGATACTAGTAACTAGACATTTTTTTACCCATCATCTTTGGCTTGTTCTTTTCAAGATCACCCAATTCCTTGCCAAGCTTGGCTCGGGCTGTACGTAGCTGTTTCTGAATTTTATTAGTTTTCCACCATGCGTAAAGTATCGTTATCGTGAAGAAGGGTATGAACGCCATTCCAGGTATTGCCTCGATCAAGAAAGATGGGCCTATTCGTTTCAGGATCATTCTGAAAATAAAAGTTCCTTTACCCCAAAGGAATCGTAGGAAGAATGCAAAGAATAGTATTGAGATTATGGTATCCGTCGTTGGGCCAAACAAAGCCGTTGGTAGCGGCGGAATACTTAAAAATGTTATCAACATGTCGAAAACGTCCTTGAGTACCGCTACTACCACTACTACGATCCACCACGCCTGCCCCCCCTTTTTTATATTTTTATCAAGTTTGGCTGCTACCTTCCAGCCGTATTCAAAAGCCTTTATGTAGAGTTTAGTTTTTCCTAGTAAAGACTTGGCTTCAATGACGTCCCTCAGCCCCTCTGCATCTTTCGCTATGCCTTCAGCAGTCTTTTTGTAATCACCGTCTTCTTGAGCCTGCAGAATCTTCTTGCGGGCGTACTTAGAGAATTCTGGGTTTTCTCTCTCGAAAGTGTCTAAACCACCTCTTAGTTTTGCATATTCCGGGCTAGCATCACGTAGATTTCCCTGGCGTAGGCTTCTTAGCCTAGCAGAATAATCACCTTTTCCTGAAGGTGATTCATCTTCTCCTGATTCTTCTTGATCTCCACCACCTGTGAACTCTCGTAAACGAGACTCCGCCTGTTGCCCGAGTCCTTGAACCTTTTCTCTCCCTGTCTGTATTTTGGACTCTACCGCTCGTCCAGCTCGTCTGCGAACTGCATCTGCGATTCTATTGGCGTTGAACTGACCGGCTTTGGCTCGGGGATCAAACTTTTTACCTGGTTCCGCCATAAAAAAACACGGTAAATCATGTGTATTTTACCGTGTTTTCGCCTCAAGGTCGATCTTGTCCTTGTTGATAGAAATGTAGAAGGAATCGTGCTTTGGTTGTTTGAGAAGCTGGTCTGCAATCAGACTCGCAATCAACTCATTAACCTTTTGCCGTATGTTTCTGGCTCCTGCGATGTCTGATTGGCTAAAGGCGACGATATGGTCGTGCACTTCAGGCGCCCAATCTAACTCTTTGTTGTCGACTTCCATGCTATTTTTCAGGATCGCGAGCTCGCGTTTCGCCACAGAAACGAGGTCCTTCGTTACGAGAGGCTTGAATGCGCAGATCTGATCAATGCGGTTTATGAGCTCTGGTCGCATTTGATCTCGCAAAGTTTTCTCCACATCGGACTGACTAATCTCGCCATCTTGTGTGAACCCGATGGATCCGTTCAGGAATTTCTCTGCTCCAATGTTGGATGTCAGGATTACGATCGTGTTCTTGAACGATATCGTGCGTCCAGTAGCATCTTTGAGCTCGCCATGTTCTAGAATCTGGAGTAGTAAGTTGTGCACATCTGGATGAGCTTTCTCGATCTCGTCAAAGAGCACTACGCTGTGAGGTTTTTGCTTTACCTGGTCGGTGAGCAGAGCGGTGTCTCGATACCCAACATAACCAGCAGGGGAGCCGACGAGTTTTGAAATTGAGAAACTTTCAACAAACTCACTCATGTCGAGTCGGATCAAAGCTTTCTTGTCGTGGAAAACATACTTTGCGAGCTGTTTTGCAAGCTCGCTCTTTCCGGTTCCACTTGGCCCCACGAACAAGAAGCTCGACAACGGACGTGCTTGGCGGTTGATTCCAACCTTCGCTCGCTTAACATGCGTCGCCACTTGTTTGATAACTTTCTTCTGACCAAATATATGTTCGCCAAGACCCTTCTCGATCCTAGCGAGATGTTTGCGCTCGTTATCCATCATGTCGACGACACGGATTCCGGTTCTGCGTTCAATCACGCGCGCGATATCATTTATGCCGATATTTCCGATGATGGTTTCTTTCTGTTTATTTTCAGTTGTAATCAGTTCGTCTTCGATCTCGGTCTCTTTGCTCTTGTGCAAGCTCGCGTCCATGAACCGTTCCTCTACAATGGCTGCTCGTTTCTGCGCGCGAGTTTCTCGTAAATCACGCGTAAGGTGCTTTGCCGCAAGATCTTCCGGTGATGAGTGCTTAACACGAATAGCGGCGGCGGCCTCATCAATAAGGTCGATCGCCTTGTCTGGTAGGAATGCACTTTGAATATACCGATCAGCCGCTTCTGCCGCGTAATCTAACGCATCCTTATCGATCGTAATACAATGGTACTTCTCATAGATTGGAGCGAGCCCGTGCAGGATCTCCACAGTGTCGGCTACAGAAGGCTCAACGATATCCACCATCTGGAATCGTCGCTCCAACGCACCGTCGGGCTCTATGTGCTTCTTGAACTCACTGGGAGTGGTTGCACCAATACACCGAATCCAACCGCGCGCGAGTGCAGGCTTCAACATGTTGGCAGCGTCGAGTGATCCGGATGCTGAGCCAGCGCCAATGATCATGTGCACTTCGTCGATGAATAGGATGGTCTGGTTGTTGTCTTTCACTTCGTCGATAATCTGCTTGAGCCTTCCCTCAAACTCTCCACGATAAACTGTGCCTGCGATGAGGCTTCCTAGGTCGAGTGAGAATATTCTTTTGTTCAAAAGCGCGCCAGGTACGTTTCCTTCGATGATGTTGCGCGCAAGTCCTTCTACGATAGCGGTTTTACCTACTCCAGGCTCACCGACGAGTATCGGGTTGTTCTTTGTCCTCCGCGATAGGATCTCCATCATGCGCACGATCTCCTTGTCACGCCCAATTACTGGATCGAGGGACTCTAGCGACTCGGCAGAAGTAAGTTCGGTTGCAAAGAATTCGAGCGTTTGAAGATCACCCGCAGGCTCGACATCGGCGATCTCGATATCTGCCATTGGTTCAATGTCGGCCTTCTGTGGCGCGGCAGATTTGTCGACTGTATGAATTTGTATGTTTGGAAATTGCTGTGTGCTCTTCATGATTATCGACAGCTGCTTTCGAATGATGTCGATGTTTACGTCTGATGATTTCAAAAATGCGCTCAACTCTTTGCTGCTAACCTGAAGTATTCCTGCAATGAGGTGCTCTGTCCCAATGTGGCGATGCTCATACACTGTTGCAGTTAGCACGGCCTTCTCGATCACACGCTTTGCGTGCTCTGAGAGCTGCGGTAGTGCGTCGGCTTTGGGGAGCGTGATGTCTGAGGATGTGGAAGAGATTCCGATGTGTTCTTTGAGTACGTCAGACTTCAAGCCGGCTTTGCGCAAGATCTCTGCGCCGACCGATCCTTTTTCAGTGGCGATGCCCAGTAGTAGATGCTCGGGTGTGATCTGGTCCGTTCCAGTTTCAACAACAGAACACAGCGCGCTTGTTAGCACGTTTTTCAAATGTGTTGAAAATTTTTCGACTATATCTCCAGGCATGTTCACGTTACATCATGTTTCTTAGTCTTTCGATACGTTTTTCAGCCGGTGGGTGAGTGGAGAACGCATTCTTGATCCCCTTACCCTTGAATGGATTGCTGATAAACATGTGTGCGGTCGCATGGTTCGCCTTGCGGAACTGATGCGAGTCCTGCGAGATCTTCTCAAGCGCGGATGCAAGCCCTTCTGGATATCGTGTCAGGAGCGCCCCCGATGCATCTGCAAGATATTCTCGTTGTCGAGATACTGCGAGCTTGATCAGTTGTCCGATTATTGGTGAGAGAACTACAAGTACGAGTGCGATGATAGCGATCGCGTCCCCACCTTTCTTGCTGCCTCGGCCACCGTAGAATCCAAAGCGCATCATGTCGGCCAATAGCGCGATCGTTCCAACGAGTACGACTACAACTGTCATCAACAAGATGTCGTAGTTCTTTACGTGCGACATTTCGTGCGCGATGACTCCTTCGAGCTCGACTTGTGTGAGTTTGTCGAGTAATCCCGTTGTCACGGCAACAACCGCATGATCGTAGTTGCGTCCAGTGGCAAATGCGTTCAGTGCAGGATCGTTCATGATAGCAACTCGTGGCATTGGGAGTCCTGCTGTGATTGCGAGGTTCTCGACAGTGTTCCACAGCATTGGGTTATCGCTTTTCTTGATTATCTTTGCACCGGATGCGGCGAGCGCGATCTTGTCACTTTTGAAGAAGCTAAGACTCGTCATTCCAATTGAGACGATCGACGCTATTGCTAATCCAGCGTAGTAGTCACCATAATACGCACCAAAACCAAAACCGAAAGCCAGGACGACCAACACAAAGATGATCATCAGCCCAACGGTCTTTCGTTTGTTGGAAGCTATTTCGTTGTACATTGCTTAGAACTTTACCTCTACGTTTTCTCTCTCTACTGCGTTTTCGATCTCAAAGAAGTCTCGCTTCTTAAATCCGAGCGTGTTGGCAATCAACACTGCTGGGAACTTTTTCACTGCGATATTTAGATCACGTACAAGTGAGTTGTAAAATCGGCGTGCAGCCTGAATCTTGTTCTCTGTGTCTGTAAGTGTGTTTTGTAGGTTCAAAAAGTTTTCGTTTGCACGAAGGGCAGGGTAGTTCTCGGACACGGCAAACAAGGTCTTCAGTGTTCCGCTCAACATGTTCTCAGCGGCAGCCATCTTTTTAGGGTCTCCAGTCTTCTCGGCGTTCATGGCGTTGGCTCGCGCATTGGTAACGCTCTCAAGAGTCTCGCGCTCGTGAGCAGCGGCTCCCTTAACTGTTTCGATCAAGTTTGGAATCAAATCGTATCGTCGCTTTAGCTGAACGTCTATGTCGGACCAACCTTCATTAACGTGTGTGCGCTTTGCAACAAGTGAGTTGTATAGGAAGAGAATGAATACGGCGACTACTATCAGTAGGCCGAGAAATCCGATAAGTATTGGCATAATAGATAAATTTAGTATACTGGAAATTACTTAAAGCTTAGTCAATTATATAGGATATGTCCATCCCGGAACAGATTTTTAAGGCGTACGATATTCGAGGATTGGTAAATGGTGAATTGGAGCCCGAGGTCGTAGAAGCGATTGGGCGAGCATACATAGTACTAACAGGCGCAAAAAACGTTGCAATCGGCTATGACATGAGACCAGAATCGCCTGCCATGGTCGAGCATTTGACCAGAGGTGTGAACGCGATGGGATCTAATGTTGTGAACATAGGATTATGTAGTTCGCCGATGTTGTATTACGCGGTGGGAATGCATGACGAGATTGATGGAGGCCTTATGGTCACGGCGTCACATAATCCTGCTGGATGGAACGGGATCAAACTAAGCCGCGGAGATGTGAGTCCGATTGGAACAGGATCGGGAATGGAGGAGTTGAAGCAGCTCGTAATCGATGGAAACTTTGTTGATGCTGAGCAACGCGGCTCAAACTCGACCATGGACACAAAGGAAGGGTACCTTGATGCAATATTTCAATTTGTAGGTGAGGTTGATGTCAGTGATATGAAGCTCGTAGCAGACGCCGCGAACGGTATGGTGGGAATGTTGTTGCCCGATGTGCAGAAGCGACTCGGCACTACGATTGGTGAGCTTTACTGGGATCTTGATGGAACGTTTCCTAATCATGAGGCGAATCCAATCAAGCATGAGACACTGGTTGATCTTCAAAAGAGAGTTATTGATGAAGGAGCGACACTTGGACTCGCGTACGATGCTGATGGAGATCGTATTGGTCTTATTGATGAGAAGGGTCAGATTGTAGCGGGGGATTCTATCATGATGCTGGTTGCACGTGAGATTTTGTTGAAGCATCCACATTCGTTGATATTGGGAAACGTTCAGTGCTCTCGAGATGTAAATGCGTTCGTAGAAAAACTCGGTGGCACATACAAGATGACACCGGTTGGGCACGCGAAGATTAAGCGTGAGATGCGAGAGTCTGGCGCGGTGTTTGCCGGGGAGTTGTCAGCGCATTTATACTACGCAGACTTTTTTAATGTGGAGTCGACAGAGTTGACGACATTGCTCTTGCTCAAGCTCGTATCCGATTCCGAAAAGTCGTTGTCCGAGCTCGTGGCAGAGGTGAAGTCATGGCACGCGTCGGGTGAGATCAACTTCCACGTGGAAGATAAGCTAGGTACGATAGCAAAGGTTAAAGAGATGTATGCGAGTCTTCCTGATGCCGATCTTTCGGAGATTGATGGAGTGCGGATAGACTACCCAACCTGGTGGTTTGGAGTTCGTGCGTCAAATACGGAGCCCGTGCTGAGGATTAATATTGAAGCAGAGAAAGTTGAGGATATGGAAATGAAGCGCGACGAGATTATCGCGATGATCGAGAGTAACGGTGGGAAGTTGGAGTAGGTTCTCTACTTTCTCTTCGTCCAAACTTTCTTAAACAAATTCAATGTCAACGTAGAGAGAACAAACCCCGTAGTAGGGACTATTGAGTTTATGTAAGGTTTCGGTAGATCAGCTGCTTTGAAGAACAGTACGATGATGATGTAAGTCAAAAGCGCGATGAGGATTTTGCGAGCGAGGCTCGTTTCCCACGCTTTGTCGAGTTCTACACTTGTGTTACGTTTTTCTACTGCTTTGAGTCTTTGTTCTAAATCAGACATATTTGAGGTTTATGCACACATTATATAAGAAAATGTGTGTTTTGTATTGGGGCTGACGAGATTTTATCTTGACAGAACCCTCATTTTAGGCTAAGTTCTAGAGTCTTTCGAGACCGGTTATCAAGTTTGGTGACTGAGAGTAGGGGGAAAATGCTCAAGAAAATCAACAGGCAGTTGCTTTGGTTGGATTCGTGTGAGCTCGTGCTTGGCGGAAGTCACTGGCGTCTTGTGCGTCGAGAGGACATCGTTGAGGGCGCGGAACTCGGAGAACTGAAGTTCAGGAATGTGGATCTGCCAAATTTGCGCATGGTGACGATTGCCTATGGCATCGGCCCGAGCGTCAGGGTGGTTCCGTGCTCAACCGTTGAGAGGATCACGGTCGACGCCGACCCGATTCGTCCCAGCGACACTTCGAGCAGAGGTTCCGACGTCTTTTTCTGCCGTCGTGCTGAGCAGTGCTCAGTGGGCGCAGAGGACTTCCTGGACCCGTATGGCGAGTTCGATACAACCGAACCGTTCGAGTTCCGCATCTATCTCGCTCCGTGCTAGCAGCCGGAGCCAAACCTCAAGCCCCCGTCACCACCTGGTGGCGGGGGAGTTTGTTTTTTAAAACGATCTTCCATAAATTGAAATTTGCCCAATTGCCCATTTGAAATTAGAGCATGTGGTTCTTGCTCTCTTTCTGATATACTCTTCTTACTTATGACAACTATATTGATTTTTCTAATTGTTTTATCTGTTCTTGTTTTTGTTCACGAGCTTGGGCACTTTGCCGTAGCGAAGTGGTCGGGGATGAGGGTAGACGAGTTTGGATTCGGCTTTCCTCCACGACTGTTTGCATACAAAAAAGGAGGTACTGAGTATACGATCAATCTTATACCGCTTGGAGGCTTTGTGAAGATTCACGGAGAGAGCGGAGAGGAGGCGGACGATCCAGGTAGTTTTGCCAGTAAACCGAAGTGGAAACGTTTTCTCGTGTTGATTGCTGGTGTTGCAATGAACATAGTTCTTGCCTGGGTGCTTTTGTCTGCAGGGTTCATGGCAGGTATGCCCGCGATCCTAGATGGCGCTGACGTATCGAGTGCGAATGTTGAGGGAGCTCATGTAGAGGTGCTTTACGTGTTGCCGGATTCTTCGGCCGACAGAGCGGGTGTTGAGCTTGGTGATCATCTTTCAATAATCGATGGCGTCTCTGTGATAGATGCCGAGCAGGCTCGTGAACAGATCGGATTGATCCCAGAAGGTACGGAAGCTACGTTGATGGTGGATCGTCAGGGAGAGTCGGTCGAGATACATGTGTCACCAGAGAAGATAGACAACGATCTTATTGCAATCGGAACCCAGTTGGCGACAGTTGGAACGGTGCAATACAATCCATTTGTATCCGTTTGGAAGGGTGCCGAGGCGACTGTGGCTCTAACTTCTGCAACGGTTGTGGGGTTTGGAGACCTGATTAAGGGGATCTTTACAGGTAAAGGAGCCGGCGAGGCTGTGGCGGGTCCTGTTGGAATCGCTGTGTTGACTGGTGAGATCGCGGATCTCGGGTTCGTGTACTTGATTCACTTTGCGGCGTTATTGAGCATAAATCTTGCTATACTGAACGTGATTCCTTTCCCGGCGCTCGATGGAGGACGCATATTCTTCCTTGCGTTGGAGACTATTCGACGAAAGCCAGTTACTCCAAAGCTTGAGGGTATGACGCATGCGCTAGGGTTCGCGCTATTGATGATTCTCGTAGTTTTGATAACGTATAAGGACATAATGAACTTAATAGCAGGTTAAGGTAGATATGAGCTTCAAGGACGAATTACAAAAATTAAGAGCATCGTTTGATACTGACCTTGCTACCGTGTCGGGCGATGATGAGCTCGAGGCACTTCGGGTTAAGTATTTAGGGCGTAAAAGTGGTCTTCAGGACCTGATGCGGTTACTCAAAGACATGACTAACGACGAGCGAAAGGAGGCTGGTCAGGCTGCGAACGAGGTAAAGAAGGTCATTGAGTCAGCTTTTGACTCTAAGACAGCTGAGCTTGAACGGGCTCGTTTAGAGAACCTTGCGACCGAGGAAGCTATCGACATCTCGCTTCCAGGCATTGCGCCGCCCGTTGGACATCTACATATGACGACTACCGCGATCCGAGAGATCGAGGGTATTTTTGCTCGTCTTGGATTTACGCGTGTTCGCCATCCAGAGGTTGAGTGGGAGTGGTATGCGTTTGAAACTTTGCGCGTTGGGCCGGATCATCCAGCCCGAGACAACTGGGAAACTTTCTTTATAGATGCACCGGCGGACGACAAGAAGGGGAAGATGGTGCTGACTCCGCACACGACCAATGGAGACGTGCGTGAGATGGAGCGTGGAGATCTTCCTATACGAATGATGAACATCAATAAGACATATCGACGACAGTCCGATGTTAGTCATGTTCCGATGTTTCACCAGTTCGAAGGTCTGCTGATTGACGAAGGTGTTACGATCACAGACTTGAAAGGTTTGTTTGAGCACTTTGCAAAAGAATATTTTGGAGCAGATCGCGAGATCCGACTTCGTCCTCACCACTTTAGATTCACAGAGCCCTCATTCGAGGTCGACATTTCCTGTGGACTTTGTCACGGAAAGGGTTGCAGGATGTGTAAGGACGGATGGGTAGAGCTTGGAGGGGCAGGGATGCTGCATCCAGACGTGCTAAAGGCTGGTGGAGTTGATCCTGAAAAGTATGGCGGACTTGCCTTTGGTTGGGGTCTAGAGCGCACGCTTTCTATGCGAGCAGGCCTAAACATCTCTGATTTGCGTACCATGTACAGTAACGACGTTCGATTCTTGCAGCAATTCTAATATGAACACACTAATACCATTCAACTGGTTAAAAGAATATTGTAAGACCGACGTGGATCTGAAGACGTTTATAAAGCGTCTATCTTTAGTTGGCAACGAGATCGAGCGAACGATTCGACCGGATAAGTATCTTGCAAGAGTCCTTGTGGGGCGTGTGAAAGAGATCAACCCGCACCCGGATGCCGACAAGCTGCAACTCGTTACCACTGAGATAAACGGAGGAAAGACGGTGCAGATTGTGTGTGGAGGAACCAACCTTGAAGGTGGACAGTTGGTTGCAGTTGCGTTGCCCGGGGCTCTGGTCTCATGGCATGGCGACAACGAGCTTACTTTGGAGGAGACTAAGATTCGTGGCCAGGAGAGCTTTGGGATGATTTGTGCGGCCGAGGAACTTGGATTCCCTGGCTTGGGAGGCGGTACGAATATCTGGGATTTGAGCGGAATTGTTCAGGATTCAGACGTTGGCCGAGATCTTGCCGAAGTCTTGAATCTTGATGACACAGTTTTTGATATTGAAATGACCACAAACCGACCAGACGGAATGGCAGTTGTCGGTCAGGCGCGGGAGGCCTGTGCGGCGGCTCTGGGAGACATGGATGATCCGCTCAAGAAATCGCCAAATATTCCCGTACATGAAGGTGACGATAAATATGTATTCAACCTTCAGGTAGATGAACACGATTTGTGTCCAAGATACATGGGAGTTGTGATGGACGTGAAGGTTGGTCCGTCGCCATGGTGGCTACAAAAAAGGTTGATATTGGCGGGTGCAAAATCTATAAACAACGTAGTAGATATTACGAACTACGTGCGTCTTGAGCTCGGTCAACCAATGCATGCGTTTGATTACAGTAAAATTGATGGTGGAAAGATCATCGTACGTTCTGCAAAGCAGGGTGAGAAGTTCCTTGCGCTCAACGAAGAAGAGTACGAGCTTTCAGAGGGTATGCTTGTGATAGCAGACGAGTCAAAGCCAGTTGCGGTTGGAGGTGTTATGGGAGGACTCGATTCAGGAGTATCTGGATTAACAAAGACGATCATCCTGGAGTCTGCAACATTTGATCCTCTTTCGATTCGCGAGACTTGGCGTGCACTCAATTTGCAGTCGGACTCACAGGCTTTGTATGAGAAGGGTCTGTCTACAGAGTTGGCGCCGCACGGAATGGCGCGGGCCATTGAGCTGTTGAGAGAGCTTGCACACGGTCAGGTTGTTAGTAGGGTTAAGGATGAGAGAAAGGGTGATTACATACACCGTGTATTCTCTCTGAATCCTGAAAAGGTAAACAAATTGATTGGAATAGAGATAGACACGGATACTCAGATTGGAATGCTTTCTAGGCTAGGGTTCGAGGTTTCTGACACGGATCAAGATGGAGTCTATGAGGTTAAGGTGCCGTTTTGGCGTGATATGGACATAGAGTCCGACGTTGATCTTACAGAAGAGATCGCTCGTCTTTACGGCTACGAGAATCTTCCAAGTACGATTCCTTCTGGAGTTATTCCCAGAAGAGAACGCGACACATTGTTGGATCGCGAAAACGAGATCAAAGATTTGCTTGCAGGTTCGGGGTGGACCGAGGTGTATGCAAACTCGTTTATAGATCCTGAGGATGCTGTTCGAGCTGGGATTGATCCTGCGCTGGGCCTCATTGTCATGAATCCGCTCGCACAAGACCAGGCATTGATGCGACCCTCATTGATTCCTAACATGATGCGTACCATCGCAGAGAACGAGCAGCGCGAAGGTGTTGAAAGACTGTTTGAGTTGCAACGCGTGTACTTGAAGCGGGAAGGAGACTTACCTGAGGAGCGTTCGATGTTGTTAGTTGCGATCGTGGACGAGGTTGGTGGCGAGGATTTGTTCCGTCACATGAAGGGGTCGCTCGAGATCATCATGAGCAAGTACCATGCTGAGTTCGAGTTGTCGCGTGATGGATTGAGTAGTCAGTGGCATCCAGGCCGATCAGCACGTGTGTTGGTGGACGGTGAGGCCGTTGGAACGCTCGGAGAAGTACACCCAATAGTTGTTCAAGCGTTTGGAATTGAATACAAAGTTTCGATGATGGAGATTGACCTTCCGATGCTGCAAAAGCACATGAAGCTCGACCCTAGTTACGACGAGCCAACGGAGTTCCCAGCAGCACTACGAGACCTCGCTTTGCTTGTGGACGAGAACGTTGCGTATAGAGAGCTCACGGAGACGATGATGGACAGCTCGAAGCTGTTGAAGAGTATTGAACTGTTTGATCTTTACCGAGGATCGCAGATTGAGAAAGGAAAGAAGTCGCTTGCAGTTCATCTCACACTTGCCGCTGACCACACATTGACGTCAGAGGAAGTGGACGTAGACATAAAAAGGATTACCGACGAATTGATATCAACACATGGCGTTGTCATCAGAGACTAGTTTTCTGATATAATGGAGGAACTATGATCAACTCACTAGACATACTTTGGATCGTGCTTGCATTTTGTGCGCTTTGGTTTACAGCGTTCCTATGTTGGGCGATTTACCATGTTGCAATGGTGATGCGCAGAGTGCATCTTGCACTCGACGAAGCGCGACACGTCCTTGTAAAGATCGAGTCTGCAATTAACGGCGTGAAGGACAAGATAGATCACCACGGAAAGATGGTGAACACGCTTGCAAACATGGCAGGAGCCGCTGCGGGTACCGCGTTCCGGTCGGTGAAGAAGAAGTGGGACGACAAAGAAGACAAGGAAGAAAAAGAATAGAAAAAAAGACTCGAGCTCAGGCTCGAGTTTTGAATTTCACGGGTATGTGTCCAGGTGAACATATACCCGTGAAATGACTCTGGTAGAACTGGCTATTGAGCCAATGGAATGGGGATGGAGTCGACCTGGAGGCTTGCTCGGTTTTTGATGTATTTTGCATCACGAATGGCGAGTGCCGTCAATATTTCTTATAGTTGGAATCTCTGGTAAAATCTTGCCATGAGCAAGGATTTCGTTCAACTACACGTTCACTCGCATTACAGCCTCCTGGATGCTCTTCCTAGCCCAAAAGCACTTGTTGCTAGGGCTAAGGAGTATGGATCAACTGCTATGGCGATAACGGATAACGATGCAATGTATGGTATCGTATCTTTTTATGAAGAATGTCGAAAAAATGACATTAAGCCTATTATTGGCGTTGATTTTCACATTGCCCCAGAGCACAGGAGTTTAAAGCGTGGAATGGTAGACAAGAAGTCTTGGAGGTTGGTTGTCCTTGCAAAGAACAACGCTGGTTATAAGAATCTTCTAAAGTTGTCGAGCATAGGTTATTTGGAAGGTTTCTACTATACAGCCAGGATCGATAACGAGATCTTGGGAGAGTTGAGTGAAGGTTTGATTGGTATGTCTGGTGGAATTGGAGGGGAGATTCCAGCGCTTCTACTGTTGGGAGACAGGAAGAAGGCGCAGGTACTCGCCGAGATGTATCAGAAACTATTCGGAGCAGGTAACTTTTACCTGGAGATCGTCTGCCGTCCGGATTCCGCAGAGCAGGTTCAGGTGAATACTGAATTGATTGCACTGTCAAAAGAGACCGGAATCCCGCTCGTCGCTACATCAAACTCGGTTTATCTAGATCCTGACGATCACGAGGCTTGGGAGTCCCTGCGTTGTATTCAAGGAGGTAAGACTCTTGAGGACTATCGGCGCATGTCCGGAATCGACATTGACCTTTCAATGTCGCACCCCGACGTAATCGCGAAAGAATTCGAGGCTGTGGGCGAGGCGTTGGAGAATACGCGAAAGATCGCGGACATGTGTAACGTTGAGATTGATCTTGGCAATAACTACTTGCCAGTGTTCGAGATGCCTCCAGAGAAAAAGGATGCTGATTATCTTCGCGAGTTGTGCGAGATCGGTCTAAAGAAACGGTACCCTGTTGAGACTAAGGAGATTCGAGAGCGGTTTGAATTTGAATTTGAGACGATTTCAAAGATGGGATTCGCATCGTACTTTTTGATTGTGCAGGACTTTTTGAACTTTGCACGAGAGAAGAGGATTTTGGTTGGACCCGGGCGTGGGTCGGCTGCGGGGTCGATTCTGTCATACGCGCTTCAGATAACGGACATCGATCCGTTGAAGTACGGCCTCCTCTTTGAGCGATTTTTGAACCCAGATCGTATCTCGATGCCTGATATCGACATGGACTTCGCCGATTCACGGCGTGCTGAGGTGCTCGACTACGTTCGCAACAAGTATGGAGCGGACCATGTGGCAGGAATCATCACATTCGGAACAATGATGCCTCGTGCTGCTGTGCGAGATGCAGCTCGGGTCCTCGGTTTAGATTTTACAGAATCCGACCGTATCTCAAAGCTCGTGCCGCTTCCAGTGCAGGGCCGTCACACGCCTCTTGAGATTGCAAAGGTCGAGCACGTTGAACTTCGCAATGACTACCAATCGAACCAGATGACAAAGCGTGTCGTCGATCTGGCGTCAAAACTCGAGGGAACGCCGCGACATACATCACAGCACGCTTGTGGAATCGTGATTTCTGACAAACCTTTGACTCACTATGTACCGATCCAAGAATCGCAGCATGATGACTTGGATTATGTGAGTCAGTACTCGTTAGGCCCAGTTGAGGCTGCAGGACTTGTGAAGATGGACTTCTTGGGACTTTCTAACCTTACGATCATTGAATCGGCTCTTGAGATTATCGACGCAGTGCATGGAGATAAGATCGACGTTGACTCGCTTGAACTCGACGACAAGCTCACGTTCGAGTTACTCGGCCGAGGGGAGACAGTTGGAGTGTTCCAGCTTGAGTCGGAGGGAATGCAGCGCTACCTCGTCGACCTTAAACCGACTGAGTTTAACGACATTGTTGCAATGTGTGCGCTGTATCGACCAGGACCGTTGTCTGCCGGAATGGTGCCTCAGTACATTAACCGAAAGAATGGTCGGGAGAAGGTTAAGTATGATGATCCGAAAATGGAGGAGATTTTAAAAGATACGTACGGAGTGACGATCTATCAGGAGCAGATCATGAGAATTTCCCGTGAACTTGCAGGGTTTACTGGTGGTGAGGCGGATACTTTAAGAAAAGCGATGGGAAAAAAGAAGCGTGATGTTTTGGCTAAAATGAAAAGCCAGTTTATTTCTGGTTGCAAGGGGAGTGGAATTTCGGAGAAGGTTGCAAAGAAAATCTGGGTGGACTGGGAAGGGTTCGCTGACTACGCCTTCAACAAGTCGCACTCGGCGTGTTACGGGATGATTGCGTATAGAACCGCGTACTTAAAGTCGCATTACCCACCAGAGTACATGGCTGCCGTGATGAACTCTGACGCCGGGAACATTGATCGTATGACGATTGAGGTGCAGGAATGTACGCGGATGGGGATTGAGGTTCTGCCACCTGACATAAACGAGTCATTCAAGGGATTTGGTGTTGTGCCTGGAAAGAAGCAGATTCGTTGGGGGCTTGTCGCTATTAAGAACGTTGGTACAGAGATCGCTCTCGAGATCGTGCGCGAGCGTAAAGAGGGTGGTCCTTTTGCGGATGTGAGCGACTTTGTGAAGCGTATCAATACAAAGCACTTTAATCGTAAGTCACTTGAGTCCATGGTGATGGCTGGCACATTTGATTCTATGGAGGAGCGTGGAACGATGATGGCCAATGTGGATCAGATATTGAAGTTCAACAAGCAAATTACATCAGATGCGCTAAGTAATCAGGGAAGTCTCTTCGCATTGGCGCCAACTATGGGCGTGAATGACTTGAAGATCGTAGCTGCACCAGAGTCAAAGCGTTCTGATAGATTATCTTGGGAGCGTGAACTGTTAGGTATTTACGTGAGCGAGCATCCGTACACAGTGTTTATTGATGTTCTTAAGGCTCACGTGATGTCGTTGAAGGACGTACAGACCAAAGAAGATAAGACTCCAGCTCGAGTTGCTGGTGTTATCACGTCGATTCGTGCAATCGTGACAAAGAAAGGGGATCCAATGGCTTTTGTTCGTATTGAAGATCATGAGACTAGCGTTGAGCTCGTCTTCTTTCCAAGGACTTACGCTCAGTACAAAGCTGAGCTCGTCGATGGCCGTCTGATGTGTTTAACTGGTAAGGTGTCTGTGAGAGAAGGGCAGCCAAAGTCGATCTTGGTTGATAGCATCGCATGCTTTGACGAAGACTCGGTGGATCAGATTGCTACCATGTTGAAAGATGGCATGTGGGTTGCGGAGGAAGTTCACAAAGATGCCATGAAGGCGAAGGGTGACAACGCGGAGCCAGGTAAGCGTATTGTGATAGATCTTCGTGGTGCGCCGTCGCAGGAGCAGATTTCTGGACTGCGAGACATCTTTAGAACCAAGCCGGGCGATCATTTAGTGCAGTTTGTAGTAGATTCGGGGGGAAGAAAGAAATATATTAAGACGCAGTTTTCGATTTCACCCACAAACGCGGTAGTGGACTCTATTCGTGACATTATTGGGGGTCCGCACGTACAAGTGGTGGAAAATTTGGAGATTGTGTAGAATAAGTAAATATGGCAGTAAAAAAGCGAAAACCAGCAAAGAAAAAGAAGAAAGTGCCAGTACTTCCTTCTGTTCGACTATATAGGAGGATTGCAGCAGCATTTTTAACGTTGACGATGCTAATGTTGGCGGTCGTCCTATATTTAGCTACGGTTCAGGCGGTTATTACCGTTGAGACACAGGAGGAGGGTGTTGAGCGCGAGTTCATTGCGCGTGTAATGGAAGAGCCGCAGGGGAGCGAGGATATTCCGGCTCGAATCTTTTCTGAGCTTGTTGAGCGTTCAAAAACTTTTGAAGTGAATGGAGACGGGGAGAAGGTACCGGCGAAGGCAAGGGGGACGGTTACAGTCACGAACGAGTCTAATGTGTCGCAACCTTTGATCGCCACTACTCGATTCTTGAGTGAGTCAGGTGTTTTGTTCAGACTCGTAGACGGAGTAACAGTGCCAGCAAATGGCGACGTGCAGGTTGTGGTCGCAGCTGACGAGGAAGGTGAGCAAGGTGAGGTTGAGCCAACTACTTTCACGATCCCTGGATTGAATGAAACAAAGCAGAAGGTGATCTACGGAACGTCACCAGAGACTATGGTGGGGGGATCTATTACGAAGAAGTCGCTTACGGTAGAAGATTTGGATGTTGCTCAAGATGAGTTACTTATTGAGATTGAAGCTGAGATGGATGAGCTTTGGCGTTCTGAAATTTCAGGTCAGCTGGCTGGAGCAACGATATTAAAGGAAACTGTTGAGAAACGATCGGATACCGAGCCGGGTACTGAGACTGGAACGTTTGAGATTACAACGATAGCTCGTATTACCGGTATCTATTACGACGATGCCCGCATGAGGCAGATAGCTGAGCTTAAGTTGCGTGAGCACGTGCCAAGTGGGCAGGTGTTGAACTCAGTGTCTTTTGACGAGATGATCGTTGCGTACAATCGACACGATATGGAGAATGCTGTGGCACACTTTGATGTCACCGTGGGTGGTATCGCGATGCTGAAGACAACCTCGGAGGTCCTGGATAAGTCTAATCTTGTTGGACTAACAGCACCGGAGGCAGAGGAGTTTCTTGAGGCGAATGATACTATCAAGAATGTGGACATCTGGTTGAAGCCGTTCTGGGTAAAGCGTGTTCCAAAGCTATTGGATCATATAACAATAAACATCTTGCAGACTCAGTAACCCTGTGTTACTCTCATATTACGACGATTGAGGACGGACACGCAATTTGAAACGACGCTTTAGGGAATGGAAGCCAGAGTTCACTCTGATTGAAAGCTTTCAAGCGTACGACAAATTAGTACTACCGTCTGAGTCAACAAAAAGAAAGAGGCCATTTCCTCTGGGTTCCGTGGCATGCCACGTCGCTCGTGAGCGACCGTGGCAATTCGGGTGGAACCGCCGACGCATTTGTTGGTCCCGAAACTACACTTTATGTGTAGTTTTTTGTTATTAAGGCGCGACTATGAGCGAAGAACAGCTATTCAAAAACCGACACTCGCTATCGCATATCATGACGATGGCTGTGCTTGAGTTGTATCCAGATGCAGGACTTGGGGTCGGTCCAGTGATCGATAACGGGTTTTATCAGGATTACGATCTTCCAGAATCGATTTCAGATGAACTCTTGCCTAAGATCCAAAAGCGGATGCGCGAGATCATTAAGCAGGGGGTAGAGTTTAAGAAGTATGAGATGGACTTTGATAAGGCCCTCGAGCAATACAAGGACGATCCGTACAAGACAGAGCTCATTACTGATCTTAAGGCGGCGGGTGAGGCGAGTCTGAGCTTTTATAAGTCTGATTGGTTCGAGAACTTGTGTAAGGGTCCTCACGTAGACACTACCAAGGAGATTAACGTTGTATCTTTCAAGCTCACAAAGGTTGCAGGTGCATATTGGAGAGGTGACGAGAAGAATAAGATGCTTACTCGAATCTATGGTGTAGCGTTTGCGAACAAGGAGGACCTCAAAGCGCATCTCAAGATGCTCGAAGAGGCTAAGCGACGGGATCACCGCAAGCTCGGAAAAGACCTCGACCTGTTTCTATTTTCAGAAAAGGTTGGCCCAGGTTTACCACTGTGGACTCCCAAGGGGACTGCTCTACGTAACGTACTCGATGACTTTGTTTGGAAGCTTCGAAAACAACGTGGTTATCAGAAAGTTGAGATACCCCATGTAACAAAGAAAGATCTATACGAGACTAGTGGGCACTGGGATAAGTTCAAGGATGACCTGTTCCGATTCAAGACGCGAGAAGGGCACGAGTTCGCAATGAAGCCAATGAACTGTCCTCATCACACGCAGATCTTTGATCGACACCCACACAGTTACCGGGACATGCCGCAGCGATACGCTAACTCGACGATGGTATATCGCGATGAGCAGACAGGTGAGCTACATGGTTTGTCGCGAGTGCGGTGTATAACACAAGACGATGCACATGCATTCGTTCGGCACAGCCAGGTGAGCGAGGAGATGTTGAAGATCTGGGACATTATCGAGATCTTTTACAAGGCGGTTGGGTTTGAGGATTTGAAAGTAGAGCTTTCTTTCCATGATCCGAATGACTCTGAGAAGTATCTTGGTGGTCCAGAAGTTTGGGAGACTGCGGAGAACGCCTTGCGCGAGATCGTGAAGAGCAAGGGTGTTGAAGCAGAGGAGAAGCTAGGCGAAGCGGCGTTCTATGGACCTAAGATCGACTTTATCGCCAAGGATGCTATTGGGCGAACTTGGCAAGTCGCTACGATTCAGATGGATATGAACATGCCTGAGCGGTTCGACTTGAACTGCATCGATGAGAACGGGGAGAAAGAACGTATTGTGATGATTCATGCTGCGATCATGGGGTCGATTGAGCGGTTCCTCTCGATTATCATAGAGCACCATGCTGGAGCGTTCCCATTGTGGATGTCACCAGTGCAAGTGCGTATAGCGAGCGTAGGAGAGTCACACACGGACGCAACGCTCAAGCTCGTAAACGAGCTGAATGAGCAGGGCATACGAGCTGAGGCTGATGTGTCGGATGCTACGGTTGGAGCTAAGATTCGAAATGCGGCGAAGACCAAGACTCCGTATACGATCATATTTGGAGATAAGGAGAAAGTCGGTGAGGATTTCCAGATACGAGTATTTGGAAGCGAGGAGGGGATTGTGGTTCCGCAGAGTGATCTCGTGAAGCACATTCAAGAGAAGGTGCTAGAACAACAGGGGTAATCAAAAACACCGAGCGTAAGCTCGGTGTTTTGTTTTTAAACAAGTTCCTCGTTCCTGTTTTCAAAGTCCAGGGCTTCGAGTGTTTGCTTAGCTTTCCTGTACTCGCGTCCGTTCTTTGTGAGCGGAAGGCGAGACAGGATGCTTTTGTCGTCCATCGATTGAATGAACTCCTCAAGCTCATTGTAAGCCTGTCTTTGCACGGTAGATTGGTGTTCTACGCGAGAGATTTCTTCTAAGGCCTCTTGTACGGCTGCCTCCTGAATTGCCTCCTGCTTCTCTATTCTATCGTGTGTAGACATACGCGATATGGTTTCTAGTGTTTAGGCTCCGATTCTTGGTGATCCACCAGGTGCTGCGGGCGGTCGACGTCGTGCTCGTCGTCGAGGTTTTGGACCTACTCCAGGTTTGGATGACGAGCCAACTGGGCCGCTTGCTGCGGCTCGCCTAGGCGTAGCTGCTGGCTTAGTTACTGCTGGCCTTGCATTTCGCCGCTTGGGTGTGCCGTCTTTTGGCCGTGATACGTCTCCCATCGACCGACTCGGTAGACCGGAGGAACGCTGTGTGCCTCCAAAACTTACTCCATATCCTGCGTCTGCAGACTTTGGATTATCACGTCGACCTCTTCCTGGTCTCGCTCGGTGAGTTGGCGCTGGCTTATCCGTTGCGGCTAGAAGTTCACCTGTCGGCTTGTCTTCATCTTGTTCATCGTCACCAAATTGTTGATCTGCATCGAATAATTTTCCGCCATTGATTTCTTTGCCACTTGGGCGTACTCGATCTCTGTAACTCGGTTCTCGTCCACCTCCAGCAGGCATTCCACCCATTCTTACTCCGTATCCTGCAGATGGGATTGCGGCTGCATTTCTTCGCCCCATTCCTGATCGAACTCGCTGCGGCTTTTTAGCTCTATTTGCGTTTGTGTCTGCTGGTAGAAGTTCACCAGTTGGTACGTACGCTTCTTCCTCAACCTCGTCGCCAAATTTTTGATCTGCATCAAATAGCTTCCCGCCATCAATCACTTTGCCTACATTTCCTTCTGGTCGCACTCGATTCCTGTATCCAGGTAATGGTCCGCCGCCTGCTGGCATACCACCCATGTTGGCGCTATATCCGGCTCCAATTGCTCCCGCTGGCTCATATCCACCGATTGGAGCTTTACCAACAGCGTCCGCCATTACGAGCCCTGCTTTCGCGATGAGGGCATCCATATTCTTAACGGCCTTTCGAGCCTTTCGCCGTGCCCAGAATCCACCTGCAACAGCTAGATCTTGTTGCGCCTTGTAATCATTGGCAGTGAAGTCTCGTAGTCCTTCCAGTGACGGGTCTCCCAAGATTGCTAGACGTCCGGATTCTGAGTTCAGGAAATCCGAGACTGTGCTCATGCTCGCGTCGATTCCTTTTTCTGACAAAGCGAACTGTTTAGCTTCAGCCTTCTGGTCGGGTGAGAACGTTGCAGCTTCAGGGCGCGAACGCTCCATGTTGCGAGCCGGACCATGAGCACTGCTAATCGTAACCTCTCCAGGTCGGCTGTATTCTCGTGCATCACGAGCTCTAAGACCTCTTGCAGTTCTAGGTTGCTCTGTTGTTGACATGTCGGGCACCGCCTCACCGTCTGCATTTGGCATTATTACACCGGCATCTTCTACTGGGCGAGCTCGAGCGTCTAGCGACACATCACCCTCACCCTCACCGTCACCGGCAGCAAATTCACCCGCGAACTCATCTGGCCTTTGCACGTCACGCACTCTTTCCCTTATATCTGCGATCTTAACGTTTAATTCGTTCCTAATTCTATTTGATACAGAAATTACCTCTGCTTTTACTTTATCAATGTCAATTCTTCCCGCCATTCTTGACGCGAATGAAAGAGCGATATCACTCATGCTCATGGAAAGGTCAGCATCTGTTTTCTTCACTCCTCGAGCACCAAGCGAAAGAGGGGAAATGAATCTTCCAAGAGCGTTCGAGAGTCCCATCTTTGCAGGGCCGGGCGCATCACCAAGTTCTTCGTGTAGCTGTTGAGCTACTTCGCTCACAGTTTCAAACAACTCTGCTCCATGTTCTGCCGCTGCGGCATCGTCTCCTACAATTTGAGCATCAGCCAACATCTCTGCACCTTCACTCATTTGCAACAAGAAGTCTGATACATCCTCATCTTCGTAATCGAGTCCTTTCAAATCCTCTTCGATAGCAGCTTCACGTGCGCTGAAATGTTCTTTGATCTTCATCCAAGCTGGCGCGTTCTCTTCACCTTCTGGACGAGAGAGCATCTCGCGCATTACAGCGGTTACTTCACCTTGTACCACGCTCTCTGATTCACCACCAAGAACAAGCTCGTCGATTAAGAGCGTGAGGCCATCTTGAATCTTAGCGATTTTTTCTTGAGATACACCTTCAACTTCATTCGCAGCTATAAGAGCGTCTACCATCGAATCGTGCAGTGAGTTCTTCAACTCATCTTGTCGTAGACCTTCCTCTGTCCTAGCAATCTTCTCTCCACCTACATCGATTGTGTAAATACCATCCTCAATAGACTCAACCTTTCCGGCTGTGTACTTCTCGTCTTTTCCGTATTCGTGGAACGTGGAAACCTCCTGACCGACCTGCCAAGTAGGTTCCATGGCGGCTTCTTCTCTATGTTGCTCCGAAGCAGCCTTGCGGGCTTCTTGAAGCTCTGCACCCTGTTCTGGTGCGTCGTGCCTCTGGGCGTTGGCATTTTCTGCGCTCATATTAGCTAAAAGTATTGGGAATTTCCCCTAAATGATACTCGAATTCTAGCATTTTCGGAGAGGCTAGGGAAGTCTTGACAATTGTGTATAATTCTGTTAAGTTGAAATCTCCATAGAGGAGACAGTTCTCTCGGAAAGGACGGTAGAAATGACGGTAATCAGAGTCGACTTCGTGAATCGATGCCGTCGTCGAGCTGGTTCCAGTTCTGATGACGGATCAAGTTTGCCCATGGCGGGCGAGGGGTTGCGCCGACAGCGCGTCCTCGAGGAGATGCTGGACCGGTATGGCGCATCAGAGGAGCAGAAGGCTGCATTCATGGGGCTCTCACGTGCGCAGCAACGGGCTACGGTGAACTTCGTGAATCAGATGGTTGAGGCCATGGCCTCCCGCCTGCAGTTCATGAACTTGCGCAGGGTCAAGGACTTGACCGTGGATGAGAGCCTGATGCCGGGCACCACCTTGACCACCTTCTTGCAACTGCAGAGGGGCAAGGGTCTGCAGGTCGTTACTGCGTTCACGGCCGGTGTCGATCGATCTCGTGAGGAGATGTTCGCTCTCAGGCACAGTGCGTGGAAGAAGATGCCGACAACCTACAACATCCGTCGTGCCGAGCGCGACACGGTGCTGCGAGTTGCGGACGGCCTGATCTTGGCGACACTGCTGCAATGGGCGGCTGACGACAAGCACGATCCAACGGGCCAAGAAGGCACTGGATAGACGACGTTTCGTCCCTCGACAACGAGGGTCGAATTTTTTTTGTTATAATGTATCCATGGATGATAAACCAAAAATCATTGCCGTTGTCGGACCAACTGCATCTGGAAAGAGTAGTTTGGCTCTAAAGGTTGCTCAAAAGTACAACGGAGAAATTGTAGTAGCGGACTCCCGGCAGATATATAAGGGACTGGACATTGGAAGCGCAAAGGATGAGGGTGACTGGGAAAAGGTTGGCGATGAGTCTCATTATTTTGTTGATGGAATCCGTGAACACTTGGTTGACTTGCTTAATCCCAACGATGAGTTTACTGCAGCTGAATTTCAACAAAAAGCATTCGTCGCGATAGACGACATCTTAAGCCGGGGTAAACTTCCGGTCCTGGTTGGAGGTACAGGTTTGTATATCCAGTCGATCGTAGAGAACTTAGGGTTTCCAAATGTAGCACCAAACGAGGAGATCCGTAATCGCCTAAAAAAGAAGTCTATTGAGGACCTTATAAAGACTTACGAGTCTTGTGATCCTGTTGGGGCGGCGTCGATCGACAATAACAATAAGCGGCGAATAATTCGCGCTATTGAGGTTTGCATGGTTACAAGGAAGCCTTTCTCAGAAATGCAGCTGAAAAATGAGCCGAAATATCAGGCACTACAGCTAGCCATCGACCATCCACGAGAATCTTTGTACATGCGGATTGATCATCGCGCACGGAATTTGGTTTATGATGGATTGATCGACGAAGTGTATGGCTTGCTAGAGGCAGGTGCAAACGTGACTAAAAGCGCCATGTCCGGGATTGGGTATAGGGAAGTGGTGGATTATCTTCAGGGTGAATATAACAAAGAAGAGTTACTTAAACGTCTACAACAAAACACACGACGGCTCGCAAAGCGACAGCTGTCGTGGTTTCGAAGGGATGCAACAATTAAATGGGTGAAGGAGGAAGACGAAGGCCTTTTACTCGCTGAGAAGTTTCTCAAGTAGTTCCTTTGTCTGCCTAGGGTCTGCGTTACCCTGGGTTTGTTTTTGTACCATTCCAACAAAGAATCCAAGCAGCGTTACCTTGCCTGATTTGTATTCTTCGACCTGTTCTGGGAACTTCATCAACACGTCGTTAATAATCATCTCAAGCTGCCCAGCATCGTCAATCGGGTTCATCCCCAGGTCATGCATGATTTGAGCGGGCGAGTTTCCGTCTTCGAGCATTTTCTCGAGCACGGTCGAGCCCGTTTTGTTGTTCAGCTTGTTTTGGTAAACCAGTGTCAAGAACTCGGCCATGTTTTCCGGTGTGATGTGAATCGTGCGTATATCGATAGACATTGAGCTCATGATTCCAAGGAGCCGGTTTACAATCCAGGAAGATGCGAGCCGTACAAGCTCGTCTTTGTTGTTTGTGCGGGTTTCCTCAGCGGTTCCTTCGTTGGGAAGGGAAGAGACCCATGCATACAGCTCGCTCAGGGTAGCTTCTGCAAAGTCAGCAAGAACAGGGTCGTCGGTGAGGACGAGTGTGTCGTCTCGTTTGAATCCAAGCTGGTCAACGAATCGAGTGCGTCTTGCGACAGGTAGCTCGGGCAAAAGATTCCTTTCGAGCTCCACTATCTCTTCGAGACTCGTTGGTGGGATATCTGGCTCTCGCATAAAGCGGTAGTCGGCAGCCTCTTCTTTGGTTCGTTGCATTTCGGTCTTCTGTTTATCTTCATTCCACCCACGGGTTGTAGTTACAGACGGTGGAGAATTCGTCTCCCAAAGATCGCGCTGTCGACTTATTTCGTATATCAAAGCACGTTCGACAGAGCGGAACGAGTTCATGTTCTTCACCTCGGTTTTTGGATAGAAGAGTTGTGCAGTTGGTACTCCATCTTCGTCTACCGGTCTCAATGATATGTTTGCATCACATCGCATATGACCTTTTTCCATGTCGGCATCAGACACTCCAATGTATCTCATGATACGGCGGAGTTCGTGTAGGAACAGCTTCGCTTCCTGCGGCGTGCGGAAATCAGGCTTGGTCACAATCTCGACCAGCGGTGTCCCTGCACGATTGAAGTCAACGAGTGTCTTTCCGTCACGATGAACGTTCTTGGCAGCGTCCTCTTCCAGGTGAGCTCGTTCAATGTGAATCTTGGCGACGTCACGTTTTCCGTCAGGTACATCGAATGACAAATAACCATCCTCTGCAACAGGGACATCGAACTGTGAAATCTGGTAACCTTTCGGAAGGTCGGGGTAGATGTAGTGCTTTCGATCGAAATAGGTAGGCGAATTTATCTTACAGTTCAGCGCCAAGCCAATCCGTACGGCAAAATGTAGCGCCTGCGCATTTAAGGATGGTAGCGTTCCCGGGTGGCCAACGTCGATCGCAGAAATCAAAGCATTCGGTCCAGCTCCGTCGGCGTGGTTACTTACAGAGGAAAATAGCTTGGTTTTTGTCTTCAGTTGGACATGGATTTCCAGTCCTATAACTGTTTCTAGGTGTTCATATTCCATAATGTCCAAGTATAACATGGAAAGAGTACGATGTGGATTATTGCCGCCGTGTGTATGGCGGCAAACTAAAAAGGAGCCGGAGCCCCTTTGTAGCTACTATTTTGCGAGTTTCTTTAAATGTGCGTATATCATCACTCCGATCCCTGCTGAGATAGGGATGAGGATTCCATCCAAAATACTTTGACCTACGATGGCTAGACCGGCTGCCCATTCGGCACTTGCAAGACCTCCTATCATGCCTAGTACGAATCCAACCACTCCAAGCGTTATGAGGTAGATGAGTCCCACGACGACCATTAGGGTGAACAGCAGAGTGAAAAGTTGCCACTTTCGTCCTTTGGTGATCTTGACGCTGAATTGCATGGCCTCGCTGACCCCCTTTTTATCAATGATCGTCGCATACGTTGTCCCAAAGTACATGAGCGCAAGCATTATTCCAGGGATGATGAAGACTATCAATCCAAGCATTACCATGATTCCAACAATGATGCTGACGGCAATGTATGGCCAGAGCACCTCTCCGATATTGGCCTGCGCAGCTGTTGCGTCAGCCTTACCTTTCATTGTGATCTGGTGCATGAGTCGCGTGAGTACAATGGATACCCAAATTGTCACGACCATCAATGCGATACCTACGATCATGCCAATCATTGGCGAAGGATACAGAACGAGCAATAGTCCCTGTAGCGCGGACAGTCCAACGTAAGGTGCAACAATCTTCCAGATTACTGCTTGGTGCTTTGTGTATCCGTTCCAAGTTGTTGATATAACCTCATTAAACGACGGGAGGCTTGTTGCTGTTTTTGCGTCTGCCATATTTTTATATTAGGTCTCTGTAGATCTTGTGATCCGTGATCAAGAGAAGAGGATTTATAAATATAAATAGTACTGTGTAACTTGTTGGAAGAATGAGCCAGTTTACCCGCTGAATCAGTAGCTCGTCAGCACCTCCTAGGAGCCCAAAGACCGCAACTTCCAAAATCATGACTAGTAACACTTGTGCCAGGAAGAATAGGCCAAAGTAAAGTAGCTTTGGAATGAACAATCGTATGATTACGGGCCAGAAACGTCCTTTTACGAGTCGGATACTTTCTTTCAGTGCCGCTGCCCCTTGATGCCCCGATACGACTAGTGCAAAGACAGCGAATGCGAGGTACACGAGTATTGCAAGCGGAGCTAGAAACAGGATTAATGCTGCGAACAGTAGCAAGAATAATATTCCAGACGGCAGAAATGTTGAAGCTATGTTTGTTACAAGCCAGAATGCTAGCATTGGTATCGCGAACGTAAGTCCGAATACAAGGGCAAGGTATATTCTAACTAGTACCTGTGGCCAGAACAGCTTCCAACCAGCTTTATGTATCTGCACCATTTTTATCTTCTTGCCATGGTCGAAGTTGTGTATGGCTGTAATCAGCGCATTCACGACCCAGACTCCAACGACGACAGCGAGTATGGTGTTATTGAGGACGAAAAGTAGCAATCCTGTTATCTCCCAGCCATTCAAACTGCGCGTCAGCTCTGAAGCGTTGATTGGGTACATGCTGATAGCGATAACATTCACCGCCGTAACCACAAGGGCCCATGCGCTGATCTTTATCAGCACAGGGAAGTGCTTTCTGTACTGATCCCATGATTGGTCTATCAGCGCGCCGATTCCTAGAAGTTTTTTCATACGGTGGCTTGTTGATGTTTGTTATTCAGTATCAGAGGCGTTGGCACATGCAATTGCACAGCGCGCCAGATTTCTTCGTGTATATCTTCTATGGTTCTGAGTCCGCCTTCTTGCGAGCAGTCTATGAGGTGGTATCCAGGGAAGTTAGTAGCAACCTCCTTAAAGGTCTCAATCGATGCTTGCAGATGGTCTGGATCTTTCTCGTGAATGTCACCCTTCACCTTTGTTTTTTCCTTTTCACCTTGCTTTGCAAGCTTCATTGCGACTTCTACTGGCACACTCAGGATCACGTTCAGCGTTGGGCGAGGAATACGTAGGATGTTGTGCTCCATGTCGTCGTTCCATGCAAGGTATGCGCTGCGTTCGTCTTGGTCGGTAATCTTGCCTCCTTGATGACCCATGTTTGATCCTACAAAGCGGTCAGAGATCACGATCTTACCTTCGGCGACCCATTGCTTGATTTTGAACGATGCATCGAAGCGATCCACTGCGTAAAAGATGCTCGCAGCTTTTGCATTCACGTCTTTCGCATTCTCTCCATACTTTCCACCAAGGTATTCTTCCACCATTCCGGCGCTCTTTGCGCCGTACTGAGGGAACGAGACAGTTTCCACTTCACGCCCTTCGGAAATAAAACGTTCGACGAGCTTTCTCGTCTGCGTTGCTTTGCCTGCTCCGTCAGTTCCGTCGATAACGAAAAAGGCTCCAGTTGTTATGGAAGTATCCATGTTCTGAACCAATTATAACAGTTAGCCTCGTTTTGAGCTTGTGGACAATTTAAGCTCGTTTGAGCAACATATACAGCATATCTACCCCATCTTCCTCATCGGCACCCAATGGAGTCATATCCGAAAAATCTCCCGGTATACCAGGGAAGTACGTATCCACATCGTATGTGTTGTCGATACGGGTGAGGTAGATGCCGGAAAGATCTTTGCGTTCCATGGCTTCTGAGTAGATATCCATTCCACCGATTGCGAATATATTCTCAACGTTGTCATCTGCGAGCTCGAGAGCTTGCTCGAACGAGTTCGCTACTAACGCTCCTTCAGCCTTGTATTCAGCTCGTCTCGTCAGAACAACGTTCACTCGATCGGTGAGCGGTCGGAAAGACTCCGGGATCGATTCCCAGGTAGTCCGACCCATGATCACCATGTTTTTCTTGTTTGGATCCTCTGTTTTGGTCGTCACACTTTTAAAGTGTGCCATCTCTGTTTTGAAATGCCACGGAAGTTTTCCGTCCTTACCAATGCCATTGTTGTTATCGACGGCTGCGATGATGTAGAGATTTTTGTCCATTAGACTGCAACTTTGAATTTAATGTATTTGTCGTGTGTGTAGTTTTCGATTAGGAAGTCGTCGATCGTAAGGTCGAGTATTGGTTTCTTGACGATCTTGAGCTCTGGCAGCTTGTGCGGAGTTCGTGCGAGCTGCTTGTTGATGCCCTCTGTGTGGTTTGAGTAGATATGAGCGTCACCGAGAGTGTGCGTGAAGATTCCGGGAACAAGATCACACTCCATTGCGATGATGTGCATCAGCGCGGCATAGCTGGCGATGTTGTAGGGAACTCCGAGCGCTGTGTCGGCTGATCGTTGGTAGAGCTGGCAGTCGAGTCGGCCGTTTACAACGTAGAACTGCATGAACGCGTGACATGGTGGCAGGTTCATTCGTGGCACGTCTGCTACGTTCCATGCGCTGATGATGATGCGACGTGAGTTCGGGTTAGTTTTCAAAGTATTAATAACGTTCATCAACTGATCAACGTGACTCTTGTCGTAGCCCTTGGTCTCCTCGTTCCAAGTAAATCGCTCCCAATTGCGCCACTGGTAACCGTAAATAGGACCAAGCTCGCCGTCGTCATTAGCCCAAGCGTCCCAGATTGGTGTGTGGTCTGTGAGGTTTTGGTCGTTGATGTTCGTGCAGCCGTGTATGAACCACAACAGCTCGCGTACAATCGCCTCGAACTTAACTTTCTTGGTCGTTACCAAAGGGAAACCGTCTCGTAGGTCATATTTAGTCTGCGTACCAAAGATCGATATCGTACCTGTCCCGGTGCGATCGCCTTTCTCCTCGCCGTTTTCGAGGATGTTTTGAAGAAGTTCAAGGTATTGATGCATATGTTTCTAGAAAGGGGACTTATAATTTTCAATTCGGCAATTCGGCAATTTTCAATTATTGGAAGATCGTTGCTTACGACGTAACCTCGTTTGGTTGGACAACTGACATGTTTTCTATGAGTTGATCGGTTGGCGCTCCGTGGAGTACGAGTTCGATGCCAACTTTCTTACAGATCTCACCGACTGTTGGGTCTCGGTAAAGCATCCCTGCAACTATGCGCGTTACTCCGACGCTGATTGCTTTCTTGAGACATTGGTAGCAGGTGCTGTGAGTTGTGTAGAGAGTCGCTCCTTTCGCGCTCGATCCGCCGGTGACAGCTGCCTGCAAGATTGCATTTTCTTCACCATGTAGCGTTCTGATGCAATGCCCGTCTTCCATCTGGTGCCCGACGTCGCTGCAATGCTCCATTCCAGGGGGCGATCCGTTGTAGCCGGTTGTGATTATGCGATTGTCTTTCACGATAACGGCGCCCACGTGCGCGCGATCACATGTTCCACGAGTTGCAACAACCTTAGCGACGTTCATGAAGTATGTGTCCCAATCTGGTCGATTCATATGCGGTGGCTTTGCTTGAGTGAATCTAGGCTCCCGGCGATTATGGCGTCGCGTTCTTCTTGTTTGTCGAGCTTGTAGGATCCGCTTGATCCTTCTGTGTATTTTGCCTCCTGCGCTCCGTGCAAGTTTGCTTCTTCTGGTGTCAGGTCTCCAGAGAGTTCTTGCAGGATTATCTGGCAGATTCGCTCTCCGGGGTAGATACGGATAACCTGGTTGGTTTCGTTCTTGATAGGGAAGATTAGCGTTCCTTCGTATCCAGTGTCGATGATTCCCGACAGCGACAAGTTTAGTCCACGACGATTTGTGCTGGTTCTTGGAAACAGGATCGCCATGAGATTCGGTGATTTGAGCGTGATGTTCTCTAGGCTTGTCGCGATCACGAACTCGTCTGGCAGTATTTCAAAGTATTGACCGGGTTTAAGATCAATCTGGTTATATTCGCTATCTGAACTTTCGGCGTCGATTGCAACCTTAATAGCTGCGCGACCATTTTCTGTTATCTCCCAAGACTTTGGAATCATAAACTTTGTCCCAAGCCGCAGGTCTATTGCATGGGGCTGCATCTGGAATTGATCCAGTGGGGGAGAGAAGGTTAATCTTCCTTCCGAGATCTCTTTTTTGATGTCGTTTCGTGTGAGTATTGCCATAAGTTATCCACAGTATGAAAGCATTTTACCATATAAAAAAGCACGCCCCGAGAAGGGGCGATTTTGAAGTGTTATCGAGAGTTTTCATCTGCGGATCCTTGGTTCCACAATGCCATGCATTGCCCACACACGCCCGAGCAGGAAGACTTCCTCCAGCAAGGTCTTGGTGGCTTTGAACGTTGGCACTGGCTCACTTGCATTCATCGAGAGCATGTGAAGGCCGGTCAGAAGCTCTGACACTCTCGGACCCATCACAGCTGCGATGTACTCAATGTCATCCCGTCTCTTAAGCATCGTGTACCCAATGCCGCTGGGTGACGCGATGGAGATCAAGCTGTTTGGTTTTGGCTCTGACGTTCGAATTTGGTGGTGCAACAGCTCGTCTCGCTGATAGGGCGCGACAAGCGTTGTCTCTCCTGGCAAGTTCCTGAACAGGCTTGCTGACGTCACGAGCCAGATCAGTCCAGAATCAGTCTGCGGGAGGAAGGCTCTGCAGCTCTCCTCGTTCAGAATGTTCTGCTGAAAAGTTGACCCTTCCATTGCCGCCATGACGATCATGCTTGCGTAGCGTGTCATCTTTCTCGTGAGACCTAAGGCCACCGATTCAACAGTAACGACTGCGAGGATCTCTGACGCTTTCTTGCTAATCAGTCCCGCGCAAACCCCTATATCGGACTGCAGCGGGTTCAGTGCCACCCCAACCCGTGGGAGCGAGTTTGGGTCCATTCTCTTGCAGACAAGTCTACTAATAGGTGCCCCGGCGCGATCAGCGACCAGGAACCATCGTTCTGGCGCTGTATTCACGTGCCCTCCTAGGAGTCGACATTAGTCCAACTTAAGGGATGTGTCAATCAAAAACACCTCTGGGTCAACAGACCCGGAGGTGTAATTTTGCAATTCAAGTAGATGTCATTCTGAGTGGCAACGTAGGAACCTCATTATTCTGTAGCGCTCTCTAGAGGCATGAGATCCTCACGTCGCTCCACTCCTCAGGATGACGTTTACTCGAGTGCTTACTCTACTGAGAACCGTATTCCAGGTCCCATTGATGTTGTGATTGTTGCTGACTTTACGTAGATCCCTTTAGCAGTCGCAGGCTTCGCTCTCTTGATAGCGTCAACTATGATAGTAAGGTGTTCTGCGATCTTGTTGGCTCCGAAGCTGACTTTTCCAATTGCGACGTGCACGTTTGAAGTGGCGTCGTTCTTGAAGGCGATTTTTCCACCTTTCTGTTCGTTAATCATCTTGGCGATGTCTTTCCCGACTGTATCTGTCTTTGGGTTTGGCATTAGCCCCTTTGGCCCCAAGATCTGAGCGATCTTTCCAAGCTTTGGCATCATTGTTGGAGTTGAAACAGCGACGTCAAAGTCGATGTTCTTCTTCTGTGCGATCTCAGCGATCATCTGTATGTCTCCAACAATATCCGCTCCAGCATCTTTTGCTTCTTGCTCTTTTCCTTCATCAACGAAAGCAATAACTCGCTTCGTCTTTCCAGAACCGTGGGGAAGGGTAACTGTTCCACGAATCTGCTGATCTCCCTTTTTAGGGTCGATCCCTAGTCGGAAGTGGACTTCCACAGAAGCATCGAACTTTACAGCTGATGTATCAAGTGCAAGCGCAACAACTTCCTCTTGTGTGTACACGCGACCAGCATCTAGCTTTGCGTTCTGTGCCTCCATTCGTTTTCCAACCTTCTTTATAACTGCCTTAGCCATATGTATATGTTAGTGGTTCAAGCGTACGATCATGCCGCACTCCCACGAATAATTATTTCTTTGAATCTGACTTTTTCCCATCTTTCTTATCTAGACCACGTCGTTCGTTCAAGAACAATCGGAAGTGGACTAGGAATAGTGGGATGCTAACGATTAGTAGCGCTAGGTTTCGAACAGCGTCTCGAGCTTTCTCTTGTCCGTAGTTCTCGAGAGTTCGTTCTTTTCGATCCTCACATTGCGATATCTTTTCAGTATCTGTGAGAGTTTCGTCTGATGGACCTTCTGTATAGATGTAAACTTCGCGAGCGTCTGGGTCGTTGCAGTCTTCCAAGTACGATGGAACATCTGCTGATGTAAATATCCAAGTCTTTAGTCCGGCATTCAATAGCTGAGCAGAAGCCGTTGTAGTCATAATCAACCCGATTAGGGAGACCACGGCAACATAGACAATGAATATAGTTCGAACTGTCTTCATACACTCACGATGTTACTTGTATAACTTGTTTAGAGTTCTGACTCAATTCCCATCTGACGCGCTGTACCTGCAACAATCTTTACAGCTGCTTCTAGGTCATTGGTGTTAAGATCTGGCATTTTCTTTTCAGCGATCTCATTCAACTGAGCTCGTGTAAGTTTACCGACCTTGTTCAAGAGAGGGTTGCTTGAAGCTTTCTTTAGGTTCAAGACCTTCTTGATTAGGGAAGACGTAGGTGGTGTCTTCATCACGAAGTCGAAAGATCGATCTTCGTAAACATTGATCACAACTGGAACAATGTCTCCACGGCGGTCTGCTGATGCATTGTTAAACTGCAAACAGAAGTCTTGGATGTTCAGTCCGTGCTGTCCAAGCGCAGGTCCAACTGGTGGAGCTGGGTTTGCCTGTCCTGCAGGAATCTGAAGCTTGATCTGTGTGAGTAATTTCTTTTCTGCCATAAGTCATTTTTTATAGAAGATTCCGCGATGCGGCAACTTCGACTGGATTAATTACTTTATTCTGCTGGTGTCACCTGAAGGAAGTCGAGCTCCACTGGAGTCTCACGGCCGAACATGTTAACGAGCACTTTAACTTTACCTCGTGCTTCGTCAATCTCGCTGACCTTTCCTTCAAAGTTTTTAAACGGACCATCGATGATCTTCACAGCGTCATTCACTGCGACATCGATTGTAAACTCTGGCTCATGAACTCCCATGCGTTTCTGCAACGCTGCAACCTCCTCTTCAGAAAGAGGGGAAGGGGTTGTTCCTGTTCCAATAAATCCTGTCACGTTTGGTGTGTTACGCACAACGTACCAAGACTCGTCGTTCACTATCATTTCGATAATTACGTAGCCGGGGTAGATCTTTTCTTCCACGACTTTGCGCTTTCCGTTTCTAATCTTAATCTTCTTCTCCTTTGGAATAATGATATTGAAGATTAATTCCTCCATGTCCATCGAATCTGTACGCTGTAAAAGGTTATTCTTCACATTCTCCTCGTAACCGGAGTATGTGTGAATAGCGTACCATCGACGTCCAAGGTTGGCGGTTTGTTTTGCCATACAATGGTGTTTAGAAAAGAACGATGAGAATTAGCTAGATCACGAGCTTTAGAAGCGCCGCGAAAATGTAGTCCATGCCTCCAAAGAAGCCGGCTGTTAGGATCGTGATAATGATCACGAGTGCGGAATAACGGAAAGTCTCCTTGCGCGTTGGCCAGGTGATTTTACGTGACTCCTCGATTGATCCACGGATATACGCCGCGGTCGTTTTTAGTATGTTTGCCATAGTTTTCTTTGTATCTAAAAACCCCGCCGTGGATGGGGAGCTTTCGCGCATATACTAGGATAAATAAGGGAAAATGTCAAATGTTTGGGGCGGTTGGGTTTGGAGCGCTTAAAATGGGCTATTATTGCTATAAATGCTTGACGTTTTGGCGTTTTATGGTATTCTCGGGGCGTTCCATAGAAAAGGAGAACATAAGTGATGAATTCGCCGATCGTTGAGGCTCTTCGTGAAGAGGTGAGCGGTAGATCTGCCACCGAGCTAGAGGTTGCGCGAAGGCGCGTGTCGGCAGATGTCGATGCCATTCATGAGGAAATGAAGGAACGAGTTGATTTCGGCTTTCTGGCCAGGAAGCCAGAGCCAATCAGTGCCGATGACCATGTTGGTCCTCCGAAGTACGGTGCGGGGATCACGATCGTCCAGGGCTCGCATAGCTGGAAGCTCCGAAACATCGGAATCGGGCTGTTGATTCAGTCTGACAACGACGCATCGGATATGAACATCCGCATCTTGATCAAGATTCTGGCTGACAGGTCCACGAAGCCTGAGGTCGAGCCCGAGGTCGTAGTGGAGAGGATTGACCACCCTCAGGTGATCAAGGTCGGAGAAGTTCGCTACTCGGTTGATCGGGGTGATGGGCTTCTCATCTGCAACCTCACGGACCCTGGCGGACCGATCAGTGCCGAACTGTTCGAGTACCTCGCCAACATCTAGACGCGACCCCCAGCTTGGGGGCGCTATTTTTTTACAAAAGTTGTGGATTGCTCGTTATGATTGACTTTTCCGTCCAGATCCGCTATCCTCACATCGATTTGCCGTGGTTGTAAATCAACAACATTTCAGACTTTGGAGGGATCATGGCTCAAGCTGATCCAGAGAAAGACAAGAAGCCGATGGTTTTGGAGTTGCTGCAGGAACCTCGTGTTCACGGTGACGTCCGCGCTCTGACCAAGAAGATCGAGGCAGCGAAGAAGCGTCTCGGTATCTCGTTCAGTTTCGCTGTTCTCGTTGAGTACGTGGTGTTCAAGTTCTACGGGACTTGTTACACGGTCGCGTGGTTTCGGGGCTGCTTGAGGATCAAGCCGCTGATGACAGGTGGACCAGCGGGTGGGGGTGGCAAGTGGTCCGGCAACAGCGGTATCGCATTCCTGTTGAAGATTCTCTCTGGTCACGGCAAGATCGCGGGCGTGCGCATGAGTGCATTGCAAGTACCGGTTGATCGCATGTGCAGGCAGTACTTGGGAGCTGAGAGTGCGGACATGGTCGAGAACATCGACCACCAGACAGACAACGTTCGGGAGATCGAGTTGCTGCTTGAGGGCAAGCGCATGAGGGTGAGTCGCATGGAAGTGACCCCGTTCCGATCGCCAGTGATCGCCTTGTCGGCCAATCTGCGAGGTATGGATTACCAGCTCGAAGGTGACTCTGGCGTGTATCACGTCAGGTGGGAGGGTGACGAGTTGACTGTTTGGGCGAGCGACGGCCACGCGTTTGGTCCCAGTTTCCTGGAAGCAATCAGTACGCTCTAGCGCGTCGAACAAACGAAAACCCTCCGCGGGCTGCGGAGGGGTATTTTTTTATATATCTAGGTTTTTCACGCTCTTTGCGTGTGTGCTGATGAAGTGCTTTCGTGGAGCCACGTCGGTCCCCATTAAAGTGTCGAACACTTCGTCTGCCTTTGCTGCGTCTTCGATAGTGACGAGCTTCATGACACGGTTCGCTGGGTTCATGGTTGTTTCCCACAGCTGGTCCGGGTTCATTTCTCCAAGTCCCTTGTATCGCTGGAGGTTTACCTTTCGACCTCCTTCGACTGTAACGATCTCCTCACCAGTCTCTTCGTCGATAGTGATGGTCGTCTTTACTGGCTTGGATGCCTTTGTAGGCTTCGTCATCCTCGCGACGATCTTGTCCTTATCCTCTTCGGTAAAGGCGTACTCCACTGCTTTACCAACCTGGACTCTGAATAGAGGAGGTTGTGCAATAAACAGGTGCTCCTGTCTAATCAGCTCAGGGAAGTAGCGGAAGAACAGTGTAAGAAGGAGCGTTCGAATGTGAGCTCCATCTACGTCCGCGTCGGTCATGATGATGATTCGTCCGTATCGCAACTTGTCCATGTGGATGTCGTCACCGATTCCGGTTCCAAGTGCGATCACGAGCGACTTAACCTCGTTGTTCGTGAGCATCTTGTCCAGTCGCGCACGTTCAACGTTCAGAATCTTTCCACGCAATGGCAAGATCGCTTGGAACTCTCGTTCACGTCCTTGCTTGGCGGAACCTCCAGCAGAGTCTCCCTCAACAATGTACAACTCAGACTTCGAAGGGTCGCGACTCGCACAATCGGCGAGCTTACCTGGGAGCGTAAGACCTTCAAGTGCACCCTTTCGCAAGATCGTATCTCGAGCAGCTCGTGCGGCCATTCGGGCGCGTGAGGCTAGGAGAGATTTCTCTAGGATTGAGGTTGCGTCTCTTGGATGTTCCTCGAGGAAGGTCTTGAGCGCATCTGCAAACACAGACTCCGTAGCCCCTCGAGCTTCTGGGTTTCCAAGCTTTGACTTTGTCTGTCCTTCGAATTGAGGTTCTGCGATGCGAAGCGAGATCACGGCAGTCAGTCCCTCTCGAACATCATCACCAGTTAGGTTGTTGTCCTTCTCTTTAATGTGACCTTTCTCTCGTCCGTATGTGTTCAGGACACGAGTTAGGGCTGTCTTAAATCCGGCGAGGTGTGTTCCGCCTTCTGGGTTCAAGATGTTGTTTGTAAAACAGTTTACATTTTCATGGAAGTCTTCCGTGTACTGCAATGCAATCTCCACTTCTACGTCACCGGAAGTTTTGCGAGTATGCAAGACGTTATCGTGCTTGGCTTTCTTGCCAAAGTTCATGTGTCGAACAAATGACGACACTCCACCTTCAAAATAGAACGCGTATTCGGAGTAATTCTCCTTTGTACGCTCGTCCACGATCACGAGTTTGATTCCACGAGTAAGGTACGCGTGTTGGCGCAGACGATCTCGAATTGTCTTTAGATCGTACTCGACGGTCTCAAATATAGAGGCGTCAGCCTTAAACGCGATAGTAGTCCCAGTCTCCTTAGACTTACCGACAGGCTTTAGTTTATTCTGCGGCTTTCCAATCTTGTAATCCTGGTGATATGTCTTGCCTCCACGATTCACTTCTACCCACAACTCTGATGACAGAGCGTTTACAACTGAAACACCAACTCCATGAAGTCCTCCAGAGACCTTGTAACCAGAATCGTCTCCACCGAATTTTCCACCAGCATGCAGCTTTGTCAAAACAAGCTCGACGGCTGACACCTTGTACTGAGGATGGTTGTCCACAGGGATACCACGACCGTTGTCGGTAACGCTCGCCCAGCCATCTGGAAGCAACTTAATAGTGACCGTGTCAGCATGACCGGCCATAGCTTCGTCGATTGAGTTGTCTACAACTTCCCAAATCAGGTGATGCAAACCGGACTCTCCAGTTGATCCGATGTACATTCCTGGACGTTTTCGAACGGGGTCCAGTCCTTCAAGAACTTGAATCTGTGCGGCACCGTAATTACCCTTCTTCTTTACTTTAGGTTTTCCGGCGGAGCCGGATCCGGCTCCGCCGGACTTCGCTGCTGTCTTTTTTTCCGGTTTCTTTGGAGGCATACTGTCATTTACAGTCTTAACAATGGCCCTATTTTAGCATCATTTACGCATTTTAACAACACCCATGATATACTCTAATCACTATGGCAATATGGCCGTTCTCAATTTTTTCGAAGGAAGATAAGACGGCTCCTGTGATGGAGGAAATGAAACAGGGGGATAAACCTGTCTTGCTTAAGGCGGAAAAAGAGGCAGATAAAATTTACAAGAGGGAGGTGTGGTGGTTGGAGCACAAGACGGGGTTGCGCAAAGGTGTGATCATCTTTTTGATTGGGATCGAGGCGGTGCTTGGGTTGATTGGTGTGTACGCGTTTGCGGATTATTATTTGATTGATTACGTTGAGGAGCAACAGTTGGTATCAACATTCTTTGAAGGTGCCGGAGACTTGCAAGCTATCAATGCTCGTCAGCAACCATCGGAGTTGCGTTTTGAAGATGCCGTGTCTATTCAGAGTGGGCAGCGATACGACATACTCGCGTTTGTTGAGAATGCGAACACAGATTGGATTGCAGAGGTGACGTATCACTTTGAGTATGGCGATACTCAGTCTGACCAAGAGGTGGTTGTAGTGAATCAGCAGACAAGGTTAGCGCTAACAAAGTTGGGACTCGATGGCGCGCGCGATAGAACGCCAAGATTGACTATCGATAATCTTCGTTGGCAAAGAATTAACGCGCATGCGATTCCAGATCCAATATTGTGGAAAACTGAGCGATGGAACTTTGAGATAAGCGAGATAACGCATGATACGGATATCGAGATAGGGGATCGTGCGTTTGGAAGGACAAACTTTACAATAAAGAATAAGACGGGGTTCGGATATTACGAGGTTCCGGTTACGGTGATCCTGAAGAGAGGGAATACATTGGTCGGTGTGAATAAGACTACGTTGAGTAGCTTCCGAGGCCTCGAAGAGAGGGTGATTCAGGTGGATTGGTTCGATACAGCGCCGTCTGCGTCGGTTGTAGAGATCCATCCAGAGTTAAACCTATTCGATGAGACTAACTTTATTCCAGCGGATGCGGATGATGAGTTGGATAGGCGCGACATACAAATTCGACGATAAGAGGACCCTTGCAGCGATGCAGGGGTTTTAGTTACCTCAATTTTTGGTAAGATGCCTGTATGCATAAATACTCGCGTCTATTATCTTCTTTCGACTGGCTCTTGGCGCTATCCGTTTTCGTGCTCCTCGTTTTAGGCATTTCAGCACTTTATGGCATCGGACTGTCCTCGGCGCCTCCAGATTTCACAAACGTGATCAAACAGATCGTAGCTTTGTCGATCGGAATTGTGATCGCGATGCTTTTGGCGTTGTCGAACTTTAGACTGTTGCGATCTTATGCCGGAACCCTGTATGCGACTGGTGGTGTGGTCCTTATGGCATTGCTGGTCTTTGGAGTGAATCGACGTGGAACAACTGGTTGGTTTAGCTTCGGTTTTTTTGATGTCCAACCAGTGGAGTTTGTGAAGATTATTCTCGTTGTTGCCATAGCGGCGATACTCGCGAGCCGTACGCGTCGCATTGTTCGATGGAAAGAGTTTATTGCAACCGCTATTCCCGTCGTCATATATTCGATCTTGGTCATGATGCAGCCAGACTTTGGGTCGGCCGCGTTGATGATCGGCGCTTGGATTGTGATGTTGTTATTTGCAGGACTGGATAAAAAGGTGTTGCTGAGTCTTGTCGCCACGGGATCGGCGATGATTACTGGTGCGTGGTTCTTTTTCTTTGAGGCTTTCCAGAGAAACCGCATCCTGACGTTTTTGAACCCCGATCTCGATCCGCTCGGTGTCGGGTACAACGTGACGCAAGCTAAGATTGCCATTGGGGCAGGGAGGTTCTTTGGACGTGGACTTGGATTTGGGTCGCAGAGTCAGCTACAGTTTTTACCGGAGGCGCAGACCGACTTTATTTTCGCAGCCATTGCGGAGGAGCTCGGATTCCTTGGAGTGTTACTCGTGGTCGCGGCGTTTGGACTTTTCTTTTGGAGAATATTGCGGCTGATCAATAAGACACGCGACGACTTTACTGGATACTTGCTGATCGGGCTTGGCACGCTCCTGTTTATTCAGATGACAGTCAACATCGCGATGAATCTAGGGATGATGCCGGTGACAGGCCTACCTTTGCCGTTCGTTAGTTACGGAGGGTCCTCCTTGTTGTCGAGCTTAGTTATATTTGGATTAATTGAGAGCGTAGCGCTCCGTGAGAGGTAGTGGTAGAATAGCTTCATGGACACATCTTCATCCAATTTTTTGACCCAAGGTCTCAAGCTTGTCTCAACGTGCCCGCTTTGCAAAAAGGAGCACTCGACGGACCCACACATTATCGAGGCCAGTGATGATCGATGCCTGGTGCATGTGACATGTGGACATTGTGGTCACGCTATTATGGCTGTTTTGAACATGCAGGACGTTGGTGTGAGTTGTGTTGGTATCATGACAGACCTATCTAAAGAGGACACTGCATCGTTGCTTGATGGGTCGGAAGTGAACATCGACGATGTATTGATGACCCATGAATCGCTTAGCTCTGACGGATTTTTGTCATATTTCAATGACAGGTCGTCGATTACCGCTACAGAGAAAGATCCTAGTATAACGCTACCTATATAGCCCGATGCGGCCGAGCATGAGCTGGCTATTGACAGTTTCCGCCATTATTGGCATAATTCGGCCATATTTTTGAACTATATATATGGAACGATTGACATTGAGCGCCATGCCACGAGAGGCATCCACAGATCCTGAGGATGTACGAGCAGAAAGCCGCATTCCTGCGGTTATTTACGGTGGTACACGAAAAGAGGCTACATCACTTTCAACGGATCGCAGTGAGACATTGAAGGTTTTGAAGCAGATTACACCAAGTACAGTTCTCGACATCGAGATTGACGGTAAGAAGTCAATGGCGTTGGTAGGAGAGATTCAGCGACATGCTATTACGGACGAGATCGTACACATGGATTTCCGACAGGTTGAGCAGGGAGTTCCTGTGAAGACTAAGATTGGTCTTGAGTTCGTTGGCGAGTCAACTGCAGTTAAGACACTCGGTGGAACTTTGGTTATTAACCGAGACCGCATTAAGGTGTCTGCAGCTCCAGAGAACCTAGTAAGTATGGTTTCAGTGGATCTATCAACTATTGAGGACTTTGAAACATCTATTTCAATTAAAGATCTAGAACTTCCAGAAGGAATTGAGCTATTGGACGAAATTACAGCATCGGTTGCTATCGTTCAGAAGCCTAAGTCTAAGGAAGAGATTGCAGCTGAAGAGGCCGCAGAGGCCGCAGCAGATGCAGAAGCAGCTCCAGCAGTTACTGGTGGCGAAGAGGGAGAAGAGGGCGAGACACCAGCAGACGGAGAGGCTGCTCCAGCAGAAGGTGGCGAGGCAAAGGCCGATGCACCAGCAGAAGAAAATGCCAAATAAGAAAAAACAATCACAAGGGGAGAAACAGGGGAAAAACGGATACGCTTTCAGCGCTCCGTTTTTTCTTCTTGCGTCTCTTGGAATCGTCGCAGTTGCCGCGTCGTTGTGGTTCGTGTTGGGAACCGGCGAGAACCAGATAGACGAGATCGTACACGAGCCTATCGACTTGAACATTACATATGAAGGCGCACGGCATCCTCTTTCTGGAGCCCGTGTTGATGACGATGAAACATTTAAGTTGTTTGCAGTGATGGTGGAGAACTCGCAGGATGCGTGGCCGCTTTCAGGGATCGAGGACTCATATCTGGTTTACGAGGCGCCGGTGGAGGGGGACATTACAAGGTTCATGGCGATGTATAGTGATGATCAGGATGTAGACGAGATTGGTCCTGTGCGAAGTGCTCGTCCGTACTATGTAGACTTTGTTATGGGTTGGAGTGCTTTGTACACCCATGTTGGCGGAAGTCCTGAGGCACTTGAGCAAATAATGGAGCGCGAAGTGTTCGATTTAAATGAGTTCTTCAATGGAGGATCGTTTTGGCGCTCACGTCGACGATCAGCTCCACACAATGTGTATACAGAGACATCTCGTCTAATAAAAGCATGGGATCGTGAGATTGGTGAGGAACAGGGGTATCAAAGACGCCTTTTCAAAGAGGGTGATCTTGAAGGGGAGCTTCCGGAGGAACACGAGGTTGAGGTAGAGTTCAATGGATATGGTTACGATGTTACTTGGGTGTACGACCCTGAGCAGAACGCGTATGTACGACATCAGGCTGGTCGTGAGTACAAGTTGCGATCGGGGGCTGGGATCGTTGTGCAGAACGTTGCTATCATGAAGACTGACATGAGAGTTATCGACGATATTGGACGACAAAAAATCACCACCGTTGGAGGGGGTGACGCTCAGATACTCATTGATGGGACTGTGATCGATGGAACTTGGGAGAAAGATCTGCGATCAACCATTATGCGATTCTACGACGACGAGGGCGACGAGATCGTGTGGAATGTTGGTAAGACATGGATTGAAGTCGTGGACGAAGATCGAAACGAAATTTAGAAAGTTAAGATAACGACCCGTGGTTTTCCCGCGAGGTCGTTTTTGATTTCAAAAGAGACACCGGGAGCGACCTCACCAAGCATCGGTTTAATGAGCTTGTCTTGTCGTGGATCGATCTCGAGTAGTACAAACAACTCTTTGGGCAACTCGTCTCGTCGGGAGTTGATTTGCATCATAAGCTCGCGATAGAGGTCGAGTCCGTCGGAGGCGTCTGATACGAGTGCCACCTTTGGCTCGTAGTCTTTCACTTCATCGGGTGAAGTCTTCCACATGTCTTCGCTGAGGTAGGGAAGGTTAGCTGTGATCACGACTCGCTCGTAACGTTTAAGCTCGTTGGGCCAGATTGGTTCCAGTAGGCTGCCTTCATGGAAGTCTACTTGGGCTTTGAGTTTGTGTGCATTCTTTTTTGCGATCTTGAGTGCTCGCTTTGAGATATCTGTTCCGATAACCGGGCGACTCGTCTCGAGATTGAGAGTTATCGCTATAGCTCCTGATCCTACGCCGACATCGATAAACATCGAGTTGTCGTCGGATAGAGCAACTGACTCTTCCACCATGATCTCGGTCTCCGGTCTTGGGATGAGTGAGTGATCATTCACTGCGAACTGACGACCAAAGAATGATCGCGATCCGAGCAAGTATGCCATTGGCGTGTTGCGTGATCGTGCCTTGGCCATTCTAATGGCGCGTGATTTTTGAAAAAGACTGACATCCTTATCGTCGTGTGCCAAAAGATCTGCATGACTGATATTCAGCACGTGAGTGAGAATCTGCCTCGCATCGTCACCTGATCTGTCGCTGGGCGCGATGAGCGAAGTGAGCTTATTTAGAAGTTCTTTGCGTTTCATGAATATATTCTATCAAAGAAAAGGGGTCCCCACGTGCAGCGCACGGGGGACCCACGGTCTCGGCTTCAAAACGCACTGGCTAAGCGGAGGAGGAGGGGGATGCCGCCAGGCGTCAAGTCAAGGAACAGGTGCCCAAGCGCGTTGAGCTGGAAGCGGATGCCTCCAAACACAGTCCGGGGACGACCGCGTCGTTGAACTCGTGCGCTCTCCTGTCTATCACTTTCTATCATGATCCATCAGATACGTCAAGAGACGGCCCAGCGCCGTCTCTTTATCACTCCTCTCGTGCAGCTTTTTTGAGCGCTGTCACTATGTCTTGGATGTTGCCGTCCATGATGGATGGTAGGCTGTTCCAGCTTTCTTTTATTCTATGATCGGTTACTCGATCCTGTGGGAAGTTGTATGTTCGAATCTTCTCTGATCGGTCACCAGTTCCGATTTGTGAACGTCGTTGGTCGTCGAGCTCCTTCTGTTTCTCGTCCTCTCGTGCCTGGAAGAGCCGTGCACGCATTACGGCCAACGCCTTGATCTTGTTTTGCGTTTGCGATCGTTCATCCTGACAGTAGACGATCAAGCCAGTTGGTTTGTGGATGATTCGTATTGCAGAGTATGTTGTGTTAACGCTCTGACCCCCGGCTCCAGTTGATGTTGTCGCCTGGATGTCGAGCTCGTTGAGGTCGAGTTCAAAGTCTTCTTCTTCGATTTTAGGTAAAACGGCCACCGAAGCTGCGGATGTGTGGACTCGTCCAGCTTTCTCGGTTTCCGGAACTCGTTGCACGCGGTGTACGCCAGACTCGTAACGGAGGGAACCGTATACGTTTTCTCCGGACACTTCCACAAAGGCTTCCTTGAGTCCGCCGAGCTCGGTTCCACTCGAACTGATGATAGATGCTTTCCATCCTTGCTCTTCTGCGTATCGCAAGTACATTCGCATGAGCTCTCCTGCAAACAACGCAGCCTCGTCTCCACCTGTCCCTGCGCGAAACTCCATGATGGCGTCATTGGCATCGAGTGGGTCTGGTGGAAGCATTATCAAACTTAGCGCCTCTTTCTTCTCTGCAATCTCAGGTTCAAGTCCTTCGATTTCTTGCTGCGCAATCTCTCCCATTTCGGCGTCATCAATCATTTCTTTCGCGCTTGCGAGCTGAGCGTCGAGCAGGGCAATCTCCCTGGCAGCCTCAACAACAGCATTTACATGCTTATATTCTCTCGATATCTCTGCGTACCGTTTCTGGTCGCTAATTACAGAGGGATCGGACAAGAGCTTCTCCAGCTCATCCTTTTTATTGTTGAATTCTGGGATTGTCATAGCAGTATCTTAGCACAAAAACGCTCGCCATAATGACGAGCGTTCTGGTTATTTCTTTTCAGGCTCCATTTTAGCCTTCTTTTTCTCTTCTCGTTCAGCACGTCGCTTTGCCTCTTTGTCCTTTTTCGATCGGACTTCTCCGGCTTTCTTGCCGATTCGTGTCTGGAATTTTTCAACTCGTCGAGCGGAGTCAAGAATCTTCTGTGTTCCCGTGTAGAACGGGTGACACTTGTTACAAAGCTCAGTTGAGATAGCCTCGGATGTTGACCCTGTTTCGAAGGTATTTCCGCAAGCACACTTCACAGCTGCTTTGACGTTGTATTGTGGATGAATATTTTTCATAAAACTCAATGACCGCTTGTATACGGTTCGTTAATGTGCCGCGATCGTACCAATACAAGGGAATTTTGTCAATATCGCTTACATCAGCCATTTATGATTGACAAAAAACGCCTATTTCCGTATACTCGCGCTATCTTAATCACACAGTTTTCTGTGCCACGTACTAAGGGCCTGTCGGGTTTATCTCGATCCTTAGACGGCAGAAAGCGACGAAAACAAGGAAATTATGTCAAAAGTACCTACACTAGAGGAATTACTAGAGGCGGGTGTCCATTTTGGACATCAGTCGTCACGATGGCACCCAAAGATGGGTGAGTTTATTTTTGGAAAGCGTGGAGGAGTTCACATTATCGACCTCGAGAAGACTCAGGTTCAGTTGGAGAAAGCTAAGACTTTCGTTGCTGGAATCGTGAGTCGAGGAGGATACGTGATGTTCTTGGGAACCAAAGCTCAGACAAAGGGATTTGTTGAAGCAGCTGCAAAGAGTTGTGGAATGCCCTATGTTACAGAGCGATGGCTTGGAGGAACAATTACGAACTTTGAGGAAATCCATAAGCTTATTAAGCGATTGGCAGACTTGAAGCGTCGAAAAGAGACTGGAGACTTGAAGAAGTACAAGAAGAAGGAGCAGTTGATGTTTGCGCGAGAGATTGAGGACCTTGAAGAGAAGGTCGGTGGAATCTCAACACTTTCAAAACTTCCTGAAGCAGTTATCGTATTCGATGTTCGAAACGAGTTGACTGCGGTAAAAGAGGCGAGTCGATCTGGTGTTAAGGTGGTTGCTTTGTGCGATACTAACATCAACCCACGACCTATCGACTACGTAGTCCCTTCAAACGACGACGCAGTTTCGTCAATCGAGTTGATGACAAACCAGTTCGCAGAAGCGGTACTGGAAGGAAAGAAGAATGCGCCTGTAAAGGGGGCGGCAAAGCCTGGAGCAAAAAAGCCAGCAGCAAAAAAAGTAGCAATAAAATAAATTAGTACTATGGCAATTGACGCAAAGACAGTTGGAGAGCTCCGTGACCGAACAGGGGCGGGGATGATGGCAGCTAAGAAGGCGCTTACAGAAGCGAACGGAGACATGGATGCAGCTATCGAGGTTTTGAAGAAAAGCGGAGCCGCGAAGGCAGCTAAGCGTTCAGGGCGATCAACCGGAGAAGGTTTGATCTACAGCTACATCCACGGAACAGGAAAGCTTGGTGTGATGCTAGAGCTTCAGTGCGAGACAGACTTTGTTGCTCGAAACGAGGACTTCAAAGAACTTGCACATCAGATTGCTATGCACATTGCAGCAGCTGATCCACAGTACCTAGACGTAGCTGGTGTTCCAGCTGATGACGTAACAAAAGCTACCGCGCAGTTCTCTGAGGAGGCCGCCGGAAAGCCTGAAGATGTTATCGCAAAGATCGTCGAGGGAAAGTTGGACAAGTGGTACGGAGAGTCTGTATTGCTTAAGCAGGAGTTCGTGATGGATGACTCAAAGAAGATCGAAGACGTGCTTACAGAAGCCGTTGCTCGAATTGGAGAGAACATGCGAATTTCACGATTTGCGCGATTCAACATAGAGGGAGGAATGATCGCGTGTGGAATGAGTGACTTGCCTGAAGTAATGGGTGAGGAAGAGTAAGAAATAGAAAACGAGCCTAAGGGCTCGTTTTTGTTTTGTAAAAAAACGCGACCCTCGAGGGAGGCCGCGGCAGCTCATCCGATGTGCACGTAGTAGGGGAGAGTGATCTCCGTCATGAGCAGACTGGTCACGATCTCGAGCTTCGCTTGCTCTCTCGTATCGGAATCACGTTCATCACATCTCCTTCTCTCGCCCTAAGCGAGTTATCACGCATCCACACTCATGTCAATGATCGGTTTGGCTATAAATGCTATAATGCTCATACAAAAGTCTCTAAATATCGATTCTCTTTTTCTATATGCCACGAATTGCAATTAACGGTTTTGGTCGCATTGGCCGCAATACATTTAAAGCTGGCTTTGGTCAGAGAGGATTTGAGGTTGTGGCGATAAATGATCTTACAGATCCAGAGATTTTGGCTTCACTCTTGCAGAACGACACTGTTTACGGACGCTTTGAAAAGAAAGTGAAGGCAGGGGCGGGTTCTATTACTGTTGGTGGAAAGAAGATCCCAGTATTTTCAGAAAGAGATCCACTAAAGCTTCCATGGAAAGAACTCAAGATCGATCTCGTTATCGAGAGCACGGGAGTGTTCAGGACAGAGGAGGCGGCATCGGCTCACATTAAGGCTGGTGCAAAACGCGTGATCATCAGTGCGCCGTCAAAGGGTGGGGATGTGCCAACCTATATCTTGGGAGTTAACGATAAAGGTTTGAAGAAAGAGAAGCGTGCGATCGTAGACAATGCGTCTTGTACAACCAACTGTGCTGCGCCGGTAATGTCAGTGCTAGAGGACGCCTTTGGTGTTAAGAAGGCGATGCTTTCAACGATTCACGCATATACCGCGACTCAGAAACTGCAGGATGGTCCGCACAAAGATCCAAGACGAGCTCGAGCAGCTGCCATGAACGTGATCCCTACAACGACGGGGTCCGCAACATCGACTGCTAAAGCTATCCCATCGTTGAAAGGGAAGTTTGACGGTATGGCGTTCCGTGTCCCTGTTATCAATGGGTCGGTAACTGACTTCACGGTTGTATTAAAAAAGAAAGTGACGGTAGAACAGGTTAACGCAGCGTTTGTGAAAGCAAGTAAGACACCGAGGTATAAAGGTAAACTGGTTACGTCAACTGAGCCGTTGGTGAGTTCGGACATAATCGGTAATCCTGCTTCTTCGATCGTCGATCTTCCACTGACAATGGTAGTTGCCGGTGATCTTGTGAAGGTTGTGTCGTGGTACGACAACGAGTGGGGATACTCAGTTCGCCTCGCAGAAATGGCGTTAAAGATTCCAAGATTGAAATAGTATGGAGGGAGTACCAACAATTCCAGGTGTTTGGTGGATGTTTGAGTTGGTCATTTTTGCTTCTTTGGTAGGAGTGGGCGCGCTTATAGCGGAGCTCGTTCTAAGCATGAAGCTCAACAAGAAGCGCGGGCTCAAGGCCGTCGTTCTTGTACTTGCAGTAATTGCTTGGGGCGTGATCTTTTATGGGTCGTTTGTTGAGCCGAAGATGTTGCTTGTAGACGAGACGCAGATTGAGCTTGATGTTGAGGGTAGCGACGGTGAGCTGACTGTCGCAGTTGTCGCCGACATCCATCTTGGGCCATACAAGAAAGCTAGGTGGGCCGAGAAGGTGACGGCGCGACTGAATAAGATCGACGCTGACTTCATTGTCATGCCCGGAGACTTCATATTTTCAAAGACTAAAGACATAGAGACACTCGAGTCGCACAGTGACATTAAGCTTCCTGTTTATTCCGTGTTAGGTAATCACGATCACGAGTTTGGTGATATTGAGTACATCGCTGAGAAATTGGAGGGGCTCGGAATGGAAGTGCTACGCAACCGTTCGATGGATGTCGAGATCGAGAATGGATATGTAGACGTCGCTGGCGTTGACGACATTTGGTATACGCCAAGTTTAGCGGGAGCGTTCGAGGGTGTTGATGGCTCGACTCCGACTATTTTGATATCTCATAACCCTGACGTTATTTTGGAGGACAGGATTGGAGACGCGGACCTCGTGATTTCTGGTCACACTCATTGCGGACAAGTGCGACTACCCTGGATCGGAGCGGTGCCGCCATTGCCGACTAAGCTCGGTCATGACTATGATTGTGGAGTATTTGACTTTGGAGAGATGGGCCAGAAGCTGTTCATCACGAGTGGCGTTGGAGAGACTGGGCCACGAGCTCGGCTTTTCAATCCGCCTACAATAGACATTTTGCATATTAGTTACTAAGTATGGCTGACAGAATCGTAATCGTTGGAGGGGGCTTTGCTGGTTTATCGACTGCGATCAACTTGTCTCGTCATATAAAGTCTAGTGATGACATAGATATTCTTTTGATCGATAAACAGCCAGAGCACGTATACCTTCCGTTGATTTACGAGGTTGCATCTGGCGGTTTGATGGAGAAAAAGAAAACGAAGATTCTGAAAAAAGGGGTCTCGTTACCGTTCGATCTTGGGGGACACCTTACGGGTCACAAGAATGTACAGTTTCGCCAGGGCGAAGTCGTTGATGTAGATACAAAAGCAAACGAGGTGAAGCTTTCATCCGGAGCGGTTGTAGGTTTTGATTATCTTGTCATGGCCATGGGGGCTGTGAGTGGAACTTTTGGTATTGACGGGGTAGAGAAGAACGCTACTTCGCTAACAAGCTTAGAAAACGCGCTGAAGATCCGCGAGCGATGTTCTGACTTACTAGTTGAATGTGACAAGAAGTTGAGAACGGGTGTGAACATGGTTGTTGTTGGAGGTGGACCTAATGGTGTAGAAGTCTCGAGTGAGATTTCCAAGGCTCTGGTGTACGCAAAGAACAAGCGCAACATATCGTGCGATTGGAGTATCGTATTAGTTGATGCGGGTCCTAGGATTTTATCTCCCATGGGAAAGTTTGCATCATGGGTGGCGACGAGACGGTTGAAGCGACTCGGTGTGAGCATCGCCGCAGGGACATTTGTAAAGTCTGTTAAGCCTTCCACGGTATTGGTGGAGCCAAATGAAAAGGTGAAAGGTGTGAGCCCGTATATAAAACCGACCAAGATTAAGTCGGACATCACAATCTGGGCAGCTGGAGTTGCTTCACGGCCGCAGTGGAAAGAGTGGGGCTTGCCGACCGATAAGAGGGGTTATATTAAAACATTATCGACACTTCAGATGTTCGGTTCAAACCATGTGTTTATTGCGGGTGACTCCGCATCGATTGTTGGACGACGAATGCAGCAGCGTGCCCCGGAAGCAATTGATCAAGGTAAAAGCGTTGCGGAGAACTTGATTCGTATTGTGCGAGGTGAGGCCATATTGCGGTCACACCATGAGATGAAGTGGCCATTTACGATTCCTCTTGGTGGTAGATTTGCGATTAGTAGCTTTGGACCAATAACTGTTATTGGTGTGTTTGCGTACATGCTTCGCAAGGCAATCGATTTAAAATATTTTCTAAGTATCATGAAACTTCGACATGCTATCAGTGTATGGTGGCAGGGAGGTAAAGCGTATCTTGAAAATGATTAAACTTAGAACAATTGAAGGTGTTGATTTAAAGGGGTGCGAGGTGATACTGCGTGTCGATATTAATGTCCCCGTGAAAGGTAAGATTCCGGAGACGTCGGTTAGGTTAACTTCGGCCGCGCGCAGCATCAAGGAGTTGCAGTCTGCGGGCGCTCGTGTGATTGTATTGGCACATCGTGGGCGACCTAAGGGTGTGGACCCAGATCTTTCTCTTGAGCCGATAGCGCGATGGTTCATGGAGGAGCTCCAAGATGACACCGTTTTCTTCCAGGCAGCGGCTCCGTTCGAGGAAATCAAGCGTCGCGTTCACGCGATGGCATCTGGGGACGTTTTGTTTTTAGAAAATTTGCGATTCCATCCGGGGGAGAAGAAGGGTGACCTTGTATTCGCAGAGCAGTTGGCGAGTCTGGGGGATGTCTATATCAACGATGCATTCGGGAACTCTCATCGAGATCACGCCAGCATGACCGGTATCACGAGATTTGTAGACTCATATGCGGGTAGCGGGATATTACGCGAGCTCGAGGCTCTAGAACCGGTCGCGCACCCAACTAAGCGACCGTTTGTTGCGATAATTGGAGGGGCAAAGATATCGTCAAAGTTACATGCGATGCGCCACGTTCTCGACACTGCGGATCAGGTATTTGTTGGCGGCGCTATTGCTACCGCATTTTTTGCAGCCCAGGGAAAGGAGATTGGAACATCGTTTATTATCAAAGAAGAGATAGAGTTTGCGCGTGAGCTTATGGGTCATCATGCTCTTCGATTGCCAAGTGACGTGCTCGTAAAGTCTACGTCTGGAAAGTATCGCATGATTGCAGTTACAGATATCAAAGAAGACGAGGCGATCGCGGATATTGGGATGAAGACGATCGCGGATATTTCAAAAGTGGCAAAAAAAGCGAAACTCATTCTTTGGAACGGACCGGTTGGGATTGTAGAAGAAGAGCAGTCGCGGGTAGGATCGGACGCGCTGACACATATTGTCGCAGAAGTTGCACGAGGGTCTGCTTATGGTGTGATTGGAGGAGGGGATACCGTGAACTTGCCGTTTGAGCTTGGGATCGCAGATTTCGTGGACCATATCTCTACGGGCGGCGGTGCTATGTTAGAATATGTTGGAGGACAGTCATTACCAGCTTTAAAAGTTCTTAAGGAGGAATAATATGTCAGATAAAATAGATCAAATTCACGCACACGAGATTCTTGATTCGAGGGGTAACCCAACGATTTCGGTTACGATCCTTACTAAGAAAGGGGTGCTCGGAACAGCGGCTGTGCCATCTGGCGCGTCGACTGGATCACATGAAGCTGTTGAGCTTAGAGACGGTGACATGAAGCGCTATGGTGGAAAGGGTGTCCTTAAAGCTATTCGTAACATCAACAATAAGATCGCTCCAAAGATCCGCGGGATGAAGGTCACCGCACAGCGCGAGATTGACGAGCTTATGATCAACATGGATGGCACCAAGAATAAGCGTCGTCTTGGAGCGAATGCGATGCTCGGAGTTTCTCTTGCTGTTGCGCATGCGGGTGCAAAGTCTAAGGGAATGCCGCTCTACGCGTACCTCCGTTGGGTTTACGATATTCTGGATGAGAAATGGAAGATACCGATGCCGTTGATGAATATTTTGAACGGAGGATCGCACGCATCAACCAACCTCGATATTCAGGAATTTATCATCGTGCCTACAGGAATAAAGAAATTCCGTGAGCGAGTACGAGCAGGATCAGAGATATTTCATGCATTGGGCGACATCCTGAATAAGGAAGGCCTCGACACTGATGTCGGCAATGAGGGTGGTTATGCACCAAACTTGGGTCGTACAGAAGACGCACTTAAGTACATCATGAAGGCGATCAAGAAAGCGGGGTACTCGCCTGGAAAGCAGATTAGACTCGGTTTGGATGTTGCTGCGAACGAGTTCTACAACGAGAAGAAGGATCGTTACATCATGAAGACAGACAAGAAGAAGATGACGGATGATGAGATGATTGAAATGCTGGAGGATTGGGTGGATAGGTATCCGTTCGTTTCTATTGAAGATGGCCTTCACGAAGATAAGTGGGAGAAATGGGAGGAGTTGACCGAGAGACTGGGGAAGAAGGTCTACTTGATTGGTGACGACCTTTTTGTGACAGATGCTAAGCGACTGCAGAAGGGGATTGATCAGAATGTCGCTAACGCCATCTTGATTAAGCCGAACCAGATTGGAACGCTGTCGGAAACAATTGCGACTATTCAGTTGGCGCAAGCGAATGGGTACAAGATTGCGGTATCTCACCGATCGGGGGAGACAACCGACACGACAATTGCCGACCTTGCTGTTGCCGTTAATGCTGAATTCATAAAAACAGGAGCGCCTTCTAGATCTGAGCGGTTGGTAAAGTACAACCGACTTATGGAGATAGAAGAGGAGCTTTTGCGAAAATAATATGCCTGAGGGTGTAGCTACAAAAAGACCGAAGCCGCTGGTTCTTTTGGTTTTGGACGGTTGGGGTGTCGCGCCTGATGATGCAGGTAATGCTATCACGCGTGCGGAAACGCCAGTGATGGACAGTTTGATAAAGTCGTATCCGTCTATGCCGATTCATGCTAACGGCGCAGCTGTTGGTTTAGGTTGGGGTGATATGGGAAACTCAGAAGTTGGCCATCTGACTATTGGTTCTGGGCGAGTTTATTATCAGTCTCTGCCACGCATTGATCGATCCATTGAGCAGGGGGAGTTTTACAAAAATGAGCAGGTATTGAAAGCCGTCGAGCACGTAAGAAAGACGGGTGGTACTTTACATATCGCAGGGTGCATGTCAGAGGGGCGCGTTCATGCCTATAACGCGCATTGCTATGTGCTAATGGAGATAGCGAAACAAAATGAGCTCAAGGACGTGGCGGTTCACGCGTTTCTTGATGGAAGGGACACTTTGTACAATGCTGGTTACGGATCTATCGAGGCGCTGATTGGGAAGTTCGATGAGATTGGAATCGGAAGACTCGCATCTATGTCCGGCCGGCACTTTGCTATGGATCGTGATAACAAGTGGGATCGTATTCAGAAAGCTTACGACGCGATCGTATTAGGACAGGGTGTGATGGCGGAGGATCCTTTGCAGGCTATTAAGGATAGTTATGCCAAGGAGGTATATGATGAGCAGTTCATCCCTACGGTAATCACAAAAAAGGGAAAGCCCGTCGCGACCGTTAAGGATGGCGATGCGTTTATTTTCTTTAACTTTCGACCTGACCGAGCGCGTCAGTTGACGCGAGCCCTCGTCATGCCTACCTTTGATGGTTTTGAGCGAGATTATATTCCGAACATGCTAATGGTGACGATGATGAAGTATGAGTCTGGCCTGCCTGTTGAGATTGCATTTGGTCCCGAGGTAATTACGAAGGGATTATCTGAGGTGCTGTCGAATACGGGTTTGACTCAGCTGCATGTTGCAGAGACTGAAAAATACGCCCATGTAACATTCTTCTTTAACGGAACGCGTGAGGACCCCTTTCCTGGCGAGGATCACGAGGTTGTACCATCACCAAAGGTGGCATCGTATGATGAGATGCCCAAGATGAGTGCAGCGGCGGTTACTGACAAGATTCTAAAATCTGTGAAATCTGGTGAGCACGACGTTATCATCGTGAATTACGCGAACGTCGACATGGTTGCGCATACGGGGAATTTTGATGCGACGGTGGAGGCGTGCGGAGTAATTGATGCGGCAGTTGGGCGTGTGGTCGATGCGGTGCTCGCAAAGCAGGGTGTAGTTTTGATTACAGCCGATCATGGAAATGCTGAAGAGGTATCAAATTTGACTACTGGAGATGTAGATAAGGAGCATAGTACTAATCCGGTACCGTTTATCATTGTCGGTAATGAGTTTGCGGGGCAGCAGGCGTTGGCAGGGGACATACCGGGCGGTGACTTGAGTCTGATTTCGCCGGTTGGAGTATTGGCTGATGTTGCGCCAACAATTTTGCATATATTAGGTATACCAAAGCCGCAGGGAATGACGGGACAAACACTGATCTCGTAATATGTTAAAGGCGCTAAGAAAGCTGGACCACGGTCTTACGCTTGGTTTGCACAAGCTCACAAAGTCTCACGACAAAATCCACACGCTTGCTGTAGTATTCGCAAGGTGGGTGTTTTGGTTGCTGCTACTCGGACTCGTGATCGCAGTGTTCACGCGGAGAGGGCCTATCTTTGTTAGGGAGCTGTTGCTTGTCCTTGGGTCGTCGATCTTGTTGGGGATTATCTTGAATCTGATCCTTGGAAAGATATTTGTTAGAAAGCGACCTTTTGAAACACATAAACTGCACGCATTGATCTCGACAACATGGCTTGGAGGGTCATTCCCATCGGATCACGCAATGTTTTCCTTCGCAGTTGCAACACCTTTGTGGATTTTTGATCCTGTAACAGGGATATGGGCCGTCATCGTGGCGTGCTTAATAGCTATATCGCGTGTTGCCGTTGGTGTGCACTATTGGACCGACGTTATTGTGGGCACGGCTGTTGGAGCCGGAGCAGCATATATCGCTTTTGCGATAATTTAGACAGATTCTGCTACTCTGATATACTCTTTTTACTATGGAAGAGACCCTTATATCAGACAAAAAGGACGAGGAAACGGTCCAAGAAATGCTACCAGACAACATCCGTCCGTGGGGACGGTATGATGTTATTGATGGTGATGATGGGTTTCAGGTGAAGCGGATGACAATAAATCCTGGACAGCGCGTGTCTTATCAGCGACATCGGCGACGTGAGGAGTTTTGGTTAATCGTGAAGGGAAATGCGGTTGTCACACTCAACGATGTCGATACTGGTCATGGCGTAGGGGAAGTCGTGCACGTGAAGTTGAAGGACAAGCATCGCATTGGTAACTCGGGAGAGAGCGCCCTCGTATTTATCGAGGTTCAGCTGGGCGATTATTTCGGTGAGGATGACATTGAGAGGTTTGAAGATGCGTATGGTCGCGAAGGAACTACAACGCCTCATGGAAACTAATATGAACGTGATAATTTTTGCAGGGGGAGCGGGGACGCGATTGTGGCCATTGAGTCGCAAGGCAACGCCGAAGCAGTTTGCGCCGTTTTTTGACGGTAAGTCTACTTTGCAATTGGCGATAGACAGGATCGAACCGTTTGGTCTCGATCACGTTTTTATTTCTACTAACAAAGATTACGTTGAGTTACTGAAAGGTCAGGTGTCAGGCCTTGCGGAGGATCATATTTTCGAGGAACCCAGTAAGCGAGATTTAGCCGCTGCAATTGGATTGAGTTTGATGCGCCTTAAGAAGCGGGGAGTTAGCGGAACATTGGCGATGATATGGTCCGATCACCTGATGGACCGACCGGACGAGTTTGTTGATGCGCTCAAGCATGCGGGCGAGCTCATCGCTCAAGATCCTGAACGATTTATTTTCATCGGCGAGCGTGCGCGATACGCCGAGCAGAATCTTGGGTGGATCAATGTTGGTGAGAAAACGGGCGACAAACATCATGCTTTTCTTGGGTGGAAGTATCGGCCAGATAAGGAGTCGTGCGATGAGATGTTTGCATCGGGTAATTGGATGTGGAACCCGGGGTACTTTGTTTATGACATTGACTTTGTTTTGGGACTGTACGAGAAACATCAACCAGAGATGTTTAAGGCGCTCGAGCGTATGATCCAGGATGAGGAGACGATACCTGAGGAGTATGGCAAGCTCGAATCCTTGTCATTTGATAATGCTATCGTAGAAAAAGTCGACAACAATCAAGCCGTTGTTATCCCTGTTGATATGGGGTGGAGCGATCCTGGAACTCTGTACGCTATGAAGGAGGCCTTGCAGGAAGGGAAAGACGACAATGTCGTAAAAGGTAATGCGATTTGTCATGAGTCCAAAGATTGTTTTGTGTATAATGAGGAGGATCATAAGCTCGTAACCACCGTTGGACTCGAGGGTGTCATTGTCGTGAATACGGGTGACAGTATTATGGTTTGCCATAAAGACCACGTGCCGAAAATTAAAGATCTTCTCAAGAAAGTAGAGGACGAGGGATACTCACAGAATTTGTAATATGAAATCAAAGACTATTGTAGGATGTTGCTTGGGTGCAGTTATCGTGATCGTTGTTATTGCGATATTTCTAGGACGTGGTGCTGCAGCCATCTTTTTCACGAAGGCAAATACAGGCGCTGAGCCGATTCTGGTTACAGTTGAGTCTGGGGAGAATGTAACAACTGTCTCTTTGAAGCTTGACGATCTCGACTTGTTGGAGGCTGCTAGTTGGTTTAAGTGGTATGGGCGGCTTACAGGAAAGGCAAAGAATATCAAGGCCGGAGAGTTTACCGTGTATCCTGGCATGAGTATTGCGAGTTTGTATGAGCTTTTGGGAGAGGGGAAATCCGCTGAGAAAGAAATAACTATCATCGAAGGTTGGACGTTGGCCGAGATTGATGCGATGCTCGTTGCTCGAGAGATTGCAGAGGTCGGTGAGATTGCCGAGATCGTGTCTGATCCGGAGTTTCGCGCCGAGTTTGTATTCTTAAGCGAGATTCCTGCTGGTCTGGATATCGAGGGCTTCGTGTTTCCTGAGACGTACCGAGTATTCGCGGATGCGTCTGCGAGAGATATCCTCAGGAAGGGTCTGTTGACCTTTGAAGCTAGGGTCTATCGTGGGCTCGAGACTGAGATTGCGGCGAATGATAGGTCATTGTTCGAGATCGTGACGATTGCTGCGATACTTGAGCGTGAGGTAAGGGGATTGGAAGATAAGAAAAAGGTTGCGGATTTGATCGAACGCAGGCTCGAGATCGGGATGCCTCTGCAGATGGATTCGACAGTGAACTACGTTACAGGAAAAAACGATCCTGGGATTTTGTTGCGAGATCGTGATGTAGAGTCGCCATACAATACATACAAATATCCGGGACTACCCGTTGGTCCTATAAGTAATCCGGGGATTGAGTCGATTCAGGCTGTACTCGATCCGACACCGAATCCGTACTTATTCTTCCTGACTACACCTGAGGGGGAAGTGATATATGCGCGTACGAATGATGAACACGTTGGAAACAAGAACCGTTACCTAAGATAAGAAAACACCCCGTGCCAGTTTGGCACGGGGTTTTCGTCAGTTGAGCTGCCTTGCGGCGTCCTTGAGGACGTCGCGAACCTTGTCTGCCTCGCCGTGCGATGCGTAGAACAGGGCTTCAAACAGCGTGTCGAGTACGCCGGGCATCTTCAGGTGGTCCGTCACGTTGAACTCGTACAGGTGACGAGCGATCGCGATCAAGTGGCTGACCTGTCGGCAGAGGTGATCTGGATCCACTGTTTGGTACCGCAGGATCCAGTACCGTGCTGCCTCGATCTCGTCCAGTAGGAACGTACGCTCCAGGTCTTCCAGGATTGACAGGACTGCGCGGTGCGCCTGTCCGTGCTTCCCGGTCACCAGGTATCGTTCTGCATGCATCAGGTTGTTCAGCGAACGTCCGACGATTGCATTGAACGGGCTCGGCGCATTCTGATCGAACCACTTGGCGATCAGCTTTTTGATCTTTGCCGCTGCACCCTTTCGTTGTCCAAGCGCCTTGCCATCGTTCCACTGGTCGACACGGGTACGAATGTGCTTTTCGAGCGAAATCAGCGCTGTCATGAGCCCTTTGAGGTCCTTGATCCACTTGTTTTTCAGCTCAATCAGCGCAAGCGCCCGATTTGCGACACCCGGTCCCAAGGTCTCGGACACCTTCAGTGATCGTCGCTGTAGGTTCCCAAGGAGCCCAAGCGCCGTTGCGGCCGTTGCACCAGGATTCCCTCTGGTTACGAGCCTGTGCACGATCGCTGCGCGGTCTCTTGCGTGCGTCTTCTCGCTGTCCCTGGACATCTTCAGATCCGCGAAGATCGTAGAGGCTCCTGTCAGCGATTGTTCGAACGCTTTCCTGCCAAGGTCTGCGTACTGCAGGGCGAGGCTGTGGATCTCGGTCGCCTCGCTGATCAGGTCAGCCAGACGTGCCAGTTCACCAGCAAGTTCGACACCCATGTCGATTCCGTATCTGCTCGAGGCATGCGTCTGACTGGATACGGCAACGAAGATGTCTTCGCATTCAGCGTAGATGCCTGTTTCGCCGTTGTGAACAAGGACAACGCCTCTCTCGAGAACTCGGCCAAGCGCGACTCCGTCGCAGTGGTCGATTCGTAGTCTCTTATTCGTGTAGTACGCATTAGCCCAAGGGACTTTCGTAGTTACTCGTCGAATCTTCTCTTTGCCGCCTCGCAGCCTCATCCCGACTCTCAGTGGGATGTCATGTGTACCTGGGGTATTGTGATTCGCCACCGTTTCTCCTTCTCAGTAAAGAACGCCGGTAGCCTACTCAAAAATCGGCCAAATGTCAATGGAGTGTGGTAAAATATGGCGCATGAGTATTGATTTCAAAAATGAGCTGAACGAGCAACAGTTGGAGGTTGTTTTGAAGGGAGATGGACCTACTTTGGTGTTAGCTGGCGCCGGGTCTGGGAAGACGCGAACGATCATATATCGAGTTGCTTACCTACTAGAGCAGGGTGTGGATCCTAGCTCTATTTTGTTAGTGACATTTACGAACAAGGCGGCGAAAGAGATGAAGGAAAGGCTTGAACACTTATTGGGTACACCTCCAGGATCATTGTGGGCAGGAACTTTCCATTCTATCGCAAACCGATTGCTTCGACAGTACGGAGGTTTGCTTGGGTACGACCAGAACTATACGATCTTGGATCAGGATGATTCTAAGAGTGTGATTAAGATTTGCATTAAGGAGTTGGGCATTAAGTCGAACCAAAGAAGGTTTCCTTCACCGAAAATTCTACAAAGTATTATTAGCTACGCACGTAATGCCGCGCTATCAATTCCCGAGACTCTCGAGACAAGGTTTCAGAATTTCACAGACCTAGAGTCCGATATCGTTGGCGTAGCAACTTTGTACCGACAAAAAAAGCTTGATGCGAATTCGATGGACTTTGATGACCTTCTTTTGAAGTTCCATGATCTACTCGCAGAGCATGGCGACGTTGAAGATAGGCTTTCCTCGAAATTCAAGTATATTCTCGTAGACGAGTATCAGGATACGAATGCATTACAGGCCAATATCGTAACTCGTCTTGCAAAAATTCACCGGAATATACTTGTTGTTGGCGATGATGCACAAAGCATTTATAGCTTCAGAGCTGCTAATATTCAGAACATTCTGCGATTTCCAAGTCTTTTCGAGAACGCGGCAACTTACAGACTCGAAGTAAACTATCGATCCACTCCAGAGATCCTACAGCTCGCCAACGAGTCGATCATGAACAATACGGATCAGTTTGAGAAAACCTTGCGGTCCGACTGTAGTCATGGAAGTAAGCCGACACTCGCGGCAAGCTCGTCACCAAGGGAGGAGGCGTCCTACATAGTAGATAAGATGATGGCGATGCTAGATGGAGACACTGCACCACAGGATATCGCGGTGTTGTTCCGTGCTGCGTACCATTCGCAGGCGCTAGAGTTTGAAATGATGCGTCGGGGTATCGCCTACGAGTACAGAGGAGGTATGCGATTCTTTGAGCGCGCTCATATAAAAGATGCACTCGCATTCATTCGACTACTCGAAAACCAGAAAGACGAGTCTGCATGGATGCGCATCCTGAGTATGTGTATTGGCGTCGGTCCAGCGACTGCAATCAAGATCATTGGAGCGGTAAAGGGACTGACACACGAGGAGATGTTTTCTGACGACATTTTGAGTTCAATGTCAAAACGGGCAGGGGAGGGGTGGAAGCAAGCCCGGGATATGCTACAGAAGGTTTTTTCAAAAGATGGTCTATCAGCTCAGCTGCGAGCGGTGGTCACAACCTCGTACATGGACTATTTGGAGCACGAGTACACGAATCCGACTGATAGGCTCCAGGACCTTGAACAATTGTCTTTATTTGCCGAACAATATGAGGCTGATAGAGGTCAGTTTCTTGAAGATGTTACGTTAAGTGACGAATTTGGTGCTATAATGAGTGCAAACCAGGCTTATCGAGCGCCTCAGGTCGTACTTTCTACGATTCATCAGGCAAAGGGGCTCGAGTGGAAGGTTGTTTTTGTCGTCTCATTGACGAATGGAGCATTTCCAATCAGAAAAGCCATGGAATCGGAAGAAGACATACAAGAAGAACGTAGACTGTTTTATGTCGCGGTTACTCGTGCAAAGAAGCATTTACACCTGACGTACCCCATGACAGGGCTTGGCGAGAACTATACAGGTCTGTCTCCATCTATGTTCCTGGACGAGCTTCCAGGAGGATTGATTGAAACTTTGGGCGTACGAAGCAGGCACGCGTCGCCGTCTACGGTATTCGCCCCTACGTTCGACGATGCAGAACAAGGGGGATTTCATACAGATGAATCACATTCGTACCTATGAACTACGCAGAAGCCTCACTAAAATTACACGAAGAGAAACGAGGAAAGCTTGAAGTTGTTTCCACCGTCCCTGTCACAAACAGTGAGGAACTTTCGGTTGCGTACACTCCAGGTGTTGCGGAGCCTTGTCGTGTTATCGCGAAGGACAAGGAGAGGGCCTTTGACCTGACGATGAAAGGGAACACGGTCGCTGTCGTCACAGACGGTTCGGCTGTACTCGGTTTGGGAAATATTGGCCCCGAGGCAGGATTGCCGGTAATGGAAGGGAAAGCAGTGTTATTTAAAGAATTTGCGGGTGTAGACGCGTTCCCAATTGCTCTTAACACACAGGACGTAGACGAGATCGTTGAGACAGTGATACGTATTTCACCGGGATTCGGTGGGATAAACATAGAAGATGTCTCTGCACCTAGATGCTTTGAGGTGGAGCGGCTTTTACTTGAAAAACTCGACATACCAGTATTTCATGACGATCAGCACGGAACAGCGATCGTGATCCTGGCCGGGTTGATAAACGCTTTGAAGGTCACGGGTAAGGAGATGAGTGATCTTAAGCTCGTTGTGAGCGGCGCCGGCGCTGCCGGATTGGCTGCATCACATTTACTTTGGAAAGTAGGGGTGAAGAATATTGTCGTTCTCGATTCGCGTGGAGTGATATTTGAGGGTCGCGAGAATTTGAATAAGTATAAAGAAGAGATCATTCCGTATAACGTGGACAATGTTAAGGGTGACCTTGAGGAAGCTGTGAAGGGGCGAGACGTGTTCATTGGAGTGTCAGCACCGAACGTTTTGACTGCAGATATGGTGAGTTCCATGAATGAGCCTATTGTTTTTGCAATGGCGAATCCGGATCCAGAGATTATGCCAGACCTTGCAAAGAGCGCTGGTGCAGCGGTCGTAGCTACTGGACGGTCAGATTTCCCTAATCAAGTTAACAACGTGCTTGCATTCCCAGGGATCTTTAAGGGCGCACTCGCAGCTCGAGTTGAAAGAATCACTGATGAGATGAAGATTGCCGCAGCGGAGGCGATAGCCAGTATGGTGGATAATCCAACAGCTGACGAGGTTATACCTGATCCATTTACTCCTGGTATTTCTGATGCGGTCGCAGAAGCTGTAAAGAAACATGCGTAAATATAAAGCAACAAGAGAATGGGGGCGGGGAGGTGCACATCGATCTTCCGTACCAAAAAACAGGTCACGTAGAAAGTGGCCCAAGTATCTTGGTATTGTTATTGTTTTAGGTACCGTGTTCTTGCTCGGACGTAATCTTGGCGTGAAGGATTCTGCGGAAATATCATTGCCAGCAGAAGTTCAGTTGGATATTGGTGGTACATCTGCCGCAGAAGACACTGTGAAGGATGTATTGTCCGGCGCCGTTTTGTCGATTCCACTTGGTGACGCAATTGTTCTTGATCAGAATATCGTGAATGAGGCTAGCATCGCGCAAGATACAACTGCGGTCGCAGTCGATGACGAGGCTATACAGATTGCGCTTACACCGGTCGGAGGAACACATGGTTCTGGAACGGCTTCCGTGCAGTTTATTGATGGCGCGTATCAGCACGTAGTTCTGGCGACATTGCCAGATCCTCCAGTTGGGTACTTTTACGAGGGCTGGCTGCTCCGCTCAAAACCCTTCGATTTCTTTTCAACCGGAAAGATGATCCAACATGCAGATGATTTGAAATGGTACTTGTTGTATGAAGGTGATGAGGATCAGCGAGATTATCGTAAGGTGGTTATCACGCTCGAGCCGGACGATCAAGATCCGGCACCTGCTGATCACGTGCTAGAAGGACAATTCTAAGATTGCAGAGAGTCCGCTTAAAATGGCGGGCTTTTTAGTATGCTTTGTTTGATTCGCCGATGTGGTCGAAGAAGAAACCGTTTGAACGCTCTTTAAGTTTAACCGCCATTAGTTCTGATGCACGTAGCCAGGAGCCTGATCCATAGCGACGCTGGATTTTGTCTAATGCGGGTAGAAGTTTCGTTCTTTTGCTCTCTTTCTTATCTGTGGAGACCTGCTCATGCACGGGCACAAGATCTCTTGCAGATACTCCAACTAGGCGGATCTTGTCTTGGTGGAGTAGGGGAGAGACTTTACTCCATGCTCCGTTGAATATCTTAAAACCTTCGCTAGTTGGCGCGTCGAACTTACCCATGCTACTACTGAAATTCATAGACTCGAATCTGACGACAGCTGAGTAGCTACGCGCGACAAGTCCGTGTTTGCGGAGTCGCCAAGCGACCTTGTCTGCAAGGTGGAGCAGGGTAGCCCGCAAAACTTCGGGTGAATCGGTGTCAGAGGGAAGTGTGTAAGAGTGCCCTATCGATTTTGGCTTTTCTGCAATGTCGCTTACGGGTGAGTTGTCTTTTCCTCGAGCTGCATTGTATAGGAAGTGTCCGTATTGTTTGAAAGAGGCGAGGGTGGAGAAGGGCGCTTCTCGTAGCTGTGAGATTTTTGAGATTCCCACCTCTTCTAGGCGTCGTAAAATAGCGAAGCCGATTCCGGGAACGTCTGAAAGCTCGCGGTTATCTAGGAATGCTTCAACTTCGTCTGGGTACACCACTGTCACCCCGTGCGGTTTGTCTGATTCTGATGCAATTTTTGCTACAAGCTTATTTGGAGCGATTCCGATGGATGCTGTGGTGTAGGAGCCGATCTCATTTTTGATTTCCTCACGTATTCTAAGGGCTATTGCTATAGCATCCATCCAGTCTTCACACTCGTTTGTAACGTCTAAAAAGGCCTCATCTATAGAGAATTGCTCCACTGTACCGGCGTGACGTTTGTAAATATTCATAAAACGCTCGGTCATCTCGCTGTATTTGCGAGCATCTCCATCGATCATTTGTAGCTCAGGAAGAATCTTTACCGCCTCGCTGGATGCCATTGCAGTTTTTACACCTTGTCGCTTTGCCTCGATTGACGCTGTAGCCACTATACTTCTGGATCCTGGCTTTCCACCAACTCCAATAGCCTTTCCGCGCAAAAATGGGTTCGCTTGCTGCTCCACGCTCGCAAAATACGAGTTGAAGTCGATGTGCATTATGATTCGTGAGGTATTCATATGTTTTGTTTGGGTATGTAGTTACGGCTCCTTTGTTGGTATTGTCATTGCGACGAATGGAAGCAATCTCTGAAGGTGATCTCTTGCGTGTCGCGCAGGCGTTACGCTGTACGAGGTTGCTTCGCTACCGCTCGCAATGACAAAATTTCATGCTAATATCATTCCTAAGCGGCAACGTGAGAATCACGGGCCAATGTCATTATGAGTGGCAACGCAATAATCTCATTATTTTGGAGTATCACTCTGGCAGGATGAGATCCTCACGTCGTTCCTCCTCAGGATGACAAGATCTAGATTGGATGGAATCGTAAACTAAGCCGTGCTATTCTGCATACATTTCCACGAGTTTCCACTCTAGATTTGATGTGTCTAACTGTAGTTTAAAATAGTTTGTCTTGTCCGAGACTGAGAAAAAGAATAGTTTGTCTGTTCCATTGTAGCTGCTGTGAATCATGTTTACGTGGTGAATGGCGTACGTATGGTTATTCCAACGCATTGCACGTGGAATAATGTGTCGACCGCAAAAGTCGACTCGTACTTCCACTGGCTCGTTGATCCATTCAGTGGCCATCGTGACATTTGATTATGTTTAATCAGCGTGCAAGTAACCTGAGAAATCGACTTGAGAAAGATCGCTTTCTTCCGTGTGTAGCTATCCATGTTCGTCGTGCTATTGTCCCACCCATATGTTTAGTGTCTTTAGAAATTAGACAGAAAAAAGACTGCCGCATGGAAGTACGAGTTTATCGAATCTCGCCTTACGCGTATGGTCGTTGGTATTCGTGGCTCACGGTCCAGCGCGACCCCCGTCCGCTAAACTGTGATGCACGAATAAAATTGACCTGCGGCAGTCCTATCTCCTCTGTGGTTCTGTATCGTCCATGCTTCGATACAGAGCGTCGCGTACATGGAAGTGTCGCGATGCTCAATGCCGAAGCGGCAGAGCTTTAGTTTTAAAATGTATTAAATCGTCTTATGACAGCCCGTACAACTCCTTGCACAATTACGTCCTTCACGAATATGGGCTCCATCGTTCTGTTGGCGGGTTGAAGGCGAATACGATTCGCTTCTTTGTAGAAACGTTTGAGCGTTGCGTGCGTATTGTCGAGTAATGCTACAACCACGTCTCCGTTCTTTGGGAAGTTGTTTCTTTCTACTACGACGTAGTCCCCGCTCAAAATTCCATCCTCGATCATCGAACTTCCTTTCACCTTTAGTACGTATGAGTTTGATTGGTCCATCACGAAATCTGCTGGCACCGCGATCATATCGTTAGTTTCAACCGCCTCTATTGGAGAGCCGGCGGTGATCAGTCCTGAGAGCGGCAGAATCGCGACACGAACATCGAATTTCTCCTCGGGCTCCACGATCTCAATCGATCGAGCGATACCACTCCCCGCGCTTTCCAGAACACCCTTATCGATCAGTGCCTTCACATGTTGATGCGCTGTAGCAGGAGATGAGAGCTCAAAATACTCTGCGATCTCTCGATACGAAGGCGCATACCCTTCCGCCGCAACAAACTTCTTGATGAAGGCGAATACCTCTGATTGTTTCTTTGTAAGTGTTGCCATATCTGTTCGTGTTATGTTCGTATTGTAAACCGAACAGAAACCGAACGCAAGGGTTGATTGTGGATAAGCAAGTTTGGGTCAATAAAAAAGCCCGCCCGAGAGTAGGGCGGAGCCGTGTCGTCTCTACGCATGTCGGTCCTCGGTAGCAGGTGCGTCCTTTAGGACGAACATGCATGCCCGCGCAGGACTTGTTCGCGCGAGAGCTTCTCGTGGAGTGAAGATGACCACGTTGCATGCGAGTCGCCATTCCCATTCGGAGAGGCTGAGCGCGGTCTCGCTCGTGGTTCCTGCTTCGTCTCTGAATGTGAACGTGAATCCTGCTTGAGAGCACGAGTGTGCAATCAGTGGACCCACCATGCGTTCGTCGCCTTTTTCGGCGATGACCGTAGCGTCTTGGAAGTCGAAGTCCGAAAGTTGAGGTCGCCGTTGTTCTGCCATCATGCCGTCCCCTTTCGGTGACATTGGTATCACGGTTTCGCGATTTTAGCAATCCAAAACAAAAACCGGGCCAAACGGCCCGGTTTAACCTTACTTGCTCTTTACCAACACGCTTTGCTCGTCTGTCCAGTAGAGTTCGCCGCCTACATCCGCAACTGCACGGAAGTAGATCACGCCGCTCTCTGGCGCTTTGATGTTTGTTTCGAACTTACCTGGGATTGCGTTCTCGTCACCCAGGTCTTCTTCTGCTTTGTTTGGATATACATCTTCTACGCCGGACTCGAGGTCTGCTAGCGACTCTAGTCCCCATACGATGTATGTTGCATCGACGACCTCGTCCTCACCTTCAGTTGACACTACCCAGTCGATAGCAGCGAAAGAACTTGGAGGTACGGCCGATGGTGCATTTAGATCGTACACTCCGAGCGGTTGTGCTCGTAGTGGATCAACTGCAACCTCGTCTGCCGCTTCGTCTCCGTCTACCACGTCAGCGTCTTGTGGGACGTTGCGCTGTAGGAAGAACAATGCGATTGCGACAACTACAATGATGCCGACAATCCAAAGCCATCCGTAAGATGACTCGCCTTTTTGAGCTGCCAACGGATCATGATCATGATCGTGGTCGTGCTCGTCATTTTGCCCTCCTTGATGTTCATGGTCATGCATAAAACACAAGATTATATAATGATATAAGTAGTATGGCCTTTCCTTCCTATTAACACAAGTCCGTGCTAAGATTTTGGCAAATACCAGTACATATGAGAAAGATAGCCGAAAGCTTCTTAATGGGACATCCAGACAAGCTCTGCGACCAGGTTGCAGACACTATTTTGGATGAATTCCTGCGTCGGGACAAGGAAACTCGTGCAAATATCGAGGTTTTTGCTGGTCACGGCGCTATGATGATATCCGGTGAGGTGGACTCCCGGGCCGATTTTGACGTTGGTCAGATCGCAAAAAAGGTCTATAAAGACGCGGGATACGACGATGAGATTGAGCCGTTTGTTCATCTTGGGTCTTTAAAGAGGGAGTGGAGTGAGTCTATCGCCAAGAATGCCGCTACTGATCATGCCGTTTGCTATGGATACGCCACAAAAGCGACTCGAGAGATGCTACCGACGCCAGTTGTGTACGCTCATGCGTTAGCTCGGAAGCTCGATGAGGCTAGGCAGCATATAGCTGAGATGAAGTGGCTTAAGCCGGACGGTCGCGTGTTGGTTGCTATGGAAGGTCGTAGTGTTACTCATGTTTCCATTTTCGTGTCGCATGCAAAGGGCACAAAGGTGCAGGAAGTACATGGTGGAATTTTGGAGCATGTGATCAAGCCGGTGATCGGTTCCGTCGAAAACGTGAAGCTCTTTGTAAACCCCGCAGGTCCATTCACAGAAGGTGGACTGTCTTGTTATACAGGATTGTCTGGGCGACGTGCAGCATCGGACTTGTACGGCGGACTAGTCCCCCACGTGAACTTGAGTTTGTCAGGAAAAGATCCAAGTCATCCATCACGCGCCGGCACATACATGGCTCGCCACATCGCGCGCAAACTCGTGAACGATGGCAAAGCGACTCAAGCGTTGGTCAAAATCGTGTACGTTGTTGGGCGAGTTGATCCGATAATCGTAGAAGCTACAGGAGATAGGGGCGAGGACCTCACCGATCACGTGAAGAGTAACTTCAACCTGAAGATCTCGGCGATTGTCGAGAAGTTCCAATTAAAGAAACCAATTTACAGAGCGATCTCAACATACGGTCACGTCGGCGTAGCTGACCTACCTTGGGAGAGATAAGAAAACTACGCTTTAGGGCGTAGTTTTAATTTCAAATGGGCAATTGGGCAAATTTCAATTTGTGGAAGATCATTACTGTGTAAATTGGAAATCAATTGAAAATTGCCGAATTGCAAAATTGAAAATGTATTTGATCTGTTATAATGCACCCATGCTTAAAAACAAAAAACACAATCAAGTAGTAGGCCCAATTTTAATTGGTGGAATCATCCTTGCGGTTGGGTTAGCTTTGATGTTTTTGAATTCGACTCCCGAGTATCTCAAGATCGTGACAGCTGACGGTGCGATGACTGTTGCCGGAGATTTCCCGTCTGATCTTGATGTAACCGTGCAGCTTGATGAGGGCTCATCGCAAGGGTCGTTTACAGCTGCAGTTGAGAAGGTTTACTCGATAGGGCCCGATGGTGTTGCGCTGCCGGCGCTTGTTGCGTTGAGGATGCCGACGAGACAGCGCGAGCTCGACACTGCATACAAGATTGGTTTCTTTGATACGGAGCGGTCTTTGTGGGTGCCGTTAGAGACTCGTCGCGATGATGAGCTTGGGTACTTTGAGGCTGCTACGAACCATTTCTCAAGTTGGACATTGCTCGCAGCACCGCGCGTGGTCGTTGGCGAGGTTGACCGGGAAGCTGTGTTACTAGATGCACTTGCGAGCATGCCACCGGGAACTCAGGAGTACGATGTCGACCTTGCCTATTCAACAGTTGATGGCGACTACGTCCTACTAGAAGAGTCGGTTTTGATGGGTCGTTGCGAGGATCCTCCGACGGTGCAGGGAACGGATGTGACTACGATGACGGATCGAGCTGCTACTTTGGACATCGATGGTGAGGACATCGATGGGACAGTGCGCGTGATTGTGAGTTGGGAAGTTGGTGCGGGGTGCGCGAATTTTCTTGAGTCATCCACAGGACAGGAGGGATTTCGGGTGTTATAATGACGTTGTATGGAATCAAAAGCAAAAAAGAAATCAACAAAAAAAGCTCCGGCTAAGCGCAAGAAAGCTCCGGTAGCTGCAAAGAAGCCAGAGGCAATGAGCGGTTTGTGCGTAAATTGCGCGCCACTTGGATACACTCAGGTGTTAGCCATGTTGCTCGTGTCTGTATTCTCGTTAGTGACGATACTGTCTATCGCGAGTTACAAGATAGATCAACAGTCGAGTCAGCTCAGCGTGCAGGCAGAACAGATTGAGTCACTTCAAAGTATTAACTAGACAATAAAACAGGCGTTTGCCTGTTTTTTGCATTTTTTGGAGGATTTGTTACACTCTTCACACTATGAACAAATACACACTAATCTCATTCGCTCTCGGAGCACTTGTACTTGTTGGTGCAGGTTGCGCGATAAGCGACTCAACGCCCAGTGGCGTAAACGAAGGGTTGGAGGACACTCTAGGTATTACTCAGGACGCAGACAGTGATAACGAGGATAACGAAAACGAAGATAACGATAACATGGATACAGACACAGATTCACAAGGGGAGGTTTCATTGTCGGACTTTACAGCTCCGCCAACTTCACACCCAGGTGTATTGAAGGATGCTGATCGGCTAGATCGAACAGTTACACTAAAGACGAGCGAAGGTGACGTTACAGTAGAGTTGTTCGGAGAAGAGTCTCCGCTCACTGTAAGTAACTTCCTAGTGCTTGCGAATACAGGATATTACGATGGAATTATTTTCCACCGAGTAATCAAAGGGTTCATGATCCAAGGTGGTGACCCAACAGGGACAGGAACAAGTGGTCCTGGATACCAGTTTGCAGATGAGCTTGGAGGAGCGCACACAACGTACCCAATTGGAACGTTGGCAATGGCAAACTCTGGTCCAAACACGAATGGAAGTCAGTTCTTCATAATGCATGGAGACGTACCTCTTCCAAACGCGTACACGATCTTTGGTCAGGTGACTGCAGGTCAGGACGTGATTGACGCTATCGCGGAATCAGAAACAAGTGGTCCGCCACGCGACAAGCCGGTAACAGACATTGCAATCAATTCAATGGAGTTGAACTAAGAGTGGAGCGCGCCTGAGGGCGCGTTTTGCTATTGCTTGCTTCGTCATCCTGAGGAGCGGAGCGACGTGAGGATCTCATGCTTCCAGGAGTACGCTCTAGAACGATGAGATTCTTACGTTGCCACTCAGAATGACATGGCATTGCCCATTAGACACGGTGACAGGTACCGTACCTGTCACCGTGTCTGTCCCCACTAAGCGATCTCACGCGTTCTTGTTGGGATGATTTTCAAGTATCGTACTTAACGAGGTTGCTTCCGTTGTCGCAATGACAGGAGTAGATGCTTGGTTGTTGTGATAAAAAACCTCCAAAAATTGAAAATTGCCGAATTGCAAAATTGAAAATGTAATTATCGTGTATAATTATCTTCATGAAACAACTAACTGAGAAAACTTTTTTTTATCACACGAAATGTCCACGTTGGGTGAGGCGAGACCTTGTTCATGGACAGAGCTTAGATAAGCTTGAGGAGCGGATGATCGACGACGGGATGTTGCCTGCTGTCATGGAGTCTTTGTTGAGCGCTCGTGGAGAATACGAGACTGTGCGCGATGAGGATATGGATGACGCATTTAATCGGACAGTTGATTTCATGCGACAAGGTAAGAGCACGATCTATGGTGGAGTACTGATGGACGGTCACTGGATTGGGCGTCCGGATATTCTTGAGCGCGTTGAAGGTAAGAGCACACTTGGTGATTACTACTACGTTGCGGTGGATGTTAAGCGTATATCGGATCCTCGCGGAATTCGTGATGAGCACAGAATGCAGGGTGCGTTTTACGCGGAATTGCTAGAGGTTATTCAGGAGGCTAAGCCGACTAGTGGGTATGTGATGAGTCCAACCGGCGTTGTAATGTCTTACAATCTTGCACAGTTTGAGGCTGACTACCGACTCACGTTGGATAGAATCGAGAAAATACTCGGAGGAGAGGAGCCTGGGCACATTTTAACGAGCGGTTGCAAGGCGTCGCCGTTCTTTGAGGTTTGCTTGGACGAGGCACTGGAGTGCGACGACCTGTCTGTTATGAACCGTATTCATCGTGAGGAGGTGGATGAGTTGAATCGCGAGGGGATCACGACCGTACTCGGGTTGGCGTCGGCTAACTTTGAGGTGCTGACGAGCAAGATCATGGACATATCTCAGAACAGGCTAATGTTCCTGCAAAGACAAGCTATCGCGCTTAAGGAGCGACTGCACGTTATAGTTGAGCCGATCAAGTTTCGGGAGGCTAATGTGGAACTTTTCTTTGATATTGAGGCGGATCCAGTGCGTGATCTTGAGTATCTGTTTGGCGTCCTGAAGGTTGAACACAACGAAGACGGTACAACTACAGAGAAGTATCACGCATTCGTTGCAGAGAGAGAAGAGGGTGAGCGTGCTGCGTGGGAGGAGTTCGTTGCATTTTTGAACGAGAATCAGCATGCACCTGTGTATCACTATGGTTGGTATGAGATTTCTGTTTGTGCAAAGTTGATTGAAAGATACGGTGCGCCTGAGGGGGCGATAGAGAGTTGGAGAAATAATTTTATCGATCTAAACTCAGTTCTGCGACCCGCGGTGATCTTCCCTCTTTCATTCTATTCCTTGAAAGATATTGCTCAGTACATTGGTTTTCAGTGGCGAAGTGCGGATGCCGGCGGCGTGAACTCGATCAGGTGGTTCCACGAGTGGTTGGATAAAGGAAACGCTGCTATGATGAAGAAGATCATACAGTACAATGAGGATGATGTTCAGGCGACTCGTGTGCTCAAGGACTGGTTACAAGAGAAAGCAGGGAAATAATGAAACGTTTGATACTAACAATATTGCTACTCGGAGCTGTCGGCATTGGCGGCTTGTTTGCGTATCAGAACCGTCACGAGATTCAGCAGGATGTTATCGGGCACGATGTTCCGGAGGCTGTGACGTTTGAAGAGCTCGAGGTTGTTGCTGACGAGGTTGAAGAGCTACCTATTGCTGATGAAGATGATGAGGTGGTTGAGGTGGCTGAGGACGAGCCGGTTGTTATTGAGGACGAGGCCGATGACGATGTGATTGATACTGAGATACTTGATCTGACTGACGTTGGGGCGAATGCTACGAAGTTAGCGTCGATCAACCTTGCGATTCCATTCACGTCACAAGCACCGCATTCAAATTGGGACCTGCCGTATCAGGAAGCGTGTGAGGAGGCGAGCATTTTGATGGCTGTGTCATTTTTCGATAAGGAGCTCGTGAACTTGAGCTCGGCGGACAGTGCGGACGAGGCGATCTTGTCTGTCGTCGAGTTTGAGACCGACAAGTATGATCTGTATCTCGACACAACCGCTGCGGAGACTAAGCGGTTTGCAGAGGCGATGTATCCGGGTTACAGCTTTGATCTATTGTCCAATCCAAGCGTCGACGATATCAAGACAGCTTTGTCTAACGGATCACCGGTGATCGTACCCGCAGCGGGGCGAGAGCTCGGTAACCCTAACTTTACGGGAGCCGGACCGCTATACCACATGCTCGTTGTTCGCGGGTATACAGATTCGACGTTTGTGACGAACGATCCTGGTACACGAAACGGTAATGGGTACGTCTACAAACAAAAGACGATCATGGATGCAATGGGTGATTGGAACGGCGGAGACCCAGCAAACGGAGCAAAAGTTGTGATAGTTGTAACAAAGAAGTAAAATAAGGTGACTATCCCTAAGGTGGCAGTCACCTTTTCAGTCTCGACAACAAACGATCTTCCATAAATTGAAATTTGCCGAATTGCCGAATTGAAATTACCGTCCGTATGAACATTAACGATTTAATTTTGGGCGGAGGCGTTGGGGTGCTTATTGCACTTGTGCTTGCGGTTCCAACGTTGTTGTCCGAGCTTAACCGTAAGTTCGCAGGAGGTTCACATATCTTATTGCCAGATGTTAGTTCGATCTTTGGACGCAAACTTAGACAACGTGAAGTGCTCGCGCTTGGCCTCTTGATTCACCTGCTCGCTGGATTGGCGTATGGCGTAATATTCCCGCTCACAGTTCAGTTGGGATTCTGGGAGTTCGTTGAGCCTTACTCGGTATCGTCACATGTACTCTTTGGACTCGGGGCGTGGGTGACGTTGGTGCTCGTTGTTTTCCCGGCGCTTGGATTTGGTATCATGGGCCGCAAGGAAGACAAGTGGATGGGGTTCGAGGTGTTTGTCACAACTGTGCTTATGGCAATCATGTTCGCCTGTGTAGTTAATTGGTTTCAACCATCATGGTTTCTTGTGTAATGAATCAATCACTTTTTCAATTTAATGACGACGAGGAGGGCGATGATGATCCGGTGCAGGACGAGGTGTCTGGCGAGCCCGTGGCGTTGTCCGTATCCGCTGCAGTAAGTCTGATCAATGATCAGCTTTTTAAGATAGCTGGACCGCAACTCATGATCGAGGGCGAAGTTGCAGAGTATGGCGTCTCTCAAGGTAAGTGGGTGAGGTTCACATTGAAGGATGTTAACGACGGAGCCTTGTTGAAATGTTTCATGACGATATACCAGCTCCATGTTGATATCGAAAATGGAGATAGGATCATTGTAGAAGCAACGCCTAAGATTTATCCAAAATACGGACAGTTTACGCTCAATATTAACAGGATCGAACCTGTTGGAGAGGGCGCGCTAGCAAAGAAGCTCGCCGCGTTGAAAAAGCAACTGGATTCTGAGGGATTGTTTGATGAATCGAGAAAACGCGATATTCCGTTGTACCCGGGGAGGATCGGTATCGTGACGAGCCGAGATGCGGCTGCGTTTACGGACTTTGTGAGGATCTTGTCGAATCGATGGGGAGACGTTGATATTGATCTTGCACATGTTCGAGTTCAGGGTGTGAATGCCCCGCCCGAGATTGTGATGGCTATCAATTACTTTAACGAGCTACAGGGGGCGAATAGACCGGATGTGCTCGTACTGACGCGTGGAGGAGGGTCTCTTGAGGATCTGATGGCATTTAACGACGAGTCTGTTGTGCGCGCCGTGTTTGGGAGCTCGATTCCGATCGTGGTCGGTATTGGGCACGAGCGCGATGAGTCACTGGCTGAGCTTGCGGCGGATAGGCGTGCGTCAACTCCAAGTAATGCTGCAGAGATGATGGTCCCTGACAAAGTTGCGATAATGGCATCGATCGAAATGATGGAGCGGCGTATGATTGACCGGGTCGAGGACGCCGTGAGATCTCGCGAAGTGGCGGTGGATCGTGCAGTTACTCGAGTTACCAATGTATTGCAGACAATCAGGTTCGAGGTTGAGCGTGCGGTTTCTGGGATTGAGTACGCTGGAGAGAAGATTAGGGTTGAGCTTAAGCGTTCTGCTGAGCGTGTGGACAGCCTGACTCGATATCTACGGGAAATGGATCCTAAGCGGGTGCTTGGGCGAGGCTATGCGATAGTGCGGAGCGGTTCCAAGATAGTGAAAGATCCGTCCAAACTCGACAAAGGTGATAGATTGGAGGTAGAATTGGCCAAAGGTTCAGTCACAGCAGACGTTGCTTAATATGCCTACAGCAAAGAAAGAGACAACATTTAAGGTGGCCTTTGAGGAATTGGAGAAGATCGCCGAGAAGTTTGAAGGCGAGGAGGTGGATCTTGAGAAGGGCCTCAAAGACTTTGAGCGTGGGCTTGAGCTTGCTTCCATTTGCAAGAAGAAGCTTGGAGCTTTAGAGGCGCGTGTTAAAGAAATTCAAGAAAAGTTTGAAGTATGAAGTTACTTTTCCGATGGATTGTTAACGCGGCGGCTCTTGTTGGTATTGCGTACATCGTTCCAGGGTTCGACGTGGACTCAATCTGGATCGCGATCTTGGCAGCGCTCGTGCTCGGCCTCGTGAATGCACTCGTACGACCGATACTCGTCGTGTTAACCTTGCCGATCACAGTCGTGACACTAGGTTTGTTCCTCATTGTCATCAACGCACTAATGATGTGGTTGGCGGCAAGCGTTATTCCAGGATTCGATATTGCCAATTTCTTCGTTGCCATGTTTGGTGCGTTGATCATGTGGATTGTATCGATGGCGACGAACTCATTAATCAAAAGCTAGCATGAGCCCGTAGGGCTCATTTTTTTATGCACACATACGTTATCTCTCTCGGTGGATCGTTGATAGTTCCAAACGGACATATAGATTCAGAGTTTCTAAAGAAGTTTAAACGGTTCATCGCGGGACGAGTTCGCAAGGGTGATCGTTTTGTGATTATTACTGGAGGTGGCGGGGTGGCTCGTGAATATCAGAATGCCGCACGTGACGTTACTAAGCTTACGCGGGATGATCTTGATTGGCTTGGGATTCATGCGACCAGGATCAATGCTCATCTTCTGCGTACAATCTTTAGGGACATTGCGCATCCAGTGATCTGCACGGATCCAACAGAAATCGCAGCATCGTCAAAGTATAAAGTGAAGATAGCGGCTGGTTGGAAGCCGGGTTGGTCTACTGATTATGTTGCAACACGCATTGCAAAGCGACTCAAGGCCGAGCTCGTAATCAACTTGTCGAATGTCGACTATGTGTACGAGACTGATCCACGTAAAGACAAGAACGCAAAGAAACTCGATGCGATATCGTGGAAAGACTTCCGCAAGATAGTTGGAAACAAATGGGACCCAGGACTAAGCGCACCGTTTGACCCGGTAGCATCGAGGCTGGCACATCACTCAGGAATTCCGGTTGTGGTGGCGAACGGTAAGGATATAAAGAACATTGGCGCGATTTTGAGGGGTGGGAAGTTTAAGGGGACTAAGATTTCGTAAGGATTTCTTGCTGGTGTATAATTTAAAAGCAAAACTCCCCACATTTGTGAGGAGTTTTTATTTTTGGCAATCTTGATTATGAAAAGTTATTATGTATATATTACGACCAACAAGAGCAAAACAGTATTGTACATAGGTGTTACAAACGATCTTGAAAGACGTATGCATGAGCACAGACAGAGAACTCATCCGGGATTTGCGAGTAAATATTATTGTTCGAGATTGATATATTTTGAAGATACTGATGATATCAATGTAGCGATTGCTCGCGAAAAACAGCTGAAAGGATGGCGGCGCAGTAAAAAGGAGCTGTTAATCAACAAAGATAATCCAAATTGGGTTGATTTGAGTTTTAAATGGCGTATTCATAAAAGGTACGACGAGGTTCCTTCGACTTCACTGCGTTCCGCTCAGGATGACAGGAGTTGATGCCATAGCTTAGAGACCTAGATGACCTGCGTTCTCATGTCATCCTGAGCGGCAGTCGAAGGACCTTCGTTGCAACCTTGCTGATTGGTCTTTGGTAAAAAAAAGATCGCCCGCGGGCGATCTTTTTTTGCTGGAAGTGATTACTTCAAAGTAACTGCTCCACCTGCATCCTCAATCTGCTTCTTCATCTCTTCAGCCTCGGCTGTAGGTACGGCTTCCTTGATCACCATAGGTGCTCCGTCAACCATGTCCTTTGCTTCCTTCAAACCAAGTCCTGTGATTGATCGAACGGCCTTGATCACGTTGATCTTGCTGTCTCCAACTGCTGACAACTCAACGTTGAATTCTGACTTCTCCTCAGGAGCGTCTGCACCACCTGCAGCTGCACCACCTGCAGCCATCATCATAGGAGCTGCGGCGCTAACACCGAACTTGTCCTCAAGAATTGATACTAGCTCTGAAAGGTCAAGAACAGACATTGTCTCGATCTCTGTAACAAGCTTAGCGAACTTTGCTGGTACCTCGACAGCTGTCTTCTCCTCAGCTGCAACTGTTGTTTCTTCTGCCATATAGATAACTTAGTAGATTTCTTAATTACGCTTTCTGCTCTTGGACTGCCTTCAACGTAGTAACGAGCCCTCGTAGATTGCCCGCGAGGACATTCACGAAACCAGATACTGGTGCGTTGATGGATCCGACCAACTTGGCGTAGAGTTCTTGTTTTGACGGAACCTTTGACAGTGCGATCATCTGATCTGCGCTGGCGAATGCTCCTTCAAATACACCTCCCACAATGTGGGCTTCTTCATGCTTTTTTGCAAAATCAGCTGCAAGCTTCGCTGCGCTAACTTCGTCGTCCATCCCAAATAGGGTAACAACGGAGTTAGGAAGTTCTGATGCTTCAAGGTCTGATACACCAGCTTCCTTTGCGGCGAGCCCCATGAGTGACTTCTTGGCAACCACGACCTGCACTCCCTCATCTCGGGCTTGCTGTCGCATAGCTTCCATGTCAGACACTGTTACGGCGGAAAATTGCGTAAACACTACAGATTTGGTGTTTCCGAACTTCTCGGTCAAATCGGCAATCATTTGCTCTTTTTGAGCACGTGTTTTTGCCATAGGTCTTTATTAGGTTTTAGCTTGTAGTCATTTGGACGAGCAATTGCTCAACCTGCGACTACCAGGCTATAAAAAAACTGTGGATTCACCACAGACAACGACATAAAACGCAGATATAGCACGTTTTGTACCTCGACGGCGTAATTAAGGTGTAAACCTGCCGTTGTCTTTGGTGAAGATTATGAGGGGAGTATATAGCAAACCCCTGTATAGGTCAAGTAACAAGCTCAGTGCTCGCTTTTATTGGGTGATATCCCTGTAATATAAGGTTTTTGAGAGGTAGAAACACTGGATCGGGCAAATTGTCCCATTCATGCCACTCCCAGCCTAAACACTTGTCCGGCTCAATAACTTTAGGGTCGCCGACGCACTCTCCAATGACCCAGAGCGTAATGTAGTGTCTATTCTTCTCCGTAAACACATCGTTTGTGTATCGCTGCACTCTGCGAGCGTTTAGCAAGATCGTGCCTGTTTCCTCGAGTAATTCACGATGCGCACATTCCTCGGGTGTCTCTCCGAACTCAAGATGGCCACCCGGAAAGGCCCAATGACTCGCTCCGTGCGCTCCGGCTCGCTGTCCGATAAGCACTCGCCCATCTTTCACTATGATTACCCCTACTCCGATCCTGGGCTGTGGTGCGTCTGACATATTAGAAGATTTCTTGAACGGAGAATGAGTGAACGGTTGTAGGCGACACGACTATTGCGGTTTTGGATCCTACATCAGCGTGAATCGATACAGCCGAGCCGAACTCGTCACTGATAATTTGCCCAACCATGTCTCCAGTTTCTTTGTTGTAGGCAACGACTCGGTTCTCGCCAATGTCGAGCATGAGCAGAACGGGTACGTCCGTATCTGTCCAAATGTCTTTTATCGAACCAAGCGGCGGATCGATCGCGGTCGTCTGTGCGCCAACCTCTCGCCCTCCATCAAAGTGTCTTAAAGCGCTGCCGCTTGCAATCCAAACGGTTCCATCGATAGCGATACTGGATGCCGCGGTGATATCCGTGTCGTCTTGAATCCAAGCTGCTCCAGGGCCGTATTCACCGCCCTCGACTCGTTGATGTCTGTAGACCTGATTACCTGAGAGCACGTACATTCTTTCACCGTAGTGGACGAGATCTTTTGATTGCTCAGCCTCGCTTTCTGCGGAGTTGATACCGATTTGCGATATGGAGCTGTTCGCTGTATCGAAGTATACAAAGTTGTTGTCTTGATCGATTCCGACTGCATCATTGTTGTACGCAGTGGCGATCTTGAGCGGAGTCGAGCTTCCTGAGATGTTGATGTCGCTGATAGAGTTGTTCGCGAATGATCCGGCTTTTCCGTCTTGGAAGAACAGCGTTGTGCCAGAAGATGCGCTGACCAGCTTATTGATGATTGGAGTTGTAGTGATCTCTGGTGAAATGATTTTGCGAATTTGCGAAAGCTGATTTTCGATATCTACTTGTCGCTGATCAATCTCAGTTTGTCGTTCACTCTTACCGTCGGCATTGAGTGCAAGCAATATCGTGCTAGCGTCGTTTAAAAGGGTTCGTGCTGCTGCATCATCGTTGTAGATGATACTTGCGGCAGCCTGATCTCGTTTATCGTCGATTAGTTCGAGTTGTGACAAGAATGCGGCTTCTGCAGTCTGTTGGTTCTTTCCTATGTTGAAGTAAGCGATAGACCCACTGAACAATACAATGAAGATCACTGCACTTACGAGCAACATGCGGCCAGTAAGGGACGTGAGCTGGAACTTGTGTCCAGATTTCCACGTGCGACTCCACGCACTCTTAGCGTCATCGATCGCGCGCTCCCGTTTGCTTCCTCGTGTAAATAACGCATGGAATAGAGAGAATGCCGAAACTACCGCGTTGCTGACTGCGTGCAAGAGGAACATGCCAACGGTCTTGAGAGTCTTCCCGCTGCTTCTCAGTATCCTCATCATAGTTGCACGTTGTTCAAGCCGATCTCCAGACTTGAGAGCTCCCGCGAGCTTGCCGAATGACTGAAGGACGTTTGGCTTCTCGAGATCGAGCATCTGCTCGGTCGTCTGCTCCGTTGCTGTAAGCGCCTTCATGCTAGCGTCGCTAGACACTTCTGGACCGAATCCTGTGATCACTTCCTTCTCTTTGCGGATTTGGAAAAGCAACATGGCCAACTTCGCGTTGGTGGGGAGGTACTGTTCGATTGTTTCGAGTGCTGACCCTGGCGGCAGCGTAGAAATGAGCGGATGGATGTCCTCTACGCTTATGAGTCTATGAAGATCGCGCGATGCGAGTAGTAGAACGTCGTCCGGAGCGAGGTCACCATCAAGGACAACGTGGAAAAGTTTCTCTGGTTTGATTTGCCCCGCTTCTGTTGAGATGTTCTGTTGAAGGTCGAACACGCGGAACCTCTGTTTCGCGGTTCGTCGTAGAAACAGTGCGGGTAAACTTCCGGTTGCAGAGATGATAAATGTATCTTGTTTCAAAACCCCAATCACCATGTTCAGACTTTCTGGGGGACAGGTCTTAACGTTGATAAGATCTTTAAGATCTTCGTTGACAGACTGCAGCGTCTGCTCAAACCTGTGTTGCAAGTGTGCCTTATCGGAAAGCGAGCGGCCAAGCCGCTCAATGGTCTCTCGTAACAGGGAGATCACTTGTGGAGCAACCTTACATGCAGAGTCAATATCCGCTAAAAGAAAAACATGTCCGTTTTTGTGTTCAAGCGGAATTGAGAACGTTAAGAATGTGCCTGAAGCTCGCCCTCTAACGATCTCCCGACTGGCTGCCTTGATAACTGTCTGATTGGAAGACATAGCGTCGCAAATATTGCCGAAATGAGGTGCGTCAAGTATCATAATATCACATTAAGATATCAGGGGAGGAGTTGATACATTCATACTCACGATTATGCAAAAAGGTAACGAACAAGAAGGATTCGGTATTGAACAGCTTTTTGGTTCAAAGACACGCTCTCGATTACTGCAGTTGTTTTTGAAGCAGCCCGACGAGAAGTACTTTGTACGAGAATTAACGCGAAAAATCGACGCCCAGTTGAACTCTGTGCGTCGTGAGTTGAACAATCTTGTAGAATTGGGAGTTGTGGAAGTTACTAGTTCTGATAACAAAGAAGAGAAAACAGACCGAAAAAAGTACTATCAGGTGAACAAACATTTTACTCTCTTCGATGAATTGCGTGCTTTGTTCACAAAAGCCTCGATCCTGATTCAGCAAGATCTTGTTAAATCGGTTATCGAAGGTCAGCCGGTTCAGGCACTCATATTATCAGGGTCATTTGTTGGAACTACAGAGTCAGAGACAGATATGTTGATCGTCGGATCGCCGGAGCCCAAGTCTTTGCAGGAGAGGATCGTTGCATTTGAGACAGCTCTTGGTAGAGAGATCAACTACACTGTGATGGCGACCGATGAGTATCTTTACCGCAAAGATATCTCTGACAGATTCCTTGCATCCATTTTAGATAACGATAACGTAGTGATTCATAATACGCTGTAGCATGATATTGGTGACCGGTATCTTTGATTCTGGTGTCCGGATTGGAGTAGTGGAGGACAAATCGGTACGTCTTATTGATGTACCGTATTTTGATATCCCATCAGAAAATTATCTGAAGCAGATCGAGAAGAGTGTTGGCGAGGCCGGCGGTTGGAGTAAGATCGATAGTTGGCGTACGTCGACGACGGGTGAGTCGTTTACTTCTTTGCGCGGGCTGGTCACGCTTGTGAATGCACTTTCTGCTCTCCACGATGTATCAGTTGATGTGTTTTTAGGTGACGGTGCGGAGACAAAAAAAGGTGCCACGCCACTCTCTCCAAGCTACTCGTCTGAACCGAATATTTCGAAACGAAAGTGAATTATCCACAGACAGACTGTTCAAAGGCTCAGATTAAGATAACATGTAGGTATTGAATACTAATTACATATATATGGAAACTGACGCAATCTTCGTCCTACAGGATACATTCCAGGTGCTCATAGCTCAGATTATGGGATTCCTACCACAGCTCCTCGGCGCAATATTCATCATACTTGTTGGTGCACTTATCGCGTGGGCATTACGACTAGTAGTAGAGAAGCTAATCGCAGCGGTAAAGATCGACGATCTTTTGAAGCGATTGCAGGTGTCTTCAATGTTCAAGAAGGCCGGGATCAACTTGCATGTAGGTAAGTTGCTAAGTTGGATCGTGAAGTGGTTCGTGATCATCTTGTTCATCATTGCGGCAGCAGATGTACTTGGATGGGGACAGGTAACATTGTTCTTGGGAGAAGTAGTGGCATACTTGCCAAACGTATTGATCGCAGTTGTGATCTTGCTCGTTGGAATCGTTCTTGGATCATTTGTATACGATGTTGTTACAACGGCAGTAAAGACAGCGAAGTTGGGTGGAGCAAGCTTGCTTGCAGGTATCTCAAAGTGGAGCATCTTCGTGTTCGCATTCATCGCGGCAATGCAGCAGTTGGGAATTGCAACGTCACTATTGCAGATCTTAACGACAGGATTGGTAGCAATGCTAGCGTTAGCCGGAGGCCTTGCCTTTGGACTCGGCGGACAGGATCATGCAAAGAAATTCTTGGGACGTCTCAAGGACGACATCTCACACCAGTAAACAGTAAAAAAGAAGACGCCTGGAAATTTCCAGGCGTTTTTGTTAACCTTGTTCTATAACAAGTGCATGAATCCATACGGAAAAAATAGAATATTAGAAATAATCCCAGCCTCGTTGGTCTGGATTACAGTCGCTACGGCGCTGATACTATCTTTCACTGCACCGATCATAGCGATCGGATTTATTATTGTGTTCGACCTGTACTGGATGTATCGCGTGTTGTATTTCGTTGTTTTTGTTATTGAGGCATGGAAGGAACACAGAATGGCCGAGAAGACCGACTGGATAATGTTGCTTCAATCCGAGGTCGTGGACTGGCAGAAGTACTGGCATGTTATTTTCTTGCCTACGTACAAGGAGCCGGTTGAGATTATCGACGCGACGATGAAGCAGTTGAAGAACACGACGTATCCTCCAAAGCGAATGATTGTTGTGCTGGCCGGTGAAGGGCGTGATAGTGAGCAGTTTCAGAAAAATGCAGCATTGATCAAAAAGAAGTATGGAGACACGTTCGCGCACCTCTTGATCACGGAACATCCAACAGATTTGCCAGATGAGATGCCAGGTAAAGGATCGAACCTGAACTATACAGGTAAGGTTGTTAAGGAGTTTATAGACAAATTTGGCATTGCGTACGAGGATGTAATCGCGTCGTCATTTGATGTAGATACGGTTGTTCATAAACAGTACTTTGCCCATTTAACGTATTTGTATGCGACGGTGGAGGATCCTACGCGAGCTAGTTATCAGCCGGTGATCGTTTTCAATAATAATATCTGGGAGTCTCCGGCTCCTGTTCGTATTTCGGCGTTTGGTACAACCTTCTGGTTGTTTGGCGAGCTCGCACGTCCCGAGAGACTGTGGACGTTCTCTTCGCACTCAATGCCGTTCAAGATGCTTGTTGATGTTGGATTTTGGCAGAAGGATATTGTTTCCGAGGATTCGCGGATCTATTTGCAGGCTGCTAAGAAGTACAAGGGGGATTATCGAGTTGTTCCGTTGTATCTTCCAGTTAGCATGGATGCGGTGACTGGTGGAAATTATTGGGATTCCATGAAGGCGCTCTACAAGCAGCAGCGACGTTGGGCGTGGGGTGTGGAGCATTTCCCTTACCTCGTTGAGGAGTTTTGGAAAGATAAGTCGATAGCGCTTAATATTCGTGTACGGCTGCTGTGGAATCATATTGAAGGAATGTTCACGTGGGCTACTGCACCGATCTTGATATTTATTCTTGGTTGGTTGCCGATTCAGATTGCAAAGAGCAGCACCGATGCCATTGTGCATAATGCGCCGTTCACACTTGAGTGGATCATGCGTATTGCAGCGCTCGGGATCCTATTTTCAGGGCTGCTATCATTTTCATTGCTGCCACCAAGACCGAAGCATGTTAAGAAGTACACATGGTTGATCTTGTTCTTGCAGTGGGCGTTACTGCCAATTACTTTCATAATATTCGGAGCATTCCCTGCTATCGACGCTCAAACTCGAATGGCTCTTGGAAAATACCTAGGATTCAACGTTACAAAGAAAGGACGATAGTATGGCAAACGTAAGCGTGCACATTGTTGCGCGAAATGCGATGGGATCTTTGCCCGGGATTGTTAACGCGGTCGCTCAGCAAACATATGAAGACGTAACAATTCGAATTGCAGACAATGCATCCTCGGATAAGATTACGTCTTTTTTACGTGACGAGGTCCCTGGAGCGCGGGCGATTAGAAATGCCAGAGATATTGGAACGGCGAGCGCTCAGAATCAGTTGATTCGCATGGCGATGCAAGCTTGGAAGAATTCTGATCTGGACGACCAGTTTGTTCTGATGCTCGATACTGATGTCACCATGGAGCCCAATGCTGTATCAGCATTGGTGTGCAAAATGCAGGAAGACAAGACTTTGGGTGCGGTTGGTGGAAAGATACTGAGGATGTTCGACGAGAATATTCAGGACGAGGCATTGCACGAGCGTGTTCAGTCCGACCACATAGATTCGGTTGGGTCAGTTTTGTCTTCGGGACTTGATCTTATTTCGCGGGGAGCAGGAGAGATAGACACTGAACAATATGACGATGATACAGCTGTGTTTGCTGTGCCAGGTTCCATGATGTTGGTGCGTGCGTCGGCATTGGTCAAAGTGCGACACAGTGAAGAGGAATACATGGATAAATACTTTGGATCGGGGGATGAGGATAAGGATCTTTCGTGGAGACTGCAGCATGGCGGTTGGGGTATTGGATACGTTCCGGGCGCTGTTGCGTATAGATATCGTGGCGTATTTCAGCGCGGCGCGATTCATGTATTACAAAATAGCGAGTTGCGACGAAACAGATTTTTACTGCTATTTAAGAATCTAAGATTTACACGAGCTCTATCAAACTTTCCAAGACTTTTACTGCTCGTCGTCACATCGGCGGGGGCATTTGTGGGTAGCCTCTCGTATTTACCGAAGATTTGGAAGCGACGACGAGAGATTTTGAACAATACATCAACAGGTAGATGAGTGGCACGCCACGTAGCTCGCAAGCGACGTGGTACAATATTGGAAGATTATGCATGATGACGCGTTCTTCCATAAGAGGAAACGACGAAAGCGATTTGCAATTTCGTTTGTTTTTGTTTTCGTAATTTTTGCTGTCATCGCTGGGCTGATTGGACTCGCCGTTGTAGACGGAGTTCAGCGTGGTGGCGTTGTGCGTTCAGAGATTTCTGCAGCTCAGGCGACTGTCGCGAATCGGGATTTTGTATCTGCAACGACGCACTTGAAGAAGGCATCTGACGAGCTTGAGACTATCAATTTGAGGTTACAGGCTCTTAGGTTCTTGAAACCGTTCCCATGGATCGGGCCGCAGATCGAGGCACTGTTATTGCTCGCTAAAGACGGGAAGGCGTCATTGGACGTGATAACGACACTTGCTGAGATTGGTATCGACATTGAGGTCGACCTCCACACCGTTGAAGGTTTTGAGGGCGGTCTCGCTAGCTTTGATACGTATGCCGAGTTGACGCCCGAGGCCCGAATGGAACTCGTGTTCGCATTGTATAGAGCTGTGCCAGATCTTGAGGAAGCACGAGCTCGACTACGACAGCAGCGTCGAGATCTTGAGCGTGTTGATCCGGATGATTTGTTTATCGGACTTCGATTCGCGCGAGACGAGTTGCTTGAGCAGATTCGTTTGGTGGATAACTCTCTGCAGCTGATGGTTCCGTTATTGTCGATTCTGCCAGAGGTTGCAGGGTTCGAAGGGACTCAGAACTACTTGTTATTTTTACAAAACACTGGGGAGCTTAGGCCAACCGGAGGTTTTTGGGGAACGTATGGCGTGCTCACACTCAAAGACGGTGAGATCATGGATATTCAAACGGATGATATTTACGCCGTTGATGCTCCGTCAGTTGGGCACATTAGACGTGAACCGCCGGCACCGATCAAGCGCTACCTAGGACTCGACAACTGGTATCTCCGAGATGCTAACTGGTCTCCAGATGTTCCGACTGCGATAAGACAAGCTATCTCGTTTTATAAAGACGAAATATCGGTGCCGTCGACTGAAGAGTACCCGGTTACAGCGCCTAACGTAGAGTTCGATGGAGCCATTTTGATTACGCCAGAAGTAGCAGTGTCTTTGCTGGAGTTATTTGGAAACGTGCAGATCGGCGATGTAGAGTTTACGCCGGATAACTTTTTTGATGTTTTGGAGTACGAGGTTGAACAAGCATTTATCGAACGTGGTATCCCGGTTACTCAACGAAAGGACATCATCGGAAAGCTGGTAGATGTGCTGTTCGCGCGATTCAAGCAGGCGGACGGTGAGTTGCTATCGAGCCTCCTCGAGTCGACGCTGAACCTCTTGGACAATAACGATATACTCGCATACTCGGCAGAACCAACGGTTCAGCAAGTATTTGAGCGACAGGGGTGGTCAGGAGATCTGCGCGTTCATGCGAAGCACGACCATTTGATGGTAGTGGATGCAAACTTGGGAGCGTTGAAGACGGACTCGGTTATAAGTCGAGCTTACACGTACTCAGTGCATCGTGACGTGAACGGAGACTTGATTGCTGCGGCACAGGTTAATTATGACCATCTTGGAGGATTTGATTACCGCACAACGCGTTATCGAACATACACTCGTGTTTATGTTCCTTTGGGATCTGAGTTAATTGGAGTGAACGGTTCGTTGTTGGACGACCAGACAAATAATCCTAATGGTACCGTTGGCCCCGTGGACGTGACGGAGGAGTTTGGTGCAACGGTTTTTGGTACATTTACGGCCGTAGAGCCAGGGTCGACTGGAAGTCTTGAGTTTATCTACAAGTTGCCTGCGAGGATCACGGAGATGGTTGAAGCGGGTAAGTACGAGCTTCATGTGCAAAGACAGCCGGGTATAAGCAGAGCTGCGTTGAATCTTGACCTCGACTTCGATGAAACGATAAAGGGTGCAATGCCAGAAGAGATTTCAGAGTATTGGTACGACGACAGTTACACGTACACAACGAAGGCTGCGCCATTCCAGACTTACGTGGTGGAATTTTAGAAAAGGAAAGACCCGCCGGCAGGACGCCGACGGGCTTCGTGTTCGTGGCGGGCTACCACAGGCCGGAGAACCAGCCCGTTTCGCCATCCTTCGCCGGGTCCCAACCTGGGATGTCCGACGGCCGGATCCGCTCGAGTTGCACGAGCGGCTCACCTTCGACGACGCGATTCATGATCACGATCGCCGCAAGAACTCGAGGAGTGTAGGTCCTCGGCTTCCACCCGCGCGGCTTGTGGCTGGAACTCGTCGGTGAACTTCAAGCAGCGCTGCGCGTGCTCGTGCCACTTGGGGTTCTTCACGTACGCGTTGTACTCGTCGAGGACGTACGGCAGGATGTCCTTGTCGAATCCTGCCAGCCGGTCTCGCGCGAGCCTCACCTTCTCGACGTACTCCGGCTCGGCCGGGTCGATGGGTGAGCTGAAGTCTACCTCGGCGAACA